>CEVG01056360.1_pt1 | contig 14997 bp, 15 predicted proteins | sample 356511 | NCBI WGS metagenome assembly CEVG01 (sample SAMEA2623426, study PRJEB7988) | marine metagenome | biome: marine biome (ENVO:00000447); feature: surface water layer (ENVO:00002042); material: "saline water (ENVO:00002010), including plankton (ENVO:xxxxxxxx)" | depth 5 m | reverse complement strand
AATTTCAGAATTAGACATTATTACACGGTTAACCGAAGATGATTTTTTTCTGGTTGTAGATAAAGAAACCTCTACGACTAGACAAATTAAACTTTCTGATATTTTAGATATTGTTCAGCATGTTTTTAACTTAGACATTAGAAGAGATCCTCCAGAACCAGTTGTTGAAGATCCATTGGGTGTTGTTCGCACTCCAGGAACACTAATTTCTAGCCCAGACTTATCCCCTCAAATATCTAATACAGAAACAGCTGTGGCTGGTAAAATTAGCAAATCTGGTAGTTTATCTTTTACCAGACAAACAATTTCAAGATTACAGACAGAACTTTTAGCGCTAGGATTCAAGTTAGTATCAACTTCAGCAGCTAATGCTGGAGGCAAAACTAATTATACTACACCACAAAATAATACCCATCATGCATGGAATGAAGCTAAAAATACTTGGGAGACTATACCCGCTACTCAAAGTAGCTGGATAGGTTCTATGACTATAATTCCAAGTACAGACATTTCTAACCTGGTTGATGTATATACCGTCACATCTGAAGAAAGTATTATTCAGTTAGCATACGATTCATTTACTTTGCCTAATAGGTATGTTGTAAAAGCTGTAAATAGTAATGAAGACTATGGTTCTGAAGAAGCAATAGTAACAATATTTGATACATATCACGAGGTTACTGGTGCTAAAACCGTTAATATATGTAAACCTGCGGGTTACAACAAAGTAACAGTAACGATTAGTTCTGCAAGAGGGAACAGTTTTGAATACACGTTAACAGATACTGGCACATCATGTTCAGTAACTCCTACTCCTGTACCAGTAACGCCAACTGTTACTCCAACATCATTTGCTACTCCTACTCCAACTTCTACTCCTAGAGTAACACCTAATGCTCCTACGGCGACACCAACTGTTACGCCAACCAGCTCTGTTACTCCAACTGTTACGGTTACTAGTTCTGTAACTCCAACAAATACTCCTACGGTTTCTGTAACACCAACCAAAACACCAACACCAACAGTCACTCCATCCTAAAAATATAGGTTATAACAATGGCGCACACATCACTATTTGATTTTACTAGACCTCATAGATCTGTTAATTTGCTCACCACTTCTGGCGAATGGGATGGAAAAATTAGAGCTACTACGGTAGGTACTAATGGTATGCCGTCATATTATGAAACATATGATCAAAACGGTGGAGTAGCAGAATTTACAGAAAAGTCAGTTCTTTTAAGAGACAAAGACTTAACCGGTACTCCATATAACTTTTCTTTAGCTAAACAGGCATGGGGAGGTAATTATCTTTTATCCGTAGATGGCTTTACGGCTTCTGGAAATCAAGATGCGTTTAGTACAGTGCCTGTTGCTTCTGGCAAGCCTGGTTTTGGGTTTAGGGTTGGTTCTATTAATTCTTCTATAGAATTAAGTGGTACTGTTTCTGGTACAAGTATTACATTTTCTACCGGAACCTATGATCCAATTCATATGGACACAAGAGTTGAAGTTTCAGGTTCTGGCATGTTAAATTCTACAACTATCACTAATGTAGTTTTAAAGTCTAACAATGAAGTAAAAGTCACATTAGACAGGGATAGTGGCGTTAATGGAGATAGAAATATTAAATTGACTTTATCAAATCCTTTAAATCAAGCAAATATGGTTACTGTAGGCAATTCTGGAAATGCCGTAGACACTAATGGTAGAGGTAGGGTTAATTATAATTATAATATAGGTAAATTTTCTGTTACTTATGGTGAATGGGCTAATTTTTTAAATAGCGCAGCTTCTGGTTCTGACAAGGATATATTATGGCACTCTGGAATGACACCCGTTGTAAAATACTACTCCCCCGCCACAGCAAACTATGGTGATTATGGATTTAGAGTCAAAAAGGCTTATGAGAATAAACCTTTAGAAAATGTAAGCTGGGAAGCAGCGGCTATGTATTGTAATTTCTTGCATAATACAAGTAAGAACGATAGTAGACCAGCGCCCCTTAAATTAAGAGATGGTGCGTATGATCTTAAAACCAACGTTAAAAGTTTCAATAGAAGTGCTGGAGCAAGATATTTCTTACCTACTGTTGACGAATGGTATAAAGCAGCATATTACCATCCTGGTGGCGCAGATGCTTATGGCAGAGGATATATACCAAGTGGAGCAGGTTATTCAGATTTTGCAATAATGAATGACAATAAACCCTCAGTACAAGAAGATATTAATAAATATGGTGATGGTCCACAAATATTAGACTGTGGACTTTTTGATAGAAATAGTTTTGAAAACGCTATAACATGGTCTGGAAAAAATGGTGCAGAAAAGATTCTGTGGGCATTGCATGGAGCGGCAGACAGATGGGATAATGTTATTACTCTTATTAGAGATTATAGACATAAAGACGCTAGCACAGCAGGTCAATATAAGAATTCTGCTAGATATATGCAAATTAAAGAAAAATATGAACATTATTATGAACAGCTTTTGAGTCATGGAGGTGGGAGGAAATATAAGGTTGAGGATATGGCGGTGTGGTGTGGTCTTAAATTAGAATATATTTCATTTTACAATAGCTCAAATGCTAATATAGCAGCTGCTGGTCCAAGGCTTATAACCATAACAGACGATGCAAAAGCCGGAGAACCATGTAGACAAAGATTTTTACCAAGCACATTTACTTTACAGATTAATACTAGATTTTTAAATACTTATAGCGAAAATGACTGGTTAGAAATTCTGACCAATCAACTTGGTCGTGCTTTGGGCTTTGCTACTTTATGGCCAAGAAATTTTGGCCCTAATCTAAGAAATCCATGGAACAGTTGCACTAGTGCGGGTGGAACCGGATCTGGTGGAGCATATAACAGCACTGATTTAGATGGAGATTTCTTCATCAACACAAGTAAAGCATACAATGCTGCTGTTAATGATGGTGTAGAAAGAAGACTTATTCCTATCACTGGTTCTACTAATTCAACTACACCTTACTCCTTTCTTAACACCTATAGAGATGATACTGCTTCTACGGACGGATTAGAATATCCAGGCTTAAGCAACGATGTTATGGCAACTCCACATGCAACTCATGTTTCTAATAGTATAATTTCAACAGTAACTATTGGTAATATGATTGACTTAGGCTACTATGGTCACGTAAATCATCTTACTGGTGAACCAACTTTAACCTTAGCTAACAAGTCGTAAAGCCTAAATTATTTTTTACTATTTGCGCTATATTTATACCATCCATTATTCTTGGTATAATTACCATCAGCGTCTTTTCTCTTGGGGAAAAGAGTTCCACCCTTTTTATGTTGACCATAAGAAAGAATTGCGCCACAGTCCATACAACGTAATTCATAGTATTCATTGTCGTCTACAACTCTTACTACAAATTTAATATTTTCGGAACCACATATTCCACATTTGGTTTCTCCAAAAATTTCTTGAATACTTGCAATTTCCTTAAACAGCTCTTTTTGTCCAGCTCCGTCTAATTCAAATTCAAGTTTATCTCCTACTTTATATTTTGCTTTCATAATTTATTTCCATTCCGAATTATATTCTAGGATAGTTGATGGTATATTATCTACATCTTGTTGATATGTAGATAGCTTTCTAATCATTTTTACAGCATTACCATGATCCATAGCATATATATTTTTAGAATCTATATCTTCGGATTCTAGCAATGATGATACATTTATATTAAGTCTTTTTGCTAATACGTCAATAAAATTTATTTGATTATTTGTAATTTTACTAACTGTATTTCCGTCTATATCTTCCACTTCTTTAGCTATTTCTTCAGCAGCAACAACTTTTCTAAGTTTTAATCCTCTTCTTAAGGCTCTACCTTCTGCTCTAGTTTCAGCTACCGCAATTGGATGGTTTCTATATATCTTGTCACAATTACCCCAATAGACATCAGCAGCTCCATTTACGGTTATCTTTTTAAATTCTGTATCAATCTTTGTGTCATTTAAAACGTACACTAGAGTGTGTATTACAGTGGCCCTATTGCCATTATCTGGCTCTGGAAATTGAGGAATACTAGATGTGGATTCGATTACTGTACAATCTAAAGCCTGTTCAAATATTCTTCTAAGACCATCTGTAGTAGGATTGTCCGAAATTTTTTCGTCTTCAGACAGAAGACCTAATACATAATCATTCCATTCAACATCGGTTACAGCAGGCTTATTTGGTTTTCTTGGCATTTTTAATTATCCTTAATGTGAAAAACTCTATTATCTGGATTTGGAAATTTGTTACTAACTTGTTCAATAACTTGTAATAGTTGGTCAAATATTAGATAAGATCTAGATACAGAAAAGTCCATAGTTTGTTTAATACGAACTAGTGCCATACCTTTACCTAAAATTAAACCTTCTTTCTTATTATCGTAGGTCTTTGTTTTTTTAAGTGTATCTTGTCCCCATACAGGACTGAAGTGCGAAGGACCATCCACTTCAATCGCTAAATTTATTTTAGGTAGATAGAGGTCTATTTGCAACTTTGTATTTACAAGACTTTGCTCTTGATGAAACTTAACATCTATATTGTTCTTAATGAGTTGTTCTAATAAAAACTTCTCTAGTTTTGAGCCTACTTTACTAGTTGTTCTTATTGCTTCATTAGCAGATTGTTTCATTAACTCTTTTTGCTCGTCAGACATTTCATTCCACAATTTTCTGTGTGTTTCTCTTCTTTGTTCAAGCTCGTTATTATCTAAGCTATCCCAAGATTCTAAAACTCCCATGCCTATTTTTCTTTTTGTTTCTTCTGGTCTTGTGGTTCCTTTGGTTGGATGTTTATGTTTTCCTGTTTTTAAAGCATTTTTTTGTGCTTCGCTTTTATTTCTAATTGGTATATTAAATTTCTTTGCGTCTCGCCTTAATTTATTTGCATAAGTATTATAAGCAGATGCTATATCAGCAAAGCTATTTTTGTCTTTAACATATGATTTCTTTAACAGTTCAATCTTCTTTGATTCTGTTAAATCACTATAAGATGTTTTTGATGCTTTCATAACTTAAATCCCCAGAGACACAGATTGGTTTTTTCCAACATAACTCATAAATTTCTGATGTTCTACTATTAGACGCTATAAACTCTAAGTTTTGTGTATCAAACATTTCTTTAATATTTTTATATCTAGAGTATGCCTGTTGAGACCAAACACTATCATTAACGAAAAAGAAAATTTTATTAATATTAGGAAAATTCTTAGCCATCATCAATGACAAACTGTCAAATACAACAATATTCCCATAGAAGAACTTTGCCTGATTAAGATGCACAATTGGTATATTATATGTATTAGCTTTTTCATTATAGCTGTTAAACACACATATTTGGTTATATGGATTATTATCTATAATTGATTTAATAGATTTAAATATGGCTTCATGCATTGCAGTATTATCAGTTTTTAAAATTATAAAACCTAAGTCTTGTTTCATTTAATAATACTTTCTATATAACTTGAATATGTTTGATGTTCTTTGGGGTCAATTTGTATTTCTTCTAACTGTGTATTTAGTACTTTACATCCACACAGAGTGGCCTCCAATGCATAAAAATTATTTTTACAGATATAAAATTCCGAATCATTCAAGATATCATTTTTATCTACCTCTGTTAGAAATCCTAAATTTTGTGGATGATCAATCTTAAAATTATTAAACATTTTTATTGTGTATTCACTACTATTTGGATATATTAATTTAGTAATATCATCAGGTATGTCTTGATCATTGTCTAAAAAATATGAAGCATGGATAGATCTATTGTCTTGGTTGTTGTTAAAAAATCTATATGGATTGTATAGTATTGGAATATCTTTATTGTAAAGATGTGTGATTGTGTTTATGTCATCTATATCTGTTTTCTGGTCTGTAGTATGATAGACTACTATTTTAACCTCAGAAACGTTTCTACAAAAATGTATTTCTTCATAGCCAAGTTTTTCTGCAACTAAAATATAAAGATCTGGCTGTCTGTTTTGATGTATTTTGTATATATCATTATTAAAGTCTGTATATGCGATAGTGTGTCCTGATATAGAATCTAAATTATTAATAAATTTATTATCGTCTTTTTGTACTACTATTTGCATTAAACAAACCTTTTAGCTTTCTTCAAATCGTTAGTTGTATTTACCTTCATGATATTTCTATATGAAACTATATGATTTTCTATTTCTGAATTTTCTTGTAAGAAGTTTATGATCTCAAACAGGAAATAGTTGTCTATAGGTTTCTGCTCATTCATTTCTAGTATTTTATATAAATCTGATTTAATTAAAAAGATACATTCACACCATTTATTGTTTAATTCATAGAATAAATATTTAGATTCCATACTATGACAACCTATATTAAAATTATCTTTATCCTTGTCTAAAAGAAAAATTTTTGAATGTTTTTTCCTCCTAGAATGACCAAAGCATTTATTTTTAAACAAAATACCATTTTTCACTATAAATAAATTAGTTAAATTATTAATATTATATTTAATGTAATTCACAACATGTTTAGCTTCATTACACTTTTCATAATCTGGTTCATAAATACTTGTTACATTTTTGTATTTGTCTGCAACTTTTTTTACTTTATTGTTTTGGAAGCCTGTGGATAGATATATCTTATTTTGTCTATTCATTAATTTTATAGATTTAATTTGATAATCTAATATAGTGTTTTTTGCATTGATGGGTAATAGAGCTTTTGATCCTATAGATTTCATGCCTTTAGTAATTTCTGGAATTATTATTAAATAATCATTGCTCATAGTAGGGGTGTATTACTTCCGTATCATTTCTTAAAGTATCTATATAATATTCATTGTTTTTTTCACAATATGATTTTATTTCTTTAAATGTTGATATGGGGATAAATAAACCATTTAAATGTTTAGTCGATTTTCTTAATCCAGCCATATTTTTTGGTCTTTTAACAGTGGCGATGAAATTTGCATAGCTAACTTGGTCTTGTAGTTCTGCAAAATTTTTACTAATATAACACATATATCCTTTTTTATCTGCTTCTAAATTAGTACCAGTAATTGTATGAAAGACATTATTTTCATTAGTGTCTGTTTCTTGGTTTACAAAGTTGTGGGACTTCCAAGAAATTTTATTTCTTTTTTTCATACCATCAATAAACTCTAAAATATCTTCTTTTTTTAGCTTACACGCTATAGATATTTCATATGGCTTTATAAATAAGCTATCTATGTATTTATCATATATTTCAAATATCTGATCTATTTGTTTATCTATTAAATTTAAAATTAAGTAGTACTTTATTGCATTTTTTAAACGAACATAATTTTCAAAATCTTTTGGTAAATCATCTTTATGTTTATCAAATTGTTTTTTAGAAAAAGCATAAGTACACTTATAATTATTTATAGTATATTTACCTTCTACCTCTTGTAGTTTATATTCTTTTGAGATTAATTTAGGAATATTAAAATAGCATTTATTATCTTGAAAAAAATGACATGTAGAACAAACAGTATTAACTTCGCTCATAAAGAAATCCTTTGTATTTTATATACAGTATAAGCATCATCGTTAGATACATCTACTATTTTTACATCTGCTTTGCTATGCAATAATTCAAAAATTTCTGATTGATTGATAAGACATGTCGTACCGTGCATATGTTGACAAACAGTGTCATCTGGCATTTTATTAAATTTATAAGAATCTATTAATTGATTAAAGTTTAATAATTTTAATACAAGTGTTCCAGATTTTTTAAGCTTATCTGTTAAAATATTGATAACATTGATACTATCTTTTTTTGGAAACATATTTAATAAAGATATGTAGATATTTTCATTAGAAAAATTAGGTATAGAATCTAACGAATTAATGTCTATATTGTTAGCCGAATCTAATTTATGATTGTCGTTATAACAAATATTTGTTACCTTCATTTTGTACTCCTATAAAATTTTTATCAGACTTTCGTTAAACTTGTCTATATCATACATTTGTACCAAGTCTGAAATATCTGTTGCTTGTTTGTTCATCGCATAATTAATGCATTCAAAAGGGTTTTGAAAACTGCCAAATTTTGAAACATGATTATCTAAAATAGAGTCTGATGTATCTAAAGTAGTTACGCAGTTGCATCTACACAATGCTGATAGTAACAATGTAACTTTTGATTCCAGATCTATAACAACTTTATACTTACTTATATTATTAATTATATTATCTATGTCGTCGCCCAAACTACTGACCATATCAGAATCTTTATCGTGTTGTTGTATCTCTTGAAAAAACTTACTTAGTATATTATCATTATTTCGATTGATTATCAATATATTTTTAGTTTTTTCGGTGTCATCTGTATAGGGAAGTCCATATTCTATATTATGACTATGCTCCAATAGTGCGTCGGATTTTCTATTGAAATTAACAACTGTAATATGTTCTTTAGTTAAATTATTATTAATTATATGAACATCTTCTTTTTTAGCTTTTGTTAAATCTTCATGGTTAAAAACTACGATATGTATATTAGATTTTTTTAACTCTTTTAATACAGATATCTCTAGCATCAAATTATTAAAAAATATATAATCATAAGAAAAATCATATACTTTATTTTGTTCTGCAAGATCGTTTTTATTTAAAACAATAAGTTCAGGATGTTTATTGATAATAGCAGAAAATGTACTACCTTCAAAATTGCTTAGACATATTTTTTTAGAATTATCTATTTTAGTTCTAAGTCTGTGAAAAATATTAGATATTGGCCATTGATTATTTAACATAATAATTTTTTGATATCTACCTCATTTGTATTTTTTGGTGTGGTTTTATCATTTGTCAAAGCTTGTTGTAAAGATTTATTTATTATATTATAGGTAATAACATTACCATTATTATTAGTATCTAAATCTAAATCGCTATATGTAATTATTTTATTATTGTAAGATTTTGCAATAGATGCTTCTAGAAAAGGAAAATAATTTTCATTTAATGCTAAAAATACATCGCCTGTTTTATGTATGGCTTGCTTGGTTTTATCGTCTTTGTTAAACATAAAAAAGATTTTATCTGTGTAAATATTAGCATTATAATATGACTTTGCTTCTTTATAAAAACTTATAATATCTGATTGATCTTTTGGGTCATCAAACTCAAAATAACATATCAAACAAATATCGTTATTGTCCGCACATATTTGCAAAAAATTAGATATGATAACTTTTAATGTTTCAATATTTTCATGTTCTACTAATGTATAGTATTTTTTACAATCATGAAATAAAGGTAAAGATATTTCATTTTGTTGAGTATCGCAATCAAACAGTGACAATTGTTTTATTTTTTCTTTATCAATACCCGCATTAACTAATGTCTGATAGTCGTGGCTATTTGTAGCTAAGATTTCATCAATTAATTCGAGTTTGTTTGTAAACTCTGAAGGCATACTTTGTATTGCAGACATGATGGGTATAAAATAAGTCTTACTGTTCAAATCAGGATGTACATCTGTAATTGTACAATGTTGTATATTTATGTCTGGATATGCATTTGTTTCAAAAATATTAGTATAATTTACAGTGTTGTTTCCTCCATATATAGGATATACATATGTGTTATTCTCTTCGATTGAAGATATTTCTTTAACAACCGAAGCAGAAAATTGTCCTAAAAAAGACTGTTGTTGTAGCGGCCCTATATAAAATATGTTCATTGTTGAGTTTTTAAGTTGGCGTATTGAATAAAATCATCATTAAATTGTATATTGTTGTCTATGGCAAATTTTAGTTCATTATTGTTTTTGACATAAGTATTTATTTGATCAATAATAGTATTGATATCTATTGCTTTTGTCTGCAAACCTTGTAATTGAAATCCGTTGTCTATATCATTTAAAAAATGCAACATCCTGCTAGAAGAAATTTTTTCTATATCTCCCAATCCTCTGTGACACATTAGCAACATTTGATCTATATTTTGAGATGTTTCTATATCTGCAATATTATCTAAAGTTTCCAACTGCTGTATCTTAGACCAATCAGCATGATATCTGTTGTCTATCAATGAATCTAAATAGTTTTCCCATTTTTTAGCGATTATGTCCCAATCATAAAATTTTTCTGTTAATTCTCTAGTCTTTTTTCTTTTTTTGTCTATCATAGACTGCGGTAAATTTAACACCTTATTAATCGTTTGGATTAAATCGTCATTATCTGGATAGACTCTAATGGCTCTTGTCTCTAGTTCTTTAAACTCCGCATCTACTTTAATAGGATATGCTTTAAGCTTGTTTACGATATCACACATAGCACTATAGTCTACAGTAGCAACAGGTACTCCGCAAGCAGCAGCTTCAACCTGTGGCATACCAAAGCCTTCACAGATAGCATATTGAACATAAAGATTGAAAGTATTATATATTGTGGATAGCTGTTCTGTGCTAATCCCAGAACTAACACTTGGAAAAACCTTGGTCTTATTTAAGCATTTAGGACACACAATATTAGGACCAGAAAAGACCTGTGCAGAAACATCATTGCAGCTTTTACAGACGTAAGTAAATAAAACCTTATTCAATAATCTGTTTTCTTTTAGTACTTCTGGTATGTCCCAGCCAGCATCAGGCCAGCTAGTATGTAGGTAAAGATATAAATTTTTACCTGTAGAACTATTACTTGTTTCATATTGATCTAAAAGTTTTCTAAATGCACCACATAATCTAGGTATTAATTTTCTTTTTTGGTTTCTCATTACAGAGCCTATAATCACGCTATTTTCGTCGATACCTAGACTCGCTTTACATTGTTGTGTATCTTTAATTCTAAATGTGTTTAGATCTACTCCCGGAGATGCTGTATCAACGTAATTAACATGACCACTAGATTGTTCTTTTAAAACATTTGCTCCCCAATCAGAATATGTAAAAACAGCATCAGCAGATAAATATGTATCCATCCATAATTGTTGCTGTGGCGCAGAGTCGATGGTTGGCATCAGTATCCAGTGAAAATATGGTCTACATGGAGATAGTTCTTGATAAGAACTCATCCAATAATCTCTTATATCTATTACTACATCTGGTTTAAAATCAACAACAACTTTGTCGAATCTCCATCTTCCAAAAGCATTGTCTGGTCTAGCTGAATACTCTTTGTGTCTAGGGTCATCATCTCTTACAGCATTAGCATACAATCTCCATGGAATATCTTTATCTCTAGGATCATTAACGTGTGAATAACTGGCAAATTCTGCTATTTCATATTTATTTGTTGCATACAGCCTATTGAGGATTTCTCTTGTATAAGTAGCAAATCCAGAACTCAGAAAACTAGCTTCCGAACACATTAATATTTTAAGTTTACTCATATATAAAAATAGGGGCCTTTACAGACCCCTTGAAGAAAATAGAAATTAATTAAAATGCAACAGGTTCTTCTTTACCAGAAGCACCAGCTTGAGCACTTTGGTCTTTCTTATACCTAGATAGCTTAGTAAGCTTAGAGAAATTATTGACCCTAACCTTAAAGCTATTATGCTTAACACCATCCTTTTCCCATGAATCATTTCGCAAAGATCCTTCAACCATTACTAAATCTCCCTTGTTGAAAGATTCTGCAATAATTTCAGCACCAGTATCCCATGCTTCACAATTGATAAACGAAGTAACCTTATCCCTTTCACCGTTAGCCTTTGTATATTCTCTAGAGGTTGCAACAGTAAAATTTACAACTGTAGTATCCTTGCCTCCAGTGCTAACTTTTCTATGCTCAGGATCTCTAGCTAGATTACCTCTTAAAATTACAAGATTCATTATCATCTCCTTAAAGTAAAATTTCCAAAACCAACACAATGTATTATAAAACCTAATCGGATATAGTCAAGCCTTAGGAATAAAACATTTTTCTACAATCAGACTATCCTTATTTTTTGATTTTTTACCGGTAAAAATTAACACATTTCCTTCAAACACATGAGTTCTGTATGATGCCCATGTTTCTGGAAATAGAATAATAGAGTCTAGTAGACCATATTGATCTTCACCAGTGATAAATGCCATTTCAGCGCCAGGATTTTTACCATTTTTTGTTTTAGTTACATTAACACCAACAACTTCTGCTGCTAAAATAATATCGTCTGTTTTATATGTTTTCTTAAAGTCTTTACAGTTAGTATTAGTCATTTCTATCTTGTAAGAGTCTAATTTAGAACAGGTTATTGCGGTCCCCAGCAAAGAGTTTTCTGAATCAGACAGCCATTCGATTTTGTCTGTTAAAGAATATGGTGGATTATCTATAGAAGCTATAAGATTATTTATTATTTCTTTTCTTTTAACATTAACTCTTTTTGTTAATAATTCTGTTAATATTTGTTTAAGATTATTGTCTGTATTAGATATTGCTTCTTGACATTTTTCCATTTCTTTTTTTGTTAAAGTATTAAAGATTTCATATTCAAAAAGCATTTTTGTTCTAGACATTTTAAAATAATCTAATGCACCGCAAGAGATGAGGGCTTTGGTTGCAGTAGTATTAATTTTGCATAAAACCTTATTAAGCATATCGTACCAACTAAGTGAACCAATATCTATTTTATCTTTTTCTAAAATTTCTAATATCTTTTTATATACGGACTTTCCAAGACCTTTAATGTCTGTTAGTCCAAAAAATATTTTTCTATCTTTTATAGCAAATAGTTCATTGAGATTTCTAATGTCTGGAGTCTGTATGTTAATATCCATTTCATTTGCGTTTCTCACAAGTTCCTTGATTTCTTGCTGAGGATCTATTTTATCTTTTGCAAACTTAAGATATGATGCAAAAAACACCCTTGGGAAATGTGCCTTTGTAAAAGCTGACAAATAAGCGTTCATCGCATAACTTACTGCATGAGATTTATTAAAGCTATATCTTTGACTTTTTTCGATCCAGCCAAATATTTCTTCTGCTGTTTCTTCGTCTACTTCGTTAATTTTTTTAGCACCCTCAAGAAAAGACTTCTTAACTTCTGCCATTAAGTCCGCTTTCTTTTTACCGATAGCTTTTCTAAGGACATCTGCTTCTTGTAAATTAAACCCAGATACAACTCTAGATATTTCCATAGCTTGCTCTTGATAAATCATTTCTCCATATGTTTTTTCCAAAACATTTTTAAGAATAGGATGATAATAGTCTACAGATTCTTGACCATTCTTTTTATCTATGTAATGATTAGATACTGTTTTACCATCTCTAACAGCTTCTAAACATCCAGGTCTTAGGATACTAATAAGCGCAGATAGCTGTTCTATATTTCTGGGTTTCAATTTTTTTGCCATGCTTTGACCAAGCCTAGACTCTAACTGAAAGCATCCTTTTGTATTACCAGAAGAAATTAAATCCCAAGTCTTAGAACATTCTAAATTGATTTTTTCTAACTTGGGTTCAAATTGTATTCTGGGAAATTCTGAGTTACTTCCTGTTATCTCAAATTTACAACCGCAATCAAAAGTATAATACTTAGACATTATTAAAGGCGTTTCTAAACTTAATTTTTGGAGACAAATTTCTAAAAAGTTTCATAAATCTAATCAATATTTCTGCAGTATCCTGAACATCTTTAAGAGCATCATGGGCATTTTCCTTTGATAGTCCCATATAATCTCTAAGATTATCAAGAGTATAGTTTTTTAATTCATTATTGTTTTCGAACCAATAAAAAATCACATTCATAATATCTAACACATCTCTAGGATAGAATATGTCAGTTTTGTTTTCTTTATTTACGTTTTTATACTTTTGGCTTAATCTATTAATAATAGGTAAATCAAATCTATTAATATTGTAACCAGCAGCAATCGGAGCACTAAAGCAATTCTTTTTAACAGATCGTGTGTGATACATTTGTAAATAACTTACAAACATCTTCCATGCCTGTTCTTGCTTTTGGTATTTTTTCCAGGACTTAAGAACTTCTGCTTTGGTTGTTCCTTTAACCTTAGCGTGAAAATCCAAAACATCGGAATCATCATAAGTATATTTGGGGTTGTCCTGTAGTGCCTCAGGTTTTAAACAAATGTTAAATTCTGAATCTGGCACTACCTCCAATTTAATTGGATCAACAATAACGGCTGCAATCTGTACAGGACTACAAACCTCTGGATTGCAACCGTCTGTTTCTAAATCAAAGACACAAATCTTCTGACTATTAATCTGACACCTCCACCTTCTGATCAGGACGAATAAAATGTTGCACCCTATTATTATTAGCAACATAACAATTAGCACTTTTACAACAACTGACTTTAACAGTATTCATTTTTACATATTGTTGGTTATTGAATTTGAAAGCTTGACCAACTGCAATTTCTTGAAATGTTTTTTGCATTATTATTCTCCATGCGATAGTGTATCTGATATTGACATAACTTTATCTAACATAGCCACACCAAGAATATCAAATTTTATAATACCCAAAGATTCCAGATCTTGCATTTCCATGCCAGCAATTGTGGTTTTGTTTTTTGTATCGTAAATCATTGGACACATTGTATCTAAGTTGTGACTACTAATAACTACACCGGCAGCATGTTTTGATTGATTAGATTTTGTGCCCTCTAATCTAATAGCCTGCTCAAACCTTTTTGCAAGTGGGCCTTTTAATTTATTTCCATCTTTGCTAACAGAGCACCACTCTTTAAGCTTATCGTTATTGTTTTCTAATGCCCATCTAATTATAGAAGCTTCTCCATAGTCATCTTTCATTTCTTGTAATTCATCAGCAATTTTAGCTTCATCGGGTATACACTTTGTAATCTGATTCATTTCATCAAAACTTATATTTCCATAAACTCTTAATACTTCTTTTAAAGCACCTCTTCCTTTCATAGTATTAAATGTAATCATTTGAGAAACTTTGTTTTCGCCATATCTTTCTCTAATATAAGATATGATATCTTCTCTTTTATTAATTGGAACATCTACATCAATATCTGGCATAGATAC
>CEVG01030657.1_pt1 | contig 15046 bp, 36 predicted proteins | sample 356511 | NCBI WGS metagenome assembly CEVG01 (sample SAMEA2623426, study PRJEB7988) | marine metagenome | biome: marine biome (ENVO:00000447); feature: surface water layer (ENVO:00002042); material: "saline water (ENVO:00002010), including plankton (ENVO:xxxxxxxx)" | depth 5 m | reverse complement strand
GGTGTGGTCGGCGTGTAGTGTTTAATTCGTGGACGGGAGAACCCGTTCGATAACATAAACAAACATTAGGAGAACATAATGTTCAGCATCCAAAAGGTAGACCATTTTCCAGAAATTACTCGTCAGGGTAGAGTTTCTGAAGAACTTCAAGCAATCATTGTTGCATTGGAAGATTCAGCAAATAAGGGAGAGCGTTTCTGCATTGGTGGTATTGATTCAGGCAATGCTTACAATTCAATGCAACAGCGAATTCGTGCGCAGGCTAAAAAGCTTGACCTTAAAGTAACTATTCGTTACGACAGAGATGAGTCAAATCTTTACTTCAAGGCTTCACACAATGGTCTTGATTTGGTTGAGACTGAAGAGGTCGGAATGACTGCTTCTCAAGCAGGTGCAAAGACTTCATCAAAGCGAAGCGCAAAGACTTCCTGAATTCGCTGCAAATAAAAACCCCATAAAGTTTTTCCCCCGACCTGCAAGGGTCGGGGTTTTTTTTTGCTATAATTTAGGGTAATGGAACGTACTGAGCAAAAAGTTGAAATCACGCATGAGCAAATTGCTAACTGGTATCCAATGATTGCGACACCATGTTATGACAAACAAGTTAGTGAGCCTTATTTTTCTTCCATGATTAAACTTGTTAACGGGTTTAATATGTTGGATATGAATTTTGCGATTAGCACAATATCTGACTCCCTAGTTACTAGGGCAAGAGATAACCTTGTTGCAAAGTTTATGGCTAATCCAGACTTTACACATATAATGTTCATTGATGCAGACATTGGTTTTGACTATGAAGATATTATCAGAATGCTATGGCATGATAAAGATATTATTACTGGATCTTATCCGATTAAAAAAATTAATTGGAATAAGGTTGAGAGCATGGTGAAAGAGGGAACGCCTGTAGAAAAACTTATGACTAAAAGTTTGAGATACGTTGTTAATCCAATTCAAGGCACTAAGGGTGAAGTAGAAGTTGATAATGGTGCTTTAAAAATTCGTGACGCTGGTACTGGCTTTATGTTGATTAAGCGAGAGGTTATTGAAAAAATGATTGAGGCGTATCCGGAAATGAAATTTAAAGATGACACTGGTTCTTTGAACGAAGAAGAGAAGAAGTGGACTTATCATTTCTTCGCAGATTACATTGATGATGATGGCAGACTTTTATCTGAAGATTATGGTTTTTGTAGATACTGGCAAAAACTAGGCGGTGCTGTTTGGGTTGATGCTTCTGTTGATATGCTTCATTTAGGTAGAATGGAATTTGAAGGAAAGATGATTGACTTCTTAGAAACAATTGTTGTTTCTGAAAACTGATTGGGAAATCGGTTTTACCCGTAGAGCCTTTTAGGGTTCCGGAATATATATTAAATTTTGCAATAAATTGAGTAAAATTTACACGGGTGTTCTTAACATTAAAAAATTGCTGCGAGCCGGTAAGATTTTTAACGTTAAATAGGGTGGGTTTTTAACGTTAAAGACCCCAGCCTGCGCTTTAACGTTAACAAGCTTTCGATTTTTTCACCTATTTCTTGAACTTTATGATTTCACCTCTAATCTTTATCCTTTCTATTGTGTACCCATTTTCCCGCTGATAGACTGACTTTATGTCAGTTTTCACCTTGCCTATTTGCAACTCATTTGTTGAGGTAATGTGTTTGACATTATGTAATGTTATTTATTTTATCAGGGAAGGGTAACGGATAATGGATAGGCTAAAAGTTCAGGCAGACAATATGGTGGGCGAACACATTATTGTTCGTGGTAAGGATTACGGTCATGTAGTATCTTATGATACTATTTCTGACGGTTATGACTCACGTTACATATTGTGTACAGATTTAGGTAAGCGTGTAGAGTTGACATCTCTTTTGCGTTACCTCAACAAAGTGATTAGTGTTGCTGTTCGACCTGACGGTTCAGATTATGCTAACCGTATGGCTCAGCCTAAGAAGTTGTATCGTGCTAATGCAATGTGTGCCGCTAACATTGACACTAATGCTCATATTGGCAATGAGATTGTCAATATTGCTAACCGACCGACTGACTGATTGGATAAGACAATGAGTGATTTTGATTTTGAGATTATTGACGAGTGTGATGTTATTGTTTCTCGTCGTGCAAGTGGTAAGCAAAAGTTGCCGAAATGGGAACCTATTCTTAGTTGGAATAGACCTGCTTTACCAGATAGTTATTGGTTGTGGAATGGCTATCGGTTGACTGAGCGTGATTACAAAATTATGGCAGAGACTAAGCGTGAGTCCTTGCGTAAGCAAAACGAAGAAGTTGATGAGCAAATTAAATTGTTGGGCATTCGTTCTAGGAATGTGATAGCAGTTCGTAATCAGAAAGAAGTGAGGATTAAGCTATGATGAGTAATGCTGAAATTATTAGTTTGCAGAGAAAGCATCCAAATTTGCAAAAGCATTTGCTAAGGGAAGCAATTTGGTCGCTGAGAAACAATGAAGTAGCAATTGGTACAATAATTGTCTTATTAGAAGACGTTATTGCTGGCATTGAGGAGATGCAAAATGAACAAAATTCATAGACAGAAATACATTGAGACTTTGACTAAGCAATTTGGTTGGACTAACCGTTTTGCTAGTGAGTTTCTTGTAGAGTATCGCACTTGTAGAAACTTTTACAATGCTTATGAACAGACTATGCAGTCTGTTTATGTTGATTCAAATCAGAAGCCGAATGTAAATCCTTTTAGAAAAGGGTCATGAAATGGATATCATGAATGACATTGTGTTTATCAAGCTATGTGTTATTGTTCTTTTTGGTTTGATTACATTTGTTTTCTTTGCTTTAAATGAAGATGATGAGGATTGGTTGTAATGGCAATATGTGTTTATTGTGAACAAACATATTCTGATGAACGTGCAGAAGCGGGTTATGATTACTGTATGTCAGAGGAATGTCAAATCAAAGGTTTAGATAAGTCGGAGCGTGAATTCAGAAAAGAATACACTCCGGCTTTGTTGCATAAGTGCAACTATTTCTGGATTAAGAAAACCGAATTGAAGTCACTAAATGTGAGGAGTGATTTATTGTGACTGAGTACAAAGCAAATTGTTTTATTTGCAATCGTGAAATTGAATTAGCTTGGGGTTGGGGTTCGCCTGCGGAAACTCAATCTGAAAACCAAAAGGTTGCTGAAGACAATCCACTTGATGCTTTGTCAGTAACTATTGCTGCTGGTTATGGTTCTTGTCATGATGGTCTTTATGGAAAGATGTGGATTTGTGACCCTTGTTTTGGTGACCGTACTGATCGACTAATGCATGTTGGTAATTATTTCGACCACTATGAGGCAATTGCTACTGCTGAAGAAATTCTTGAAGATGCTTATGAAAGGATTCGTAATGAGAATTTGGGTTGATGTTTCTACTGGAACATATGGTTCTGAAGATGATTTAGTCTTTGTTGATGTTTCAGACTGGACAAATGAAGAGTTCGTAGCGTTTGATAATCAAACGGATAATGATCGCTCTTGGTATGCATATGAGATTGCTCTTATGAATGACTTGAGTAATAGCCATGTAGAAGAAATTTACAAAGGAGAATGACAATGGCAATTGAACAACATGATGGTGGCACTATGATTACTGGTGAAGATGATATCCAGTCTTATCGTATGCTTACGCAAATCAAAGCATTGGAGCTTGAGATTCGTACTGGTTTGCGTATGAGTAATCGTTTCAATCTTCTCAAGGGTTTGAAAGAAGAGTATGGTTTGAAATCAAGAACCAAGAAGGATGCTCTTATTGAAATGCAAAAAGTTTTTAATCAAAGATTTGAGCAAAAGTTTTTTGATGTCTGATGGATAACATTTTTTGCAACTATTGCAACCAAGAAAAGCCTTCTTCTGAATTCAACAAGTTGCCTAAGAACAAATGCAAATCTTGCATTAAGGAATACATGCAAGCAAGACAGCAGCGTTTGAATAAAAAGAACGGTGTGTTTTATCTTGACTGTATTGGTTGCGGCATTAGTATGCGTAATCCTCCTTCAAAGATTTGCCACAAGTGTTCTCGTAATCATGAGAAGTTTGATATCAAAACTGCTGCTGATTTTCATTTGCCTAGAGGTGATGTTCGTGCATGTCAGTTAGCTTTCCTAATTGCTTGTGGTGTTGATTATCAGAAGTTCGTAGATGATTGTTTTACTGCTGAAGATGCTTTTAATGAAGAGATTCAGCGTGAACCTAGGGTTCATGTAAATGATGTTGATCCTTTTGTTATTGAAATGTATGAAGAACGTGAAGCAATGTATTTTGATAGTCGTGTTCTGAAAGAACCTGCAACAAAGTATAGTACAAAGAAATACGGAGAGATTTTGTAATGATTGAATATTTAGAAATTGGTCCAGTTCCTGCTGGTGAAGATTGTGCTCAAGTTGGTAGTATTGATTTTAGAAATCAATCTAAAAGGGAAATGAGAGCATATATTAATCAGTTGAAGCGTGAGTTTCCGGCTTATGATGAGCATAACGTTCGGTTTGTTGCAAAGTATTTCCCTCACGATTTTGGTAGTTATGGTGAAGTTTGTGTCGAATATGATACAGATGATGAACTTGCTACTACTTTTGCTTTTAAAGTAGATAACTTTATACCTATGCAATGGGATGAAGAAGCGCTTGAAGAGTTAGATGATTCTTTCTAAGGAGAAGATATGAACGTTGATAGATTACCTTACAATTTAAAAACTGATCGGGATGTGTTTAATCATGTCCGTGATCATTTGCTTGAACAAAATCAACAATCCATGTATCAAAGTGGTGGTTGTGTTTATCGTGGAAGAAATGGTTTGTCTTGTGCTATTGGTTGTCTTATTGCTGATGAGCATTATGATGAAGATAGTATGGAAGAACAACCTGTTACAGTACATGATGTTATGCTTGGTATTGATCTTAGTAATCCTGAATGGAATACTCCTTCACGGAGAAGGGCTAGAGCAATGCTTTTGTTTCTGCAAAAAGCTCATGATTACTTAACCCCTTACACTTGGGAAAGTGATTTGAATTATCTTGAAAGTATTCTTTTTGAACCCGGTTCTGATTCTCTAAGAGAAGAAGGTGTCTATTACGATAGATTGGATTTTAAGTACGGAAGAATTATTGATAGAGAGAACAAAAGTGATGAAATTCATTTCTTCACTCCAAGTGAGTTTATAGAGCATACTAAAAAGAAAGAGGTGCAACAAAATGGGTCTTGATTGTATTCCAGAAACATATGCTTGTGAAGCAGAAGGTACACAAGTAAAAGATGAGGATGGTGAATTTAGTTGTCGATTGACTATTGAATCCGGTATGTGTCCTTGGAAAAGAGAAGTTAGTAAAACTGATTTTGCTAATGGCGCTGTTAGTGGTATGTTTGGTACTCCTTGTTGGTATCGTGGTAAGCATGGTCAATGGATGATTGATTTACTTACAAGTAGTGATCATGAAATTACAAATCCTTTCCCTGATTTTTATGGTGGTCATGAAATTCCTGAATGGGCTGAAGATGGTCAATACGAGCAGGGTTTTGCTTTTCCTAGTGATTGTGTAAGTCTTGCTGAATGGTTTGATAAGCATACTGATGATTATGTTAAAGCAGTAAGAGTAAATGCTCCGCAATATTATAATTCTGATGATGAAGCTGTTACTGATTGGAAATATGCTTCTTGGTGGCTGAAGTTTTGCGCTGAGTATACAGATGGTTTTGCACCTTGGTTTTAGAAAGGGAATGATGAAAATGCAATGCCCAGAATGTCAATCTATTGAGATATACATGGAAGATGAATACTACGACAGAAAAGTGCACATTTTAACAATGAAATGTCACGACTGTTGTGCTCTGTTTGAAGAACACTATGTGTTTGAGCAGACTGTTGTCTTGACGAAAGGAAACAAATGAGTGAAGAGCGTTTAGTTAAAGATGCAATTAATTGTTTGAAACGACCTGAAGATTTTGGTTGGTTTGGTGATGACGATATGTTTGTCACTTGGAGTTTTGCTGGTATTAACAAAACAATTAACCATGATGATCCTTTGGAAGAATCAAACTTTGAGGTAATTAGCAAAGATTTGATGGAACGTTTTCCTGACGATTTTGATATTGTTGGTGTTAAGCATTGGGCTGTTGGTTCTATGGATCAATTGCGTGTTCGTGTTTTGAAGAATGAAGGTAAGGTTGAATATGATAATTTGACTGAGGCTTTTCATGCTTTGATGGAATGGCATGATACTCTCCATGATTATCCTGTTGCTGATGAAAATGATTACTATGAGCGTGAGTATGGTTATGAAGTAAAAGATGTTGCTTGGAGATTGGAACATGATGAGTCTTTGAAGTATGTTATTCATCTTGCTGGCGATTATGAAGAACTTGCTAATGATTTAATCTTTGAGGTTAATCAGAGTCATTATACTTCTTATCATGAACCTGCTTCTGACGAAGAATTGTTAGAGGCTGCTTTTGAACTTGACCTTTGTAAATTCGATGAGGCTGAGTTTTGGAATGAGTGGGCTGAAAACAATAAGAAACAGATTATTTGGAATCATTACACAAATCTTGGTGGTTCTCGTAAAGAAGTGCCGGGGCAAATTGAATTGGAGATTTGATGTCTGTTAGTGTTGAGAAAAGAATTGAGTATCTTCATAGTACTTTGCGTAAAATGAATTATGAAGGTGACCTTGATGATGTTCGTGAAGTGAAGCGATTTATATTTATGAATCGTGATCATCCTTTGTATGAGAAAGCTATCTTGCATTGGAATGAAATTATCAATGGTCGTTATATTTATAAGGAAAAGCCTGAAGATAGACTGCGTTCTTCTTCTGCTTTGTATGTCAGTGTCCATGAAGGGAAAAGGTGATAGAAATGAATTACTGGCCTGAAAGGTTAGTTGAAGACGATTACGAAGAAGGTGATCGTTGGGATTGGGATAGGAATGATAAATCCCAGTATTGTAAGCATGGAAGATTTATTGGCTCTTGGTGGGGTCCTGATATTTCTTGTTTTGATTGTGAAATGGAGTAGAAATGAACAAGTTTATATTAACTAATAGAGAGGTAACTGCTCTCTACAATAATTTAGATAGGTTATTTGGTGCGTATAGTCGTGGCAAATATCCTTTTAATGAGTTGACTGAATCTGAAATACCAGTTGTTCATCAAGAGATGCACATACTGTTTCAGGTTCGTGATGATATTGAGTTGTATTTTGATGCTTTGGAAGCAGAAGCGCAAATGAAAATGATGGAGGAAGAAAATGCCTAACTGGTGCGAAAACCAAACATATGCCTATGGCAAAATTGAGAATATCAAAACGTTTATTGATCCGATTAATGAAGGATTGGAGGCTGGTGATTATGAAGGCTTTTTGAATCACTATTACCCTTGTCCTCAGGAATTGAAAGACACTAATGCTGGTTTTGTAAATCCTGAAAATCCTGTTCCAGAGAATTGGATTAATTTTGTTACTGATGGTACTTGGACACAAGAAGAATATGATAAGCGTGCTGCTGAATCAATTGCTAAAGCTAAAGAACAGCAAAGCAATATTGAGAAGTATGGTTATGCTGATTGGTATCATTGGTGCATTGACAATTGGGGTAGCAAATGGGGTGATTGCGATTTAGTTGTTGAGGATATTCAGCCTTATGGTGAAGATGGATATGGCTTTGTGCAATTGCGTTATGATTCTGCTTGGGGACCAAATAACGAAGGCATAACAGAAATATCAAAGCTTTTCCCTAAACTTATCTTTGATTCTTTTTATAGAGAAGGTGGTATGGGTTTCATGGGTCATTTCCAAGTTATTAACGGTGAAGTGTTGAATGATGAAAGTGGTGAAATAATTCCTACTGCATATGACTATGAATATATAATTGAATTTGCAGACGACAAAGCATTGGAGCAAGTGAAATAATTTATGTCGTTCTTTTCTGATGATGATATTGAACAGGCCATTAAGAATATGGGTGAAGTCCCAGATGGTTTGATTGATAATACTAATTATGTAGATTTATTTGCTGCCCATGTGGAATGTATAGATTCTCTTGATATTAATGATGAAGAGTCTAGATTGACATACATGATGAGAATTGTGAATATGGTTGGCGACCCTTCTGATGAAGATTTTGAAGTTAGAACGGTTGAGAATGCTACATGCATGACGTTTCATATTATTAATCTTCTTCAAATTGGTTCAATGATGAAAGATGATTTTGTAGAAATGTATGTTGATAGTTTGAGGAATGAGGTTTTACCTCAACTTAACCAAGATAAGGGAGCGATGCCGTATTGGAACAATTAGATGAATCATGGATGAAAGATGCTTTATGCAAAGACCATGATACAGGATTGTTTTATCCAGATACTGGTGAAACTAATCAAGCAAGACAGGCAATAATGATATGTAAACGTTGTCCTGTTCGTGCTGAGTGTTTGTATTCAGCATTGTCTAGCCCAGAAACTTTTGGTGTATGGGGTGGGTATAGTTATCGTGGTAGGAGAAAATTGGTAAAAACTTTACAAGGTCCAATAACAATGGAGTTGATTAAGAAAGTTGTAAATGATGGTGTATACTAATCAATACAAAATTAAGGTTGTAAAAGAAACAGTTGTTGATTTGAAATCTGATATTGAAGCAGAACAAGTTGCTGAAATGTTAGCTTGCAGGGAGGATAATACTCCAGCATTTGGGTATATGACTCTTGTGTATTCAGATTACGAAAAGATTCCTGTATGACTAAAGAATGGTCAGAAGAAGGTTTGAATTTTGATGCTGTTGTTCCCATAAAGTGTATAGGAAATTATGGAATACAAAAGGTTATCAAAAATCCTCAGACATTGACTGATGAAGAAGATGAGGCTGAAGATGAGTAAATCTGCATCGCATATGCAGAAGTATTGGTTCGCCAGAGGCTTCTACGATAGGCTGACTTTTTCTGCAAAGGATGTGCCATCAATTGAGATGGTCGAATACGCAGAAGAAGTGACAGGAATTAACATCCTTAAAGAATACGAATTAGGTTATGAACAAGCAGAGAAAGACAAGGTGAATAATGTCATCTGAACAGTTATCATGTGCTCAGCGAATTGATGATCATTTGGCTGGGAGAGAAGAAGACTTTGACAATATCTTTGAAGCTATGGATAACGGTGAAGAATACGAAGGGCAAGATGCTTATGATGCATTGCATGAGTATGCTTTGGGTTATGAAAAGAAAGATATGTTGAAGATTGAACTATCAACTGGTGGACCAGGTGATTGGTTAGAATGTTATCTTTCTGATAACGAGTTGTACAGAGTTGAATATCATTTCAATGATTGGTTTGACCATGCTCAAACTACGGTTGATGAAAACTCATCTTTGTTTAGATATGCAGAAACAGTTGTTGAAGGAATGTACTTTAGCTGAAAGCAGGTAATGAAAATGGAAGAAATGCAAACTACTGAACAATATGTTCAGGCAAATACAGAAATAACTATAACAGAAATTGACCCAAATACTGGAGACCCTATTATGACAGAAAAACCAGAAGAAAAAGCATTTACCAAGTTTCTAAATGGCCTTAGCGATTTGCTTTTGGAGCATGACGATTTCAATTACAATATTGTTCGTTCTGCTGCTGAACTTGTCACTGATGATTTTGATATTGAAGATCATTTCGATATTGATGAAGTAAGAATCAAAGTCCAAGAGAATTTGGATATGTATGACCTAGCAAGTGATCTTGGAGATTATCTTGACTATGATGATATTGCTACCAAAGCAATCCGTGAAATGGATATGTCTGAAGTTGCAAGTGAGGTTAGAGATTACTTCTCCGTTGAGGAAGAGATTGACAGTTATGCAGACAAATTGCTAAACGACTACGATCCCACCAATGGTTGTGGTTTGGGTGCAGCATTCACTAATGCAGTCGCTAAGGCTGTATCTCATATGTTTGAAAATTCAGAAGATGAAAACTTTGAGGTGATGCAGTTCTTGATGAATCGCAATGCTATCGTTATGGAACGAGTAGTTGATAGTGACAGGAATGTTGTTGAAGAAAATATCATTGCGGCTGAAGGTCAGACTTTCCGTAACGATGACAATAATTTGACTAATCCTGAAACGTTTGTGCCTTCAGAAATTCCTGCAACTAATGTTCAGGAACATGCTATTGAAGCGTTGAAGCGTGTTGTTCATGAAGTATTTGCTTCTTACATTCCTACTTATAATGATGATCCTTTTATGAAGGTTCGTTTGGAAGCAAAAGCGTTTGATACCTTTACCGATTACATGAATGGAAAGTGGTGATATGGCGAGAAAAAAGTATATTCGTATTCGCAATGTGTCGGGACAAGATGAAATGCTTGTCCCACGCATTGCCTTAGAGAAGCTTGGTCTTTCTACTAAGCGTGAAGATATGGATACAATTGGTCGATTTGGTTCTGGTATCAAGTTTGCACCAATTGCTGCTTTGCGTAATGGTTGGGAGTGGGTCTTTGTTGGTCATGATAAGAATGGCCCTTATCAAATGAAATACATTGTTCAGGAAGAGGATGGTGTTGATTGTATTTGGTATGACTATGGAGATCAGAAAAAGCCTTCATCTTTTACTACTGGTGCTGGTGAACTTTCTTGGACAGATGCATTTCAGATTATTCGTGAGCCTATTGCTAACGCTATGGATGGTGTTAGTCAGTTCGGTGGTGAGTGGTCTATTGATGTTGTAAATAAGATCGAAGAAGAAACCGATGAGCAAAATTTTGATGTTTACATTACTGCTTCGCCAGAGTTGATGGAGATTTTAGACAACATTGATCTGTATTTTTCTTACAATAGAAAGAAGGTTTTTGAGACTGGTTCTTTCAATGCTATTGGTTTGAAAAATGTGACAAATGATTTGCGAGTGTTTTCGCAAAACGTTTTGATCTTGCATAAGTCTGATGAGCGTTCTCTATTTGACTATGAGTTCCCTGTTATTGATTTGAACGAAGAAAGAACTGTCAAATCTGAGTGGGATTTGGGTTGGAGAGTTAGCCACGTTATGGCTAGGGTCAATGAGTTAGATGTCATTACCAAAGTGCTTAAAGAAGCAACTAGCATGTATGATAGTGATCCTTTTGAGTTTGGTCAAGGTTGCGCTTCTCACTATAAGAATATTGATTTTGATGATGCTTGGAAAGAAGCGTTTTGCAATATCTATGGTGAGAATGCTGTAATTTATCCTGTCAACAATGCGGCTAGTTCTATTGAAAGTTCATTGAGGTTGCGTGGTTCTAAAGCAATACCTATTTATTCTGATGGGGCTTACAAGTTCCTTGAGGGTGCTGGTATTGAGAACTATATGACAACTCTTGGTGAAGACTATCAGTATCAGATTCAAGATGATATTTCAAAGTATCCAGAGTTGATAGATGCTATTGGTTATGTAAAGAGAGCTATCCCTGATAGCACATCAGTTATTGATAATTGTGGAATTCTATTGGGTGAAGCAGCATCGCAATGCAAAGGTCTTGCTATTAATGTTGATGATCCTGCAAAGACAAGAGTTCTTGTTTCGGTAGAGCATCTTGATAGCGGTTCTGTTTCAGATATTGTTGCTACTTTAGTTCATGAATATGATCATGTTCGTACTGGTATTGGTGATGGGTATTCTGAAGACGGTAGGCGTTTTCGTGACCTTGCAGATAAGCATATCGGCAGAATGATTGTAAAGAATTACAAGCCTAATCCGTTCTATCTTGAGAATGGCGTGGTATGCTTTAAGGCATCAGATATGACATCTGTTGGTGGTGAACTTCTTGCTAAGACTGAGTATGTAAATATGCTTAACTGTTCCATGATGAAGATTGGTAACTTTGTGCTCAAGGTTTTCGGTAATATTAACAACGAATCTCTTTACAATGAGCATAAGCCAGAGTTTACTGATAACAGCACTGTTGTTTCTTATCCATCATTTTCAAACATTGAAAGGATTGAGGTTGTATAGACTAATATGGATTTATAGTTTTGTGATGCTATCTCTTTTAGCCATTGCACTTCTTCCAGTATTTCTGTTGCTACTGGCTTTCTATTCAGCCGGTATATTAGTTGCGGTGTTTACATAATGCCTAAGTTTAAAAAATATTATGTTGTTGAGTATAGGTTAGCAATTTCAATTGAAGAGGCTGATTCAGTTCAAAAAGCTGTATCTATGGCTAAAAGAATTTGTGAACGTCAGTACGGTTTTATCCCTGAAAATTGGAATGCTAGAATATTTGAGTATGGTTCTGGTGAGAATAAAGACGGATCTGTTTCTGAATATTTCTATAATCCAAACTCATCTAATTTTAGAGAGATAACTAAAAATATTGGTTATCACAAAGATCTAATAGAAAAAGGCATCGATCCAACTAAAGAGGTTGAAGATGAGAGTTGAACTAAAAATACTGGACATTGATTCATCACTTATTGATAGATTAGAGTTTTTGTGGGACAAGGATGAAAGTTGGGGCTTAACTAACACAGGGCATATTAGAGTTACATTTCAGAATGGTGCAAGATATATTTATGAAAATGTGTCTTTTGCATTATTAATGGCTGTTGCATCTTCTGACTCTGTTGGTCAAGCTTTTAATGACTCTATTAAGAACGGTAAGTTTAAATATTACAAGGATTAACATGTCTAGAAGATTGAGAAGAATAAAAAATAAATGGGAGTCTGCTGACAGTGGTGACCAATACGATCTGAAAAAGATTACTGATTGGGTTGATAGTTTAGAGAAAGAGCTAAAAAGAAGCAAAGGTGATACTCAGTTTATTATTGACTTGCTTGAAGCATCTCGTAAATATTTTATTAAAAACTTTACAGAAGAGGAGAAAGCAGACTGTTTTGTTTATCTGGTAGGTTTGTTCCATAGGAAAATTAATTAGTATGCGCATAAAGTACCCGCCCAGATGGGTTAAATTAGAAATGTTGGATTTAGAACATCAAGGAGTCAATCTTTATGACTGGGAATTAGTCAAAGAGTTTCTGGAAAGACAAAATCGTTTCACTATGCTAGAATGGATGAAGGATAACAGGCAGTTATTTTATTACTCTGTTCTGTCCAATAATTACAAGGCTTTGTGATGAACGAAGATGCGCAGAAAGAACTATACACAGATGTTGTATTAGAGTTGCTTACTGCGTATCTTTTTTCTGGAGAAGAAGGCAACAAACAGCTTACTTTTGATCTTATGGAATCGGTAAGGAAAAACCCTGTCACTGCTGGCAAGGGTTTGATGGAGGGTTTGGTTTTTTCTTCTGTGATACATATGGCTTTGATGATATCTATATTGGGCATGGTAATAGACAAAAGCCGTGAAGAGGCTTTGCAATATTATGCTATGGCATATCAAATTACAAGAGACAATGTTGCTGAAATGCCACAAGTTCACCCTAACATTGTGAATGATCTTGTAGAAAAACTAGACGGTATTCTGTAGAATACAAAACTAAAGCCTGTTAATTATTATTCTCAAAAGGAGGTAACTTACTATGAGAATTTTGATATTATGTTTTATGGCGGTAGCGTCATTATCTTTTTCAATTGGAAAGGAAATAGGTGAATCAGAAAACAAAGAGCCGGAGATCGTTTTTCTCTCTAATCCTAATCTTCCTAATTTGGATGTAATTGAAGAAGCGGTTGAGTTGCAAACTACTACAACAACTATTCTTGAGGTAGATGAAGATATACCTTTCCCTAAGCCAGAGTATCGTGAAAAAGTAATTGTAACGACTACTACTTTACCTGAAGGTACTTGTTCTGAATGGTATTCTGTTGCGGTTGAGGCTGGTTGGTCGGTTGATCAATTGCAAAAACTTGGTAGAATTATTTGGAGAGAAAGCAATTGTCGTCATGATGTTGCTAACAAAACTTATTCTTATGGTCTGACTCAGATTGAATGGTCGGCTCACTATAAATGGCTTGATTCTGAGTTTGGTATCACTGAAAGAGAGGCTTTGTATGACCCTTACACAAATTTGTTAGTCGCAAAATGGTTGTATGATTATGCAGAAGAAGCGTATGGTTGTGGATGGCAACCTTGGTATATGAGTGGAGATTGGTGTTAGTGGAAACTAAAGTTACTTTGTCAGATTACTACTTGAATGATGATTATCCTGGTGTTATCTTTGAATGCTTAGGTCATCCAATAGAAAGTACTATTGATCATTATGGCGATGTCATTAGAGAGGAAGAAAATGATTTACAAGTTGTTATCCGTATGGTTGGTGATGACGCTGAGCATGTATATTATATCGAAGATTTGGTTGAATATACTGGACATGTTTGCTCATGCGGTCAATTGGGATGTGGACATGGTTAGTGTGCTTATTCACTTAGGCATACTCGTTGTGGGATCTTTATTGATTGCTTATATTAGATATAGAAAGGTTAGTTAGTGAATTCACTAAAAATTATAGGCGCAACTATACTTGTAGTTGTTGCACTAGTTTCGGCATATCAGATTGCGAAAGGCGATTGGGAATGAAATTACAAAATCATACGTGTCCTCGTTGTTTGGGTGGTATCCCAAATGATTTGCGAAGAGGTGAGTATATCGGTGCTATTAGTAGAACCGACAATAAAACAGAAATCTGTTCTGCTTGCGGAACATCTGAAGCATTAGAGGATTTTTCTGGTAATGGTTTGTCAGCACAAGCGAACTGGGCGGTGAATCAGCAATGGAAGTAAATTATGATGACCCAATGGATATTTTTGATCCAAGGAATTTTTTAAGAAAATGTGTTGAGTGTGGCAGAATGTTTGACATGCTTGACCATGTTGATGCTGAGGAATGGAATTACGGACATGATTGTGAGAACTAATGACTACCAATAAATATCCTGTTTGGGCTGTTAAGCGCAAAGATGGTGAAATTAAACAGCCTGCGAATAATCATGGGCATCCGGGTTATGACCACGCTATCTGGTATTGGTGGAAGATAAAATGCGGAATGAATGTGTATAACAATGAAACTTGGGATGCATGTATGTTCCTTCTTGAAAGACACAATCAAGATGTCTATAA
>CEVG01143535.1_pt1 | contig 15100 bp, 9 predicted proteins | sample 356511 | NCBI WGS metagenome assembly CEVG01 (sample SAMEA2623426, study PRJEB7988) | marine metagenome | biome: marine biome (ENVO:00000447); feature: surface water layer (ENVO:00002042); material: "saline water (ENVO:00002010), including plankton (ENVO:xxxxxxxx)" | depth 5 m | reverse complement strand
GAAAAAATATAAACCCTAAAGTTCCAAAATAGTTTATTTGTTTAAGTATAAATCTCCCTAACCTTCCGATTAGATCATGATCAGTATTAGTTAGATTAATCACACATGACATCTCTGATATTGAGTTGTAAATGTTTGTATCAATGTAAAAATTATATAAATTATTATAAAATGGAAAATATAAAAAACTACTTAACGCTACTGTAGTAAATCCAATAGCGATAATTTTACTCAGGTTCTCTTTTTTGATTAAAAATAAAATTAGTATTACAAAAAAAAATATAACATTACTTAACCTCACTCCTATAGCAAGTGATAAAAGAACAGAAATTAAAATTTTATGGTAATTTAAATCATTTTTATACAAGGCAAAGTAAAGAGCAGAGAATCCAAATAAACTACCTAAAAAATAGTCAATAATACTTAGGCCTGATATTAAATAAATTGGCGATAAAACAATTAGAAAGAAAAAAAGACTTTTCTTATTTTCGGTCTTATTAAAAAAATTATAAATCAATACATTTAAAGAAATTAAAGTCAGAAATTGAATAATCAATAATCCCTGTTCAAAATTCTTAAGACCTAAGTAGTTTGATATTTGTGTGATTAATCCAATTAGAATCTCAAACACAGGAAATCCTGGCGGTCTAGAGGGAATGTAAATTCCAGAATTTATGAAATTATTATATGTACCAATAAGAGCATATGAGTCCCAATCAGATCCAACATTTGCTTTTAAAAAAACAGGAATAAAAAAAATTGATGAAATAACCAAAGATATTGTTAAGAAGTTAATTTCAGTAACTTTTTTCATAGTTATTGATGATTATATACTTTAAAAATGGTAATTAACTATATTCGTTTTTTAGATTTTTACAGTAATCAAAAAACACAATATGTGGAATTAGTAAAAATCTAGGATAAAAAAATATTGGATCGTATATAGCAAATGGAGCCACAAACAATAAAATAGGCAATAAATTAATAAACACATTATTATTTAAAAATTTTCTATTTTTAAATAATATGTAAAAGAAATAACAAATTGACATCAATAAAATCATTGGCAACAGTCTTCCTACACGTAAGTAAACATCTGGATAAAGTGGGTTCATTGTTACGTAATGAAAATTTGTCATTATAGTTTCACCAGTTTGAAGAATTTGTTCTTCAATACTTAAATTTTCATCTAAAACATCCCCTTGATAGTTCCAGTCACCAGTAAAAACTGTAAACTTTTTTCCATAAAAAAGATTATGAAAGAAAGGAAGAATAGAAACTATCATGAAGCCACTAATTGTTTTTAAGTTTCTTGATGAAAATGCTATAAATAATACACCAAGAGCAAGTATCGGTCTATTTATCAATACCAAACCAAGAACCAAACCTGATATTGTGGGGAATTGAGATTTAAGTTTATCAGATTTTAAATAAAGCAGAATTAGTATAAGTGAGAAAATTTCTGACATGCCAAAAATAAAAATTCTATTGATAGCATTTGATGTAAGATAAATAAACGCAAAGTAAGAAAACACATTACCTTTGTCAAATTTATAGCTTTTGTTAGTAATTAATAGAAATGCTGCAAATGCATTTAAGGCTATGAATACAAATTTCAACCTTTCACCAAAAAAAACATGAAAAAAGAATATGAAATATCTAGCACCAGGGGAGTAGGTATATACATCTTCTCCACCTTGAAGAAATCTTCCTTCTAAGATTAATCTTGAAAAATATTCATATGTCAACGAGTCAGAACCACCTGGTCTTATATATTCATTGAATAACTTATAATCAAGATCCATCAATAAAAAAGTTATTGCAAATGTAACTAAAAAAATCTCGAAAGGTTTTAAATCATAAAAATAAAAAATAGAAATTGTTACCAAATATAAAAATATTGTAAAAGAGTCAACAATAATTAAAACTGGAAACATTGAAATTACATCAGGAAAAAATATTAAATATAATAAAAAAACATAAAATATAATCAGTAATTTTTTTTGATAAAAATATTTTTTAAAACTAACAAATGAAAATTTTTTACAAATTAAAAATATAAAATAAAGAATTAGCAGTATGAATATTAATTCTGAATAAAGTGTGATAATACTTTTTTCCGCATTCAGTAAATTATTATTAGAATCAAGTATTTGAATTTTTCCGTATTTATCTGGTGGATAATTCCTTGGATATTCTGCCTTAATCCTTACTTCATTTCCCTCGCTTTTTTCAAACTTAAAATTTATCTGTATGTTTGAATTACCCACATTGTTTAGTTCTATTCTTTTTTCGTTTAGATAACTTTTGCCTTGATAGATAATTTCTGAGTTTTTATAAATTTCTATCTCACCAACATATATAATTCTCATGAAATTAGTTTCATTTTTAAAATTTTTTGAAATTTCTAGTTCAAACGGAAGCCATTTTCTATCTAAACTTCCATTACTTTTGAAGTTAAATTTTTTATTATTAAAAAACCCTAAGTCGAAATTAGAGCCATTTGCACCAAGCCATTCAAAATCTGGGTTAGAAAAAAAATTAATATTATTTTCTAGCGATGAATAGCTACCAACATTAAAAAAATAAAGTTTTTCACAGGCAAATTGGTTATCAACTGTTTGGCCGATTTCTTCGTAGAATCTATCTGCAATATCGTCCTGATAACAAAGTTTCCACATGTTGCTTGGTTGTGTAATAAGAATTATTTTTAAAATAAAAATTAAAAACAGGAAAATATAGAGATGCTTTTTATTATCTTTAAATTTAAAACAAATAAATAGTGTAAATGATAATAAACAAAGTTCAAAAAAATTATTTATAGGAATTGAAGGAATAATTGATCCACTATTTTCAGGAATTATAAGCACAAATATAATTAGAGGTATCAAAAAATAGTCTGATTCAATTAGTTTTTTCACAACTAAAATGATAATAATGAAAATTCATAAAAAATTGTTAGAAAAAGTATATTTACTTTTTACAGTTTTTTTTAACTTATATTTATTTTTAATCACATATATTCAATACAGCAGTCACAGAGGTACAGATTTTGATATATATGGAAATTATCTAAATTATTTTATTTATGGAATTAAACAAACATTACAGGAACAGACTGTTGGTTACTTTTTTCTAGTTTCAGAAATTTCAAAATTTAACATCAATGCCATGAAAATTTCTATAGATTATCGAGACTTAATTTATAATCATGGAATTCAAATTACAAACTATACTCTTTTCTTAATTGGCCTGGTCGGAATTTACAAATTATTAATTTCTTTGGAAATCTCAAAATTTTATGCCTTAACTGCAATAAACTTAATTTCAATTTTTCCACCACTTGTTGGATTAAGAATGATACTAAAACCCGAGATAATGGCTTTTGCATTTGTACCTTGGTTAATTTTTATTATTTTGACTTATAAGCAGACCAATCAAAAAAAGTATTTAATGATGGCTCTTCCCTTAATGGCAATACTGCTCAGTTTAAAATCAAGCATTACACTTATGATCGGATTTACAGTCTTGATTTTTTTTGGTAAAGAAGCATTAAAAAAAGATATTATTTTACTGGGAACTGGTTCAGTAGTTTTAATGTCGTTATTAATATTTGAAAGCTTTCAATTTACAAATATTTTGATATGGGACCATAAAACTCCTCTTGCATATGATTTTAAGGCTCCACTAAGTTTTTTGTATAGTTTTAACTCTGACTTGTGGAGCAACCCCTATAGGGACTCCCAAGCTACTTCAATGTGGGGGATTTTACTTTTAGATACTTTCAACGATTATTGGGAAAGATACTGGTTTCATATTGATGGGTATGTTACTAAAAATCAATTTACCAACAAGTTTCTCATACACATTGGATCAGTAATCTCTTTTATTTTTTATTTTTTGTCCATTATTTATTTATCTCGAGAAAAAAATACATTATTAAAAAAAATTGGAATATTGGGATATATCGGATTATTTGTAATGATTATAAACTCACATAACCTAATACCTTTTTTAACTAAAAATTTTAATCCTGGAAAAGGTGATCCAATGAAGACTCATTATTTTTCTTTTTTGCTTGCGTTCACATTTATATATTTGTATTTGAAAATTTTTGAAGGTAGAAAAAAAGTTTACTCTTTAATATTTTTAATTGTGATGTCTTCATATTCTTTGCAACTCTTAAGCCCAATAACTCCTAAAGAAATTTCATCTAACCAAACATTAATAAATAAAATACACTTATTAAGCCCTTGTTCGATTGGAGATCCTGTCAGAAATATTATTAACTATTCCCATAGTTGGTGTGGAAATGAAAATATAGTAAAAGCAATTTGTGATGGTGAATACAATCAAGAATTGCTTCCTATTGACGAAGGTGGTTATTATGTATACCCACCTGATGAAAAGTATAAAAAGATTAATCTCATAAAAGACAACAATGTAGTAACAGTAAATAATTATTTTGAGTGTTTAAATTATGCAGATGGAGATTACATGCTTTTATCATCACAGGAATATTTCTCAAATGATAATATAGAAAAACCAAAGACATTCATTTTACTGTTTTTGTTAAGTTGTTTATCTATAATTTTGTTTGCAATAAGTTTGAGGAAAGATGAAAAAACTCACTATTAAAAGTTTTTTGATTACAGTTTTAATATTTAATTACTTATTGAACATTCTTATAACTAAATCGTATTTTAATTATTTTTTTGAAATTCCTTGGAGTATTAGATTGATCTCATTTCTTTTATTTTTAATAATTTTTTCTTTAATAAATTATTATTTTAACAATTACAAGTTCACAAGAACAATTGATCTATTTGTAGTAATATTTTTTCTTTTTGCACTATTTAATTTAAAAGACTTGGATCCAAATATTTTTTGGAGAACAGTTCCTGATAGTAGAACTTACCTTACATTAGGGCAAAATTTGTTTGAATGTTTTAGATTAACTTTGAATTGTGAATCTGGGTCACATCTAGAATTTGCAATTGGACAACCAATATTTTCAGGTATTTTATCAAGGTATTTGTATAACTATTCATACATAGTAAATTGTTTGATGATTGGTTATGTTATCTACACGATTTCAAATATAACCCAGAAAAAATACAAAGTAACTTCTGGTGTAGGTCTATTCTTTCTTCTTTCTCACTCCTTAATTTATGAACTTACGCCAATGATGATAAGTGAAATTACGTTTACATTTATACTTTTTCTATTTTTAAAATTCTACTTTAGTAAAAGTAAAAACAAATTTAATTTTTTACCAGTAATTTACGCTTTTTCCATACTTATTCGACCAGTTGGTATTGCCTTACTTCCAATTTTTACATTCATATTTAAGAGAAAAAAACATAAGTTATTTATTTTTGCTTTAGTATTAATTGTTGCTGCTGGTTTCAATTTTATTACATCGGGAGAATTTACTATATCAGATTTTAATGTTGATTCCAGACAAGATGGATTATTTGAAAACACAGGTTATGTAAATTACTTTTACGAATTAATTTTTAGCGATAACGATACTAAATATAAGTTTATTGATTTTATTTCAGATAATTATTACAGACTATATGGTGATTCTTCTAAAGATTGTGATTTTATTGAAACATGTTTTTTTTATAATCCCAAATATAATCAAGATGGGACTGTTCCAGACTTCTTTGTTAATTCAACAATAGGTAATATATTTGAAAGATATCTAGTGTTTTTTTTCGATATAAGAGCACCGCAAGGAATTGGATTAGCAATTTTGCCATTAACCCTATTATTACCATTTTTATCAAAACGATTTAAATTTGAAAGAGCTCTTTCATCGTCAATAATTTTATTAATAATTCCATCATTAATCACTGCAGAGTTTGGAAATAGATGGAATTTTACAATTCTATTCATTTCAAGCCTCATAATTGAAATGACTACTAGTAGTATTATCTACAAACAAAACAAATGATTATTAACATATCCGAAATAAGTAAAGATTATGATATTGTAATTGTTGGTGCGGGCATTACGGGATTAGCCCTTGGAAGGCTACTAGATTCAGAAAAATACAAAGTTTTAATTATTGAAGCAGGTAATTTTAAATTCAACAAAAAAGCAAATAAGAATTCTTATGCAAAAGTAAATAATATTGGTAATTGGCCTGTTCAAAATTACGCTTCATACCACTCAAGGGTACGAATGTTTGGTGGCAACGCTAATGTTTGGGGAGGCTGGTGTATGGAATTAGACGAATACGATTATAACCAAAATATGGTGTGGAACTCTTTAAAAAATGATTTAAAACTTCACTATAAAAAAGCTTATGAAATACTAAACATTAATCCAAAAGAAATTAGCAAGGAAAAATTGAATTTAAAAAGTGTTGAACCCTATGTCATTAATGTCTCAAGAGGTAACTTTATAAGTGAGTCAAAAAAATATTTTGAAAGTAACAAAAATATTGATTTATTGATTGAAACAAAACTTACTGAATTAAATTTTGAAGAAAACAAAGTTACGAGTATAAACATAAAAAATTTGAAAGAAGAAGTTAGTATTGTAAATTTAAAACAATTAATAATTTCGACTGGTGGAATTGAAACAACAAAAATATTATTAAATAATATACCTAGTCAATATCAAAACCCCAACCTAGGGAAAAATTTTATGGAACACCCACAACTTCAAGTAGGAAGAGTCACTATAAGTAACTCATCAATAAATAAGTTTATACAAACAAACTCCCCACCAACCGCAAAGCATCTTTTTGATGATAAGCTAAATATTCAGAAAGATAAATATTTTTCTGGATTCAAATCTACCGATCCAAATATTAGAAATTATTTTGTATTAAGAACTTCAGATGTTTACCAAAGTAAAACCTTATATAGATTAAGACATATTATTTTGACTCGAACTTTAAGTTCAACAGGGAAGATAAAGGCAAAAGATATAATTGAATTAATTAATGACTTAGCGAACATGTTTATAAAAAAAATAATAAATAGTATTACTAGAAGTAAATCGTATTCAGTTGTTCTGCATCTAGAACAGAAACCATCTGAAGTTAATCAAATTTTTATTGATAATAACAACGACATTGTTTTAGATTGGAATTTTACAGATGAGGATTTAAAAAATTTAAATGACTCAATTAAAGATTTAAATAAAATATTTCATGAGATGGAATCAAAGTTTGATTTAAAGAATATATTTAATGAAGATGAAGAAGAAATTATTAATTACCTGGAAAAAAATATATTTGGAATAGGTCATCATATGGGAACAACCAGAATTGGGTTAAATAAAGAAGGTTCTGTTTGTGACATTAATTTAAAACATTTTGATATAGATAATTTGTTTATTAATAGCACATCAGTTTTTCCATCTGGAGGGATAGCGAATCCTACGCTAACAATGCTTGCATTAACATCTAGATTGGCAGAAAAGCTAAACAATGAATAATAACAACCTTCCCAATGAGGAAATTAAAGAATTATACAAGAAATACTTTAACATTGGTCAGGTTGGACTTTTAGATAAATTTGAGTTCTCAAAAGAAAAAATTGTAAAAGCAAAAGGGTCTTATATATACACAAGCAATGGAGAAAAAATCCTAGACATTACATCTGGATTTGGAACACAGAATCTTGGGTATAATCATCCTGAAATTATTAAAGAAAGAATTGAATTTGCAACAAATGATAAAATGGCTTTCTCAAGATTATTTTTCAATGAAAATATAGCAACTTTAGCTGAAAAAATGGCACAATTGCTACCTGGAGAATTAGACTATTCTTTCTTCTGTAATTCTGGAGCAGAGGCAAATGAAGGTGCTTTAAAATTAGCATATAAATATCATGGTGGCTCGAGAACTTTATTATTACATAATGAAAATTCATTTCATGGAAAATTAATTGCAACATCTCAAATTACAAGTTCACCAGAAGTATATTTTGAATTCCAATCATCTTTAAATACCGAGTGCTTAGATCTTACAAATCTAGATACTCTAAAAAAAACTTTAGAGGAAAACAAAGATAATATTTATGCAGTAATATTAGAACCTTTTAGTGCATCATTAGCTAATCCCATAGAATATGAAAAGCTGTTATCTATATATCAAATCTGCAAGAAGGAAGATATTGTCGTTATTTTTGATGAAGTTTATTCAGGTTTTTATAGAACATCAAATCTATTTTATTTTATGAACGAAAAGAGACTTCAACCTGATATAGTTACTTATTCAAAAAGCTTCGGAGGAGGTATAGCCTCTATCTCTGGTTATACAGTTAAAAAAGATATATTTAAAAAAGCATATGGAAGCCAAAAAGATGCTTTGCTTCACTCTTCAACCTATTCAAACTATGTAGAAGAAGATAGAATTGCCTTAAAAACTTTAGAAATATTATCTAATTCTGATTTTTTAAGTGATATTAATACAAAAAGAGACTATTTAGTTTCTCAGATACATAGTATTGAAAAATTAAATAATGTAAATTCACTAACAGGTGATGGTTTCCACTGGGGTATTGGTTTTGAGAAAGTTAATTTATTGAATGCTGATAAATTACTTTCAATATTGCCACTAGAAATAACTAAAGATCCAAGATTTATAGAAAAATTGTATGTCAGTGCAATAATAAATGAGCTTTATAGAGAATTTAAAATTCTTTCCTATGCTGGATTCAACAGAGATATCAAATTATTTTTTAGCCCACCTGTTGTAATTGAGAAAAATGAAATTGATTACGTAATTAATGCTCTGAAACAGACTATTGATAGACCACCACTATTGTTAATAATTAACTTTGTAAAAAATTATTTATTGAGATTATTTAATAAAGATTAATTATTTTTAATCTTTTAAATTAAGATTTAATTGTGAAGAAAAAAAGCACAAACCTCTTTGTCTTATTAGCATTAACATTTACTTACTGTTCTGCTAGCAATACTGATACGTCAATAAATCAAGTTATGGATACTTCCTCAACAACTACTACAACTGCGACCCTACTTCCTACGAGTACAACAACAACTCTTCCTAATGTTGAAGAATGTACAGGTGATGATAATAAAGGTATAAATTTTGAACGAATAAGAAATGTCCAGAAATTTTTGAACAACTATGGTTTTAATGCAGGAGAGGTCGATGGATACCTTGGAAATCAAACGATTGCTGCTATAAAAGATTTTCAACGATATGCAGGACTTTATCCTGATGGGGATGTGGGACCCCTAACTAGAAATGCTATGAATAATTGGACTGGTTGTGAGAGTGAAGCAACACAAATAATAACTACAACAACTACTGTACCGTCCTCAAATGACAGTACTACAACAACTACCACCACTACTTCTACAACTACAACTACTGTTCCATCAAATAGTGTTTCAATATTTACAAATCAAGATTATGGTTATATACCCACAGTTTCACTATCAGATAACAATATTCTTTCTATATTTAAATCAATAAATAATTCAGACTCTGTTTGCGGAACACCATATTACAGAACTTTACCATCAGGTGTTAAAAACAGATATTCTAACGGTGATATACAAATTTCAAATATTTTTAATGGACCATTTCTCGAGTCATCAGCAAGCACATATATAGATTCAATCTCATCGAGTGATATAAAAATTTTAATTAATGGAAATGGCGATGAAAACTACAAGTTTTTCTTTATTTCTCCTTATTCATCACAAATAGTTTCAATAAACCCAACTACATTGTCTGTTTCGTCTGGACTTACACAAGCAGTATTTTCAAAACAACTTTTCACAGAGGGCTACTGGTTTTATAGCTTTGCGGAAAATGAAAGTGGGTATATTGTAAAATCATCAGGATTAAGAGAGTTTGCAATCAATCCTTCGACTAGTCAAAACAGGGATTCGCAAAATAATGTTGAATTGCTTAATTTTACAAGTAATAATTTAAACATTCCGTTTGGTGGTTCAATAAGTAAAAATGATAAGATTGAAATTTCTTATATTACTGACCAAGTCTACAAAACCATAGATAACACTACAGCTTTAATTGAATTGAGTGATCAAATAATCACTCTTAAAGACAACGAACAGGCAAGTGAAAATGAAGTTTTAATAATTGAGAATGAATTGATGCTTGTAAAGTCAAAAAACAATAATGAATACACAGTTGAAAGAGGTTATTTAAATTCAATTATTAAGAGTCATGAGGTTGGTACAAGTGTTAAAAAAATAGACCCTTACTCAGAAAAATCAATTATTAGTGATTTTGCCTATGCAGTAATTAGAAATGATTCAGGATTGAGGTTTCAACTGCCTCTTAATGGAGAGCTTCAGGTCACTGAATTTAACTTAACTGGGTGTCCAAATGGAAGATACTCACTTGAAGAAATAACAACATTTGCATGGCGAGAACAAGGTCTATCTATTGTTTCCACTTCGACTAACCGCAATACTTCTTCGGCACTTTACAGCAATGAATTTGTAATAACCGATAGCTCTGCAAGCTACCAACACCCAACTTTGTCTGGGTTTAAACAGGGAACAGATGGATTTATAAATGATGGCCCTAGAGAGCTCACTGTCTCAACTGGTAATAGTATAGATTTTGATTTTTCAGGATTAAATCCAGGTACTTCAAATATAAAATTTGTTAGTTTAAATTTTCAAATGATTCCTACTGATGGTCTAAAACTAACAAAAACTAAATCAGTATTGATAGAAGCTAATGGAGATTCCTATATTTTTTCATTGAATTTTGATAATTTAATAAACTCAGCGAGCCTAAGCCCATCAGTTTGGGAGAAGGGATATAAATATATTTTTACATCAATAGATGTATACGACGAGATGAGTAAAACCACATTCAAAAACAATGGTGGCGTTGAATATGATACAAACATACCCAATGGACAACACGATGCTTATTATTTAGATCAATTTTCATTCTTAACTCCAAATCAGTAGGAAGCACATTCGAGTTTAAATCTTCTTGTATAATTTATTGATAAAATTTTTAAAAGCTAACATTGTATTGTGTTAAATCATTTAAGATATACTTCAATATTTTTAGTTATTTCCTTTTGTTCAATATCTACCGCACCTTCTTTACCAGATAATTTTAACAATTGTCAAATTTCATTAGATGCATCATTAGAAGATATACAACAAATAAAAAATGAGAATGAGATTAATTTTGAAATAAGAATTGTCAGAGAACCTACTGAAAGAGAAGAATGTGTTGACATGATCTTAGGGACAAATTTAGAACAGGGTTCAAAAATCAACGACGGTGATGTAGTTGATTTAGTAGTTGGAATTAAAAAAAATGAAATTACAGAAACAGTATTTGAAACAGAATACGATCTATATTTGCAACAACTTAAAGATAAAAATATTGGAGACTTAAATTTAATTATTGCACCAAATTTTGGAACTTCTGTTGCAACTATCATAATTGAAGATCAAAATGTAGTCACTTTTATAAGAAAAGACAACCCACTTAATTATGAGTTTATGTTTTCTGAAGCAGAAGGGTACATCTACGGAGTTGATTCTGAAAACAATGTGAATATGCTTTTAGATATTTCAGATAAAACCGTTCGAGAAAGAGAGGCAGGCCTCCATACTTTTGATTTTCTAAATATTGATGCAACAGACTATTTAATTATTACTTATTCTGGTACAGATAATAACTATCATTTATCTGCATTTGAAATTTTAGATAATTTGCAATTAGGAGAAGAGCAAACACTAGCATTGTTAGGCGACATTGAAGGTAAAACTGTACACCTAGGTGGAAAAATCTTACAAAAAAATGATGATATTATTCTTTGCTTAGGTGATCTAAATAGCCCAGGTACCTCTGCAAAATTTGATACATTATGGGGAAAGATTATTTCCTTTCCAAAAATTAATCTTTTGAAGCAACCAATTACTTCATATGATGATCAAAGGATAAATTTTATTGGTTATGGACTAAGAAACCCTTGGTCTTGCTTTTTTCAAAAAAATAATTTAATTGTCCCTGATGTTGGAAATTCACATTGGGAAGAAATAAATATTATTGATAATTTAGACATTAATAATGAACCAGTATTTTTTGGCTGGCCTTGGTATGAAGCTTACTTCAATGCAAACTATCAGAATACTCCAGTTGATGAAGAGACCAAGAGCAGACTTATAGAAGAAGCAGAGTTTCCTATTTTTCTTTATCCACATGCTAATGAATATTGTGCAATAATCGGAGGTACTGAATTAAAAAATTCTTCTAAATGGGAAGGATATTTCTTTGTTGGTGATTTCTGCACAGGAACAATTTGGGCAATCAATATTGAAAATCAGAGTGAATTAATTGTTTTAGAAAAAAACTTGATTCCTTTTTCTATAACAACAATTAACGATTCTGGTAATGGAACATTATTTGTTGGAACTACATCTGGGCAGATTATTGAGGTTATTCTTCCTTAAGCTTATTTGCTTATCTCTTTTTTTCTAATATAACAGCAGTAGAAAATAGCCAAAAGACCGCAAGTGTTTGTGTAAGGCTCCTAAATATAGACAGATCAAGAGGATTAAAGATTGATTTATTTTCAAGAGAATCCAATGTTGTGTCAGGTACAAACATATTTGTTTGCAATATTCCAATTAGAACTGTTAACACCAAAACAAAGAGTAAGTAATTAAAAAAGCTTGTAGGAATGGTTTCTGCTTCGGTTGATAAATAAAGAAAAATACAAATAATTACTAAAAATTGCAACCCAAATCCTGAATTTGGATCTAAAAGTTTTGTATAGACAACTGAAATTACGGACCTAAATATTTCTTTGTTATTGAGATAAAAAATTAATGAATAAACAGAAACAAATGAAAGAGATGTAATAAAAATGAATTTGTCATTAAAAAAACTCTTGTATACAAATATTGAACCCAGGGTCACAAAAAACAAGATAAATAAGGTATTAGATCTTATGTCGTCTTCTGGCAGCGTACTTAATGTAACAACAAGATATAAACCAGCTAGGAACGAAGAGAAGAGAATTAATTTTTTACTTGATTCAAACTTTTCTGGATTAAGTAATTTAAATATAAAAATATATAAATATCCAAATAAAACATTTTCAAGTCTTGAATTAAACAATATAAAGATAGTAAAGAAAAGAATGAACATTTCGGGGTCACTATTGTTAAATCTGTGAAAACTTACAAAGAGAATCATTAGTGCAGATGCTGTCAAGGAATGACTTCTGTAGGTTATAAGTTCATAAAATACATCAAAAATCATTAGATTTGAAAATAATAATACTAAACAAATTATTAATTCTTTTTTGTTTTTTACATAATTAAAAATTGAGAATAAAGCAGTAGAGACAAATTGTATAAAAAATATATTAATTAATGAGTAGTCAAAATTATAATTTGTAAATAATCCAGCTGTAAACATGGGCAATGGAATAAGGCCTATATCCATATTTGAAGTTCCCAGATAAAAAACTTTATATAACTCATCAAAAGTATGATATGTATTTCCTGGAAGAGAAATTAGAGAAAAATAATTTAACAAAGAATTTAATGTAATAACACCAATATTCATAAATAAATAATTTTTAAATAGTTCCGTTTTATTTTTTACTTTTAAAACTAAAAATATAGGCAATAATGCAAAAACATAAAACCAAAACTTAAAAGCGCCAAAATTAAATATGAAAAAAAGTATTGATAAGAAATTAAAATAGGTAAATGATGTAAAAGGTCCAAGTAGATATTTAAATTTAAAATTTGATGAAATTAAAGACAGAATAATTGTTCCAGGGAACAGATATAATAGTGTCAAATATATTGATTCAATCATTGTTTTCCTTGAACTTTTGGAGATGATACTGCGGGTCTGAAAAAGTTTTATGATTTTCAAAATCAAATTCTTTAAACTGCATTATTCTACTGCCATCAGTATTATGCCTATACGAACTGATTAAAAATGAATTAAAATTCAACAACGTAGTAATTAAAATTAGAAAGTAAATAGCCCTAGTCCCTTTATTTGACATAAAAGTAATAATTAGAATTGAAAAAAAGATTGCTGCCCAAATACTGTATGAAAAATAAACATTGTAAAAGGAAGTATTTGAAATTATAAATACTTTGCTCAAACCATCTAATTTTTCACCAGGAATTAAATTGCTACCAACTATTCGTCCTATACATTTTTTGTTTTCTGAATACTGAACTATGTCTACAACATCTATGTTCTGATTATTAAAGTATCTAATAATTTGATTTTTTGTATAGTAACAATTCGAATCTAGATTGGGAACTGAAGAGTTGTTAGGAACTTCTACCTTAGATGCGTGGTAAAATTCATACCCAATATTGAAAAACAAAAAAAATAAAACTGGAAGAAATAAAACTATTCTAGATTTTTTTTGCATAACCATATATTACAAAGCTTTAAGATTGAGTTTCTTAAAATATCTACGTTTAAATTAATATAGACATTTATAAACTTCCGTAATTAGGCTTTGGGCTCTTGCATTGATAAGATACTCACCGCCTAATTTATTTGTTAGGTATCCAAAAGAAATTTTATAATCAGGATCAGCAAAAGTTGCACTACTTCCTCCGTATCCAACATGTCCAAAAGCATTGGGACCAATTATAAAAGATCCACCCTCTCCTTCAAAAGTGCTTCGATTATCCATGTTTAACATAAATCCATTTGAAAAATTAGTAGGGAAAAGAAGCATGCTATCAATGGACGTTTTTATATTTGATTTACTTAACTTTTTAACAGTTTCTGTAGAGAGAAGTTCTCCATTATTTTTAGCTAAAGGAGTAAGTAATTTCGCCATAGATCGTGCGTCAGTTATTCCTCCAATAGCTCCTAATTCAGCTCTATAAGTTTCTTTTGTGTTGTAATCGTATCCACCAGTATTTGTTAAAGAAAGTCTTTGCATAGAATTTTGATCATTTTTAAAAGCTGTTGCAAAAGCACTTGGTTTATCATCAGGACTTGCAATAAAGGGAATAATTTCAGCCACTCTTTCATCTTCGGTTTCAGGTAAACCAATCCAATAATTTAAATTATACGGTTCTCGAAGTTCTCTATTGAAAAACT
>CEVG01134933.1_pt1 | contig 15102 bp, 35 predicted proteins | sample 356511 | NCBI WGS metagenome assembly CEVG01 (sample SAMEA2623426, study PRJEB7988) | marine metagenome | biome: marine biome (ENVO:00000447); feature: surface water layer (ENVO:00002042); material: "saline water (ENVO:00002010), including plankton (ENVO:xxxxxxxx)" | depth 5 m | reverse complement strand
AGGTAATGTGGCGGAATGGTTACGCGGAGGATTGCAAATCCTTTTATCCCAGTTCGATTCTGGGCATTACCTCCAAGTTGAACGAATAAATTATAATATATGAAATACAATGCCAAAGTAGTAGACAATTTTATGCCTGCAGAAATGTGGCAAGAGTTCAAAACTTACATCAAACAAGAACTTAACAATGGTGGTTGGCGTCATGCCCATAATGATTACCAAGAGTTAGACATTCTTAATCTTGGAGCAGGACAAAAACTTGCTGTTGGTACAGAGGCTAATTTTAAATTAGAAAAGAATGATGATATGTTTTACAAACCACTGTCTGCAGAATGGAAAGATAAAATTGTGCAATTCATGATTGACAAAAAGTATTGGACAAGAAAGCCTAAAGAGGGTTCAACTTTTCATCTTCATGTGCTATGGCCTCTCACATCAACCAAGTATCATTTGGATCAAGATGCCGCGGCAACGTTCTATATAAATGAGGATTGGGACTATAATTGGGGAGGTCAATTGATTTGGAAACACATCAATGACACTGTGGGAGAGTATTTAGAAATCAGACCAAATAGGATTATATTTTTAAAAAATGATGTGGAACACAATGTTACCACAACAGCAATGGAGGCAGATAAAAGACTGACTATACAGATGTTTTTTGATGCAGAAATTTATAATCCTGATTTGTTCACAGAAGCGGGCGTGGTTCAATAGCAGAACGACACGTTGCCAACGTGTAGACGACGGAGCGTAACCGTCCGTCCGCTCCAAGATAAATAAAGTATATGTTTAATTGGTTAAAAAAATTAGTTCAGAAAAATCAGGCTTTGTTGTTAAAACCTGAATGGGAAGTAAAAAAGAAGTCTAAGCCTAAAAAGAAAAAGAAGAAGGCTAAGAAAAGAAAAAAAGACCCATACAATGAACCTTGGAACGGAATAGTGTAATGCCAAGAAGAGGCCCTGCATTAGGAGATCCAACTGACTTCAGTTATAGAATCAACAAAGTAACCAAGATTGTTGACGGTGACACAATCGATGTGTTATTGGACATGGGTTTCGATATAAAATATCAAAGCAGAGTTAGACTGTTTGGCATAGACACACCAGAATCAAGAACAAGAAACAAAGAAGAGAAAGTAAGAGGTTTACTTTCCAAAGCATATCTAAAAGATGCAATCAAGAAAGCAAAGAAACTGACAATCAAAACACACAAAGGTTCTGAAACAGGTAAGTTTGGTAGAATACTTGGAGAGATCTTTGCTGACGGAATCAATCTTAATTTAAAAATGTGTACTGAAGGTTATGCTGTTCAATATTACGGACAGAACAAAAGTCTAGTCGAAGCAGAACACATGAAGAACAAATCCAAATTGATCAAGAAGGGTGTGCTTAAAAAATAATCTTTGGCAAACCTATCACTTGATTAATTCTAAAAAATAATTTATATTAATGAAGAAGTTGATTGTTTTATTGTCCATGATTTTCTTAACGGGTTGTGCTGTACAAGACTGTAAATTTAATCCGCAAGTAGAATTAGAAACATCAAATAATGAATCTTCTTCAATGTTAAAAGACATTAAGGACAGAGCACAACCTGGCGGATTATGGACTTGTAAATACTGATGACTGAAATTTTCTTATTACTATTTTTATTTGCACTCAAGCACGGCATCTGTGATTTGGCTCTTCAAGCCATCTATTGTAGACCCAGCCACAAACACAATTTGTTTTCACCCAAAGCAGGATTACATTCCTTGCACCACGGCGTTGGAGCATTCATGGTACTGCTACCATTCATACCGATATCTTACGCACTAGGTTTGGCTTTGATAGATGGACTGAGTCACCATGTGATTGATCATACCAAGAGCACACTGGTAAAGAAATATAATTGGACTCAGGATGGAAAAATGTATTGGGTGGCAACCACAATAGATCAGAACTTACACTTTACAATTTACTTTTTGATTTGTCTTCTTGCTGTATAATCAACTTTTCAAATATTTCATAGTGTGAAATTATTGTGTCCTCAGGTATAGGCGCACCAAATAAATTTAATGCTTTACCTTTAATCTTCTTTTTAATGTACAAAGGATGTGACTTTAAATTGATGATGTTGTTGTGCATTAGAATCCTTCAGCAAACATAACCTTGGCATCTGGAAAACGTGCCTTCACAATGTTCATGGCTTCTGAGGCAGTTCTACCCTCTTCTGCCACTTTCATAGGTGCTTTGTGTGGAAGTGTTACCCAAAAATAATATGTCTTCATAGTGCGTGGTGCCGCTTCACGGATTCGAACCGCGGACCTACTGATTACAAATCAGTTGCTCTACCAACTGAGCTAAAGCGGCTTATTCAATATTACCCGACACTGTGATTCTGTATTCATCTGATGTATAAAAAGGTGAAACAGAATGATTCATGTTGCCAGGAAATAATATTAACTTATTTTCATAGGTTTTGTCAACCGGAATAATTTGATTTCTAATAGTGCCTAAGGCATCTGTGTAATGAAAATGAAATGCTGGTAATCGTTGAATGTTTCTATTTGAATAGTCTACGTGCTGTCGTTCCTCTTCTATTGTGTAAGGTACTTTAATCCATAGAGCAAAACTGAACAAACCATTATGTGTGTGATTGCCAAAATATTCATGTTTGCTCTGATAATTTACCCAAGCATTCTTTAAATTGAATTCGTTTTGTGTTCTATCGCCGTGTGCAAACACTTCACAATATTTCTTACACAAAGGTTGAACTATGGTTTGGAGTGCAGGTAAAGATGTTTGCAGGGCGAAATTGTTTTTTAAATTGCCTGCGTTGCCCAGTTCTTCCACAGTTGAATTTGCGAAATCTTTTTGAATCTGTTCGATTTCCTGTTTGATAGGATCTATTTCGTTTGGTTCCAATGTGGCTGATATGAAACCTTGATTAGGAAAATTGGAATATGATGTGTCTTGCATACATTAATTTATCATCCGCCGGCTGTTGAACCTAAGAGGAGTTGGCGCTATCGCCACCAACTCCGGACTCTTAAGCAACTGGGTTCGCTCCCATACACCTTCCTGTCGGTGCGTTGCCGGCCCTCTATGAGGAAATTTTAAATGCCTGGCCTAGTTCGGCTCTATCTTTTGTTTAAACAATAATGTACTAAACTTCGAAATCCCAGGCGTACATAAAACCAATTTAAGATTTCTAGAACTAAGGTTACACTTAACATTCCTACAAGGAAGAACATAAAACCCATTAAAATCAATGCAATAATAGTATAGTACAAAGCATCATTAAAAAACTTTACCATATCAATACCACTGCTGTGATTATAAACAAAACAAATGCAAACAGAATGGCTGAACCACAACTCCATTCAATAGTTTCTTTTTTGTTTTTTGGTTTTCTAATTTTAATTTTTTTCATCTAATTCTTTTATTTCAACTGGTTCAACCGGATACTTGTCCGCAACTCTTTTTTCTTCTTCGTAAGTAATTGGCACTTCTAACACAAAAGTTTTGTTGACTTTAGGTGCACAACCTACTATAATAGTCATTAAGATTAATAAGACATACATCTTCATACAATGTATTTAAACATTATATGGTATTTGTAACCAAAAGTCAACCGAAATAAATATAAGGTGATGTCAAAAGATATGGAACGTAAAATTATATTGATAATGTTGTTGTACCTAGTGTTTTTAGGACTGTCTGGCTGTATGGCAACACCAAAAGCAAGTACCAAAACAGCAGAGCAACCAAATATAAGTGTATATAATGGCACATTATCTAAGATGCTTGGTTGTATCTTTGCACCAGGTGAGTGTGAAAAATTAAAAAAACAAAAGTCACAAGAAGATTTACAGGACGAAATCACACAAGAGATGATGGAAATGGACGAAGATATTTCCAAAGACAATAAGTAATAATATATGTACAAAATATTAATACTTGCTTACCTAATAGGTCAATCACCAATAGAAACCCAACAAACTTTTCAAATGGGACAAACTTTCAACACAATGGAAGAATGCAAAGCAGAACTTCTTAAAAAGGATCCTGTGAGAGATACCTATGATGTATTATGGGAATTTGTGAATGATATGAATTTCAAATACGATTGGTTAATGGCTGGTTGTAAGAATGATGAAACAGGTGAAGAATTTCAAATTGAACCTTCCTATCCTAAAGGTAAACCAGACGAATTACAAAATCTAGAATTTAGTGGACAACTAAAAGTTTAATCTTTTAAATTATTTTTGATTGAGTCAACAGTTGCGTCAGCAGATATACTGACTGATGGTACCATGCCATTGCTTTTGATTACCTTCTCACTCATTACCGTAACAGAAGTTGGTTGGAGTATTTTAGAATCACTACTCATTACTCCACTGAAGTCCTCCGATACATTCTGATCGAACTCATCTAGTATTTGATCTTCTGTGAAAGTTGTGTTGTGATCAACAGTGATACGAACTACTGCTTCTATTTCTGTTTTAAATTTTGAGGTTGACCTTTTGCCGAACATATCTAATATTACAACAAAAGGTCAACAAAGTCAAGTTATTCTTTTTTGTCTTCTGGTTTGTCTTTTTTCACTTCTTCAAACTCTGCGTCTACAACTTTTTCATCCTTGCTGTCGCTTGACTCTTCAGCAGGTTTTTGTTCTTGCTGAGCCTGTTTGTAAACTGCTTCACCAAGTTTCATAGACACTTCAGTCAATTTAGCCACTGCTGTTTTTATTTTCTCTGCATCATCTGACTTAATTGCTTCAGTTACATCAGTTTTGGCATCTTCAATTGCCTTCTTTTCTTCTGCAGATATCTTATCGCCGTGTTCTTTCAACTGCTTTTCTATTTGATGTGTTAAAGTTTCTGCTTGGTTTTTAGCATCTACCAATTCTCTTTTCTTCTTGTCTGCTTCTTTGTTGGCTTCTGCTTCTTTAACCATCTTGTCGATATCCTCTTCTGATAATCCGCCGTCTGCCTGGATTGTGATCTTCTGTTCTTTGCCAGTGCCTTTGTCTTTTGCACTCACACTCACAATACCATTTGCATCAATATCAAAAGTTACTTCTATTTGTGGTACTCCTCTAGGAGCAGGTGCTATTCCTTCTAGGTTAAATGTGCCTAACATCTTGTTATCAGACGCCATTTCCCTTTCACCCTGCGTTACTCTTATAGTCACAGCCGCTTGATTGTCTTCTGCTGTTGAGAACACCTGACTTTTCTTTGTAGGAATTGTTGTGTTCTTCTCAATCAATTTGGTTGTCACTCCGCCTAGTGTTTCAATACCTAGTGATAATGGTGTTACATCTAACAGCAACACATCTTTGACATCACCTTGTAGTACTCCACCTTGTATTGCGGCACCAAGAGCAACCACTTCATCTGGGTTAACTCCTTTGTGTGGTTCCTTGCCAAAGAACTCTTTCACAGTTTCCTGTACTTTTGGCATACGTGTCATACCACCTACCAACACAACTTCACTGATATCACTTGCACTTACTCCAGCATCTTTCAATGCCTGTTTGCAAGGAGATAATGTTTTTGCTATGAAGTCACCAACCAGCATTTCCAATTTGCTTCTTGATAATTTCATGTTGATGTGTTTAGGTCCTGTTTTGTCTGCTGTTATAAATGGCAGATTAATGTCAGTCTCCATTGTGCTAGACAATTCTATCTTGGCTTTTTCAGCCGCCTCTCTAACACGTTGTACTGCTAAATTATCATTTGCCAAATCTATTCCATTGTCTTTCTTAAATTCTTTAACAATGTAATCTGTTAATTGTGCATCAAAGTCTTCACCACCCAGTGATGTATCACCATTTGTGGACTTAACTTCAAACACACCGTCACCTAATTCTAAAATTGAAACGTCAAATGTACCACCACCTAGGTCATACACAGCAACCAAACCTGACTTTTTCTTGTCAAGTCCATATGCCAATGCCGCCGCTGTTGGTTCATTTATAATTCTTTCAACTTCGAGTCCAGCAATTTTACCTGCGTCCTTTGTAGCCTTACGTTGGCTATCATTGAAGTAAGCCGGAACAGTGATCACTGCCTTCTTAACCTCTTGACCCAAATATTTCTCTGCTGTTTCTTTCATCTTACGTAAAACGTTCGCAGATATTTCTGATGGTGAATAATTTTTGCCATTGGCTTTTACCCAAGCATCTCCTTTATCTGATTTAACAATTTCGTAAGGTAGTGTTTTGATATCTTTTTGTACAGAGTCTCCTTCAAACGTTCTACCAATCAATCTCTTTGCCGCAAAAATTGTATTCTTTGCGTTGCTGACTGCCTGACGTTTTGCAGGTGCACCTACTAGTATTTCTGAATCACTATAAGCAACCACACTTGGAGTGGTTCTCGCACCTTCTGTATTTTCTATTACTGTGGCTTTTGAGCCTTGCATAAGTGCTACACAACTATTGGTAGTACCTAAGTCTATTCCTATTATTTTACTCATTCTCTTGTCCTCCTGTTTAAGCAAGTTCAATAATACTATAATATAAGCATTGATCCCTAAATGTCAAGTGCTTTTGGTAAATTAATTTACAATTTCTTTTTTGGTAGGACATTTATGTTCCTTAACCATGATGATGCTGTCCACTGTCAATTTTGGTTCATTCTCCAGCAAACATTCATAGGCATCCTCCACATCCATGGCATATACTTCATATGCTTCATCAGGACTGGTGTACAAATAAAATATGGATATTGGGTAACCTATACCTTTAGTTCTGTGGAGTTCCTTGTGCATCAAAACTTATATATAGCACACACGCCATAGGATCGTTTGGTAATGACATAATGACCGCTCTTTCATTGTTATCACCAACAAACTGCATGATTGCAAATACCACATCACCGTTTGACTGTGCACCACGTTTACCAAAAGATATCTCAACCAATTTTAAACCATGTTGAATTTGTACTTTGTCCAGTATTGCTTGATGTGGTCCGCACACCACTGGAACATCTTGCCATCTAAATGGCTCTGCTAATTCCGGTAAACGGGTATGGTCGGCCTGGGTAGGCACATAAAAAAATAGGAGCATGAAGGCTCCTAATAGGATAGATTTCATTATAAAAGTATTTATTGAAAACTACTTCTTTTTCTTTTTCATTGTTTCCCTACGTCTCCAAGCCTTGGGTGTGCTTGTTTTTGGTGGATCCCAGAACGCATTTCGGTTGCCAACACCTAAATCTTGACTGGTTACGCCATAAGGTATCTTTTCTATCTTGCCACCTTTTTTGAGGAACTCTTGCATCAAACGTTCGTTTTCAGCCTTCTTGTCTTCTGTAGGTCTTTCGTCGTCTTTAGAAAATTTGTAACTTCTCATTCTTTCCTTTACTATTAAATCCAGAAAGAATAAAAAAGTTTATGCTCTGTTCTGGATAGCGTCTATTATCGACTGCCATAATAGTTTAGCAGAAACAATTATTTGATCTGCCCATTCTGGCTGTACCAAGTATATGTACATCGCAATAGCACCGATTATCATGCCTTTTATCATATTGCCTTCCTGTTGCCTTTTCTAACATTAACATATTTTATCATCTATGTCAATCCTTTTTCTTTGTTGGTTGTTGTGAAACTGGATCAGGTATTTCTTTTATGCCTGTTACTTTCCATTCTGGAAATCTATTTTCAATATCTTTTCCATTTTCACTATACACAAATGTTTCAATAGTGACATTATCTCTGGTCATTGTAAATTGATATGCTTTCATCTGCCTCTCATGTAGTTCTTTTTATAAAATTTATAAAATGCTTTGTTCTGAAAAAATTTTGCTATGTCTGAAGCAGGCACTTGATCAGTCACAATACATTCTGCAACCTGTTCCCATTCATGTTTGTATGGCTCTTGGAAATCATCTTTAATAATTTTAATTAATTGTTTGTTAGATATCTTCTTAGCCATTAGTGTAAAGTCTCCTTAATCACACCTTCTTGGAATGGCTGTATATCTTTTGCCATATCAAAGAAAGTTTTTAAAAGTCTTTCATAATCTTCTCTTGGTAGTGCTGACCTATAAAGTCTAAGTCCTAATGCAACAAATGTACTTGCCACCATCTGTGGATCGTTATCAACTGCTCTTGCTACCATTTCTGCAAACAGTTCATCATACATCTGTTGATGTGTGTCTTGAATGCCTAGTTTCTTTTTAATGTCGTCTGACATTATTTTACACTCCTTTTGTGACTTTCAAAATTGTTCACAAACACTCTAATCAATCTAGATAGATCTGCTTCTTCTATCTGTAATGTTCTTGGATTTTTAAAACTTACAACACAGTCATTCACTTTTGCAAATGTTTTATTCACATCGTCCCTAACAATAGCGTCATCTGTGTGCTTTCTCCAATCGTGTGAACTATAACCTAATACATCTTCTTTCGTCATTAGTTTAACCTCCCATATACTTTTAATAGATGCTTGTACACCTTTTCCCAATATGATTTGAACCACGGGTCTTGTGCTGTCAGCATCATTGTTCTTGCGTTATTAATTAAACGTTCTTTACTTGGTTCAAATATTTTACTTAGACTGTTCATCATTTACCTTTTCTATCTCTCCGTCTGCTCTTTCTTTAAGATAACCCATAGCAATCATTAAGTCTACTGCTCTTTCGCTGGCTAACATTGTGCCACGATCCTTACCTAACTTGTAACTCATGTAAATGATTGCACTGATACCTGTAAAAAATAAAACTATTTCCATTATACTCCCATCCAAGCGCCTACTAGAATTGCAATTATACACGCCGGCACCACAATACTCAAGGGCCAAAACTCTAATAGTTCTTTGATTAATATCTGTTTCTCTCTTTTTGTAAGTTTAGTTGATTTCTTTGACATCATTCCTCGCAGGGTTTGTTAGTTTAGATATTGTGTCCTCAACTTCATATAACTTTTCTTCCAACTCAATTATTCTTTTGATGTTAGTTGTAAACTCTAGTTCGTCTTTGATTGCAATCTTTTGCCTTTCTAAATTGGCAACTTGCTCTTTATTGTATTCAGTCTGCATTTTATCTCCTTAGTTAATCTATTATAACACATTTTGGCATTAACAGTCAACCTACTAGAAACCGCATAAAAATTGGGTTTTTAGTAATTGATAATGACATCTGGGTTATTATAGTAATCCAAATCTTGTAATTGCTTTTCAACTCCATTTGGATCATGTTGAAACCATTTTATCTGTTCACCACAAATCGTGCAAACATCATGGGATCGATATCCTTTGGCTTTCGTACCGTGATTCCATTCACCAACTGTGGCTGAACATCCGGTCAAAGCAATAAACAAAATAATTGTTGACATTATTCTCATCATACTTTATATTAACATCACAACACCAAAATGTCAACTGTGCAAAAAGGTTGATTTTATTGGTTTTTTGTAAATAGAGCGATGACAAAAGTACTAGAACACAAACACATTATTATTAGAGCAGAAGTTTCTGAGCCTATCACACGAAGAAATAAAGCAATCAAATTCTTAAATCGTATAATAAAATCGATTGATATGAAAGCAATGTACGGACCTACAGCGTCATACTGCAAAATGAAAGGCAACAGAGGAGTCACAGCATTTGCAATTATTGAAACCAGTCATATTGCCATGCACATATGGGACGAAGTTAATCCTGCTCTTGTACAACTTGATGTGTACACTTGTGGACCATTCAAGCCACAAAGTGTCTTAGATATTATGCAAGAACTAAAGCCTATTAAAGTAGAATACAAGTACCTAGACAGAGAAAAAGGTTTCACAGAACTTACCATATAAATACAACTGCAATTCAAACTAATCTAATGGAGGCAGTTATGAACTTAAATTCCATTCAGATCAATCTACAACTTGGTCAAGAAATACTTGTTGGCAAAAAACAAGAGAAAGCAAGAATAACAAAAATAGAACACTTTGAAAAGTCTGGTGACATTGTGATTAATACCACAAGAGGTACCAGGAAGGTGCTTACATTTAAACTGTGTCCGGTTACAGTTATGGGTGATCCAGCGGATCAATATAGGTAAATATTTGTATGAAGATAGTTGAATTCATATCCAAAGAAGAAGGACCAGCAAGTAAGGCTCTTTGTAGAAGTAAAAAGCCAGACTCTGCTCTTGGTGCCAGTCAACTGGCTTCATGTAAATCACAAGGCTTAAGAAAAAGATCAGGCAAGAAATCATACAAAGTAGGCAAAAAAAGAGTTTACGTTGCAGGAAAAAAGATTAAAGGAAAACCTTATGGTGGTCCTTTACCTTTGTACAAGTAATGATAGAAAACAAATGGACAAATAAAATTCTTGTGAGTACTCCTAAAATGAGAGCCGACAGTGCTTTTGATAGGAGTGTTGTCTATCTGTATGAAGAATCTCCACAACACGTGGCAGGAATCATACTTAACAAACCTACCAGAACAAAATTACAAAAGATATTTCAAGTAAAAGGTTTCAAGACTATTAATATTTCTGATTTAGTTTATTCAGGAGGTCCAGTCAATCAAGGCAATATATTAATGCTTCACACAAATGAATGGAGTTGTAAAAACACTTTACCACTTGAATACGGAATCAGTTTGACAAGTGATGCACAGATGTTGAAAAAGATACATGAACAGGATCAACCAAAGCAATGGAGAGTGTTTAGTGGTTTGAGCCTTTGGTCTCCAGGACAATTAGAAGGAGAAATTAATAGCAAGTGTTGGATGACAGCAGAACCATCTGATGAGTTGGCATTGAACACACCTACCAACTTAATCTACGAGAAGGCAGTTCAAATCTGTAGCAAACAAATCATAGACAAATACATCTAAATTAACTACGCATATAATAAATACAAGTATGATATCCAAAGATCCTTTTGTAAAAATTACTGATGCCTTGAAAGAAGCAGGCAACTATCGTGTGTTCAACGATGTGCTTCGTGAAGCAGGCAACTTTCCTAGAACCATATGGTACAGCAAATACGGAATTAAAAATGTTATCAACTGGTGTGCCAACGATTATTTAGGTATGGCTCAACACAAAGTTGTCCTTGATGCCATGCACACTGCTCTTGACAAGTCGGGTGCTGGATCAGGTGGAACTAGAAATATATCTGGTACAACACACTATCACGTGGCATTGGAATCTGAAGTTGCAAGATGGCACAAAAAAGAATCAGCACTCATACACACATCGGCATTTGTTGCCAATGAGTGGACCTTAATATCATTAACAAAAATTATTGATGACATAGAATTCGTAAGTGATGATAACAATCATGCGTCCTTGGTGCAAGGCATATTAAAAAGTAAAGCACCCAAGCATCTGTTCAAACACAATAATATGGAAGACCTAGAAGAAAAATTAAAAGCAGTTAAAGGCACACCTTGTTTGATATTTGAATCTGTGTACAGCATGGAAGGTGATGTAGCAACTATAAAAGAAATTTTAGATTTAGCAGACAAATACAAAGCAATCACTTACATTGATGAAGTTCATGCAGTTGGACTTTACGGACACACAGGAGCAGGTTGGTTAGAGAAAATTGGTTTGCAAGACAGAGTTGATATTGTTAGTGGCAGTTTCAGTAAAGCAGTTGGATTGCATGGCGGATATATTGCAGGCGACAAAGAAATTGTAGATGCTATAAGAAGTATATCGCCCGGCTTTATATTCACAACCAGCATTCCGCCAGTTATTTGTGCAGGAGCATTGGCAAGTGTTAAGTATCTAAAAGATGATGGTGGAAGAGATTTAAGAAATCAACATCAAGAAAAAGCAATGGAATTGAAAACATTATTAAAAGAAAACGATATTGAAGTGTATCCTAATGAAACACATTTGGTTCCAGTTATGGTCAGAGATCCTATCAAGTGCAAGAAGATCAGTGACACATTATTATTTGATCATGACATCTACGTACAACCGATCAATTATCCAACAGTGGCAAAGGGCACAGAGAGACTGAGATTTGCTCCTACACCTATGCACACTGACGCAATGATAAGTGATCTAACAGATAAATTAACAGAGGTATATCATGATTAAGAAATATATTTTTATGGCTTTAGGATTCATAAGTTTAGCCATAGCATACATAGGCTTCATTACACCAGGAATACCATTCAGTATTTTCCTTGTGTTCTCTGCTTATTGTTTTGCAAAGTCAAACAAGAAGATGGAACGTTGGTTATACAACCATCCATGGTTTGGCAAATTCCTAACAAACTGGACACAGAAGAAAGTGTTTCCGCAAAAGGGCAAATACGCAATGGTATTTGTGATGTCCACTACCTTGGCATTCACTTGGTATTTCACAGGCAATATGAAAGCAGTGTTATGGTCAGGTGTGTTTATGGCACTGGTGGCTGTATGGGCATGGCGTTTTCCTAGCACAGTTGAAGAACATTCTCGAAGGATCAAAGAAGGCAAGAAAATCGGCTGGTTAAAATAGTTGACTTATTTTGGTAGTCGTAGTACAATAAACTCATGACTGATAAATTTCAAGTGACTCCATTGTTTGGTATTCCATTATATCAATCAATGATACAAACTATTGACCAAGACTCTATTGACTTTGTGAAAAGCACAGAGTACAAAAGATATCCTGCTGACAATGGATATGGTAGCACTAACAAATTTTTATTAGACTCACCGAAATTAAAAAATTTAAAGTCTTTAATAATGACACACGCACAACATTTTATTCATGATGTGTTAGATGTCAGCCAAGAAGCAAAATTTGAAATGACCAACAGTTGGAGTAGCAAACACATCAAGGGTGATGAAAGCGGTCCACACAATCACGCCAACAGTATGCTGAGTGGTATTTTGTATCTGCAAACAGATGACAAGAGTGGCGATGTCTTATTTCACAAAGATAAAAATCATTACAATCTTTTCACACCAACTGTGAATGTGCCTTTCAACAATAAGAACTACAACTATTTCAATGTAGAAGGTTGGGCAGTGCGTCCACAGAATAATATGTTGCTTTTATTTCCTAGCACACTTTGGCATTCAGTATTTCCAAGCGAAAGCGACAACGATAGATACTGTGTTGCATTTAACCTATTTGCTTTTGGGCAGTTTGGTTATGACAATGTGACCCAATTAGCAATAGCAAACAAAACAGCCACACTACCACCTAATGAACAAATCTAGCATAAATATTAATGTTATGCACCAACCATTCGACGACGACTTTCCGATGGAGGAGATAAACCTTGTGGATCTCTACAAGGAAGAAGTAGACTTTCTAAAAAAACAAAACGAACATCTTGAACAATCAAAAGACCCTAAGGATCAAAGACAAAGATGGAAGAATGAAATCTGCATAGAATATTTTCAAAACAGAATCAATCAAGAACTTGCCCATATTGAACAAGTTAAACAGCAGATTATAAACCAAAACAAAACAATTCATTAATTTATGTTTAGTTGGCCCGAAAAAATAGTTGGCTACCTATTATTAGGTTACCTAGTTTATGTACTAGTTTGTATGATACTAGGAACATTTAATATATTATAATCACTTGATAAATAACTTTATATGAAAACATCAACTTACAACGTATTAACTATCAGAAGCCATGCGTGGTTGATGTACCTACCTCAATACATTCTGGGTTGTGTTTATCACAAACCTGGTATGTTGTCAAGTCAGTAATAATAGTACTGAACATACACACAAAAGGATTTAAGTACTATTATGAAATGGTTAATGATTATCACAGTCTGTATCGGGTTCGATTGTAGCCAAATCACTGGTTGGTTTGACACACAGGAAGAATGTCTAGCAGAAAGTTCTAACGCAAAGCAATGGTTCATGACCAACTATCCTGACAGTCACGGTGAAGTTTATTGCGTAGAAGCAGACCCTAGTGTGGTACCTCAGAAAGGACAACCAATTTAAATTAAATACTAATATGAAGACCTTAATTGCATTTTTATTATTATGGATCGGCGCAGAGACTGATTACAATGTAAAGGTGCCTCACCCTGCTATAATTCAGATGTCACAGACAGAAATGAATGATATGTTCTATGGTGAGGAAAAGACAGGCACTGGCAAATTACACGCATTTTACGATCCAAAAAGTAATACCATCTACTTGAATGAAAACTTTGACATTCACAATGCGTTCGACAAAGGCATTCTACTACATGAACTTCTTCACTATGTGCAAGACATGAACGAAGTTGTTGGTGAAAAATTTGAATGTTGGCGAGCAACCGAGTTAGAGGTCTATGAATTACAAAAGAAATACCTTTTAGAAGTACACGGAGTAGTATTTGATTACGATGAACTGTTCGTGAGGATGTCGGCAGTGTGTAACCCAAATATGTATTAAACACTCCATTTCACAGCAAACCTATCATCAAAATAGCATATTGACATTCGATTTGGTAGATGTTATGCTAATTGAATCAATGAAATCCTACTTTATAATTCATCTGCTTACGGTAAATACACAAAATAGGGTTAAAATATGAAAAAACGCACAAGAAGTATCTTAGACGAGTTGAGAAATATAGGACGTGTTCAAGACACAGAAGCCTTTATTGAAACAACTGGCAGTAATATCATCGAAAGTGCTGTGAATATCATGCAAACGATCAAGGAAAACTATCCACCTGAAGTGGCACAGGAACTTGAAAGACGTTTTATTAACTCTATTAAAAATGGTGATCCAAAGAAATTCAGAGTTGGGATCAAAAAAATTATCGAAGGAAAGCAAGATGATACTGAATGAAGGCGGTAATGTATTCAAAGATCCTAATGGTCAAATAGCAACTACTCGAATCAACAAAGCAGACGTGGCTCCCACACTAGACTGGTTGGAGAAAGTGACTGGTTTAGAACTCAAAGCAAACACTCTTGGCACAACAGGACTTGCACCAACATCAGGTGATATAGATGTTGCAGTTGATCAGGCAAAATTAAGCAAAGACCAATTGGTAGATGTGTTGAGTCGTTGGGCAATCCAGAACAAACAAGATCCTAAGCAATGGGTAAGAAAAAGCGGAGTCAGTGTACACTTCAAAACTCCTATCAGAGGCAGTGCAAAGAACGGATATGTACAAACGGATTTAATGTTTGGTGA
>CEVG01088694.1_pt1 | contig 15115 bp, 26 predicted proteins | sample 356511 | NCBI WGS metagenome assembly CEVG01 (sample SAMEA2623426, study PRJEB7988) | marine metagenome | biome: marine biome (ENVO:00000447); feature: surface water layer (ENVO:00002042); material: "saline water (ENVO:00002010), including plankton (ENVO:xxxxxxxx)" | depth 5 m | reverse complement strand
CGCTTTCTACAAAGTCTACCGCATCGTCTATAGCGTTCTGAACAATAGTTTCTATCTCGCGTTCTGTTTTAGCTTTGAGTTCCATTCTATTGCTCCTGTCTAAAATCTTGTGCAGCACCTAGCGCTGGCGCTACTCTTGTAGGTCTAAATCTCATTGGGGCCTGACCTGTTGCAAGCAATCTATCCAAATCGCGTAATTGCATTTTTACCCCAGTGTCAGATGCAAATTTAGACACTAATCCAAGACCAGATATTGCTAAAGTTGTAGGCTCTATAAAAGCAGCAACACCTGCTATAGACCTTTGAAGACCATTTGTAGTTGGGGATAGCGTTCCTAATCTTTTTAAAACATCATCAGAAACAGTTCCGTCTAATATTGCGCTCATTGCGTCAAGCTCAGATTTATCAAAAAAGTTACGTTGCTTTTTGTTATTTAATATACGACCCACAGCCCTTCTATAACCAGCAATAACATCTCCAGATGTTGTGGTTTTTGCTGTAACTTCTGCGCTGTCTAAAGCATCTCGTAAAAGTTCAGATTTTTTGTATCTTTTATTTGCAACTCTTGCAGCGTTTAAAAGCCTACTTCCTTGCAAATTTGTGTCTATTAAATCATCGATCTCATCAATAACTGATCTTAATCTTGGATCGTAAGCGTTTACACCAGAACCCTTACCAACTCTATACACATTGTATATTTCAGTTCTTAGAGTGTCTAATTCTCTTAAAGTTGTTCCACTAGCAACATCATCAACCCTAGCAAGAGCTTGTGTAATGTGAGTATCAATCTGTGGATTATACTTAGTTAAGCCCTCTCCTCCAGCAAAAAGCTTTGCTCTGGAGTTTTCAGCTATTCCTACCATTTGATCTGAGCTAAAAGAAACACCTGCGTCATCAGCAGCCTTATATCCCGCATTTTTAGCTGATCTTAAATTTTCACTTGAAGGCTTGATTATTGATGTTGCAAGGGCCGTGTCGAGAGTTCTGTTTCCTGTATTCATTTGTTTAGATAATATTCCAGGCCGTACATAAGCATCAATTGCACGAGCAGGCATATTAACAAATTTAGAAGCTGCTGCTGGACTTGCTAATGCCCCAATAAATCTAGCAGCGCCTTCTGCCTTTGTACCTTCAGCCACCTGCCCTGCTGCTTCACTGCCTAAACCAGCAACTGTTGCTGTTCCTAAGGCTTGTTTGGATAAACCAGCCGATTCTACTGCTTGCGCTGCTTTTTGCGCTCTTGTTAAATTAGCAGCCCTTGAGCCTACTTTCGCCAACTTTCCTGCTGCGCCTAAAGTTCCGCCACCACCCACAAATTCTGCTGCTGTGCCTGCAAATTTTCCTGCTCTTGTTTGGGCTTCATAATCATCAAGTGGGCTAAGACCTCTGAGAAACTCTCCTGTTTTTGTCTGAAACACAGGAATGTCTTCGCCAACATCATATCCTAAATATTGAAGTGCTTCCTGACCACCTCTTGCTATGCCTCTCGCCGCCATAAAGGGCAGTTCTGCTGTTCCTATAGCGCCTCTAACAAGGCCACTTGTTAATGATCTACCAACATCTTCAACTACGCCAATTTCTCTTTGTGTTTCCTCTTTCGGTGCAGCTTGAGTTACACCAAGACGCTCCTTAACAACACGCTGGATCACAGAGCGGTCTGTGCCATCAGGAAACTGTAAAATTGTGCCATCTGGAAGTTCAGCCTCAATCATTTATTTCTTCTCCTTGAGCATTGAACTTGATGCGGTTAGAGCTTTTTGGAGGGCTAACTTCTAAATATCTCCCAACACCTATAAGTCTTGGACCACCTTCCTCAGTAAATGGATTTATGCCTAATGTCATTGCCTCAAGCTCTTCCTCTGTTGCATTTCTGTAGGTGTTTGTTTCTGGATCGAGCAAGCCATTTTCAAAATAAGCCCTCATTAGCATAGCTGATCTAATATTTCTCTTAATAGCCTCTTCGCCTTGCAGAGCGTCAAAGTTGTATTTAATTTTACCTAATGCTCTACGTTCACTATCAGTAAGCTGCCCCAAACCAGAAGCACCAGAAGGACTTTGCGCCTTTAATTGAGCTAATGTTTCAAATTGCATTTGAGCTTCCATAATAGCCAAATCTTCAGCAACATTTTTTTGCTGCTGACCAAAAACAGTGTCTCTTATCAACCCTGCAAGAACTCCTGTTTTGGGTATTAAGGTATCATCTTTATTTATGGCATCTATCACTCTTTTTCCAGCAGAGTAAAAAGATAAAGTAGAACCAATCTTTCCTTGCTTTGCCATCTCTTCTTGTTTTATTCTTTTTTGTTCATCAATATAATCTGGGCTTCCCTTCACTGGCGTCATTCTGTAAACATTTTGACCTTGATCATTAGTTTCCTCTATAAGCTGATACCCAGCAGGAATTGTTCCAAATTCAGCGCTTCTTTTGTCTGATTTTTCCCAATCTTCAAAAGTGCCTTTATACCCTTGAGATACAGCCAAATTATACTCCTGAATAGATGTAGGAGTCTTTGCTGCCGTTAAACCAACTTTGTATTGCTCAAGCTCTTTCTGCCTGTTAAAAGAGCGCTCCTCACTCTGCAACTGCAATATCTGTGCATAAGCTTGCTGTCCAGTTAACGCGCCACTCTCAACCATGCTTGCAAGTTGGTTTGCCATGTCAGTGCCTAACCCACGCAAATACTCAACAGTTTTGTTTTTCGCTCGATTAGCAGTGCGCTGCTGCTGTATTGTTTGCAGCCTAGCGTCTAATCCAGGGTCTGGCCTTAACCTCATTTGGTTAAAACCTGATGCTAATGCTCCTGCTACGTCACGAAAATCTACCATCTTATTACCCTTACATACCTGCGTAAGTTTGTGCGCCCAAAGTTAAGTAATCAAACAATCCAGGCTGATATGTTTGGCTTGTGCCTTGAGTGCCTTGCGTTAATCCTGCTCCGCCAAACATAGCCGCTAAACCTTGCTGCGGTGCGCCTGTGTAACCTGAGTACTGCCTTCTCGCCGCATCAATTAAACTCTGCATTGCCGCTTGCTGCATAGCGCCTTGTCTCATTTGTTGCTGCTGTATGGCCTGACCATAACCAAATGCTTGCTGACCTGCACCCTGCAAGCCTTGTGCAGCTTGTAACGCTGTTTGCATAGCTTGACCGTAACCTTGCTGTCTCATACGCGCAGCTTGGTCTGCCATTTGCTGTGTATAGCCTTTCGCCATCTCAGCCTCTGCAATACCATGCCTAGAGCCGCCAAACGCACCTGCCGCTTCAGCTTGTGCGCCCAACACGTTCTGAGCCTTCAAAGCTTGCTGCCCAACATCACGCAAAGTTTGCTGAACAACCTGACTTTCATATGGGTTCATCAAGTTAGCAGCAGCAGCACCTGGATCTGCGTATGTTCGCATTGCGCCTTGCTGCGCCTGCGCTGCGGCTTGATATGGATTTGTTGTCATTGCTGGATTTGCTGCGCCTGCCATGTTACTTACCTCTTCTTCCGCCTTGCATTTCTAATGCAACTGGCTGTCTGGCTGCTGATCTTGCTCCAGCGCGTCCAGTCATTGGATCTACTGTAAAGCTTTCTAAGTATTGCGCTTGCCCTGGTCTTTGCGCGGCAAGCTCCCCTCTAGCTTGCTCAAAGGTAGGTGCAGCAGCATAACCTCTCACCCCACCTTCATACGTTTCAGCTTGCGGCATGTATTGCGCTCTGCCTGTTGTTGGCATACCAAAAGCTTCAGCCATAACGTCAGTTCCTCTAAACGCAGCCTCTTGCTGCGGAGAAAATGCTGCAACATCAGGGCCATAATATGGAACATAACCCATGCCAGATACATCTCTTGCTAATCCAATACCTTGCTGTACAGCCGTTTCTGCAAATCTTGGCATTGTTTTTTCTGTATTTTGACGACCGCCTTTACCACCGCTCATCTTATATCTCCTTTTGATATGAGGCGTGTAGCGGTTCCCAACCATGCGCCTTCAAGGGTTTCTTCCATCCAAAACGACCTGTAATCGTTAATGCTTCACATCCATAGCTTTTAGCCCAATCAGTAACATCGTTATGCATATCTAACAACTGATCTAGCTCACCACCGCCTAAAAACACGTTTAGCACCTTTTTTCTTGGATATACCACAATTTCAGTAACAATGCACCCCCTTGGACTAGGCCACAATTGCATACGCCCATCTATAATACCTTCTGCTATATCCTCAAAAACATGCGTACCGCCACAATACTCTAAAGCCGCCTCTATCCAAGGGCGGCAACGTTCTAGCTCATTTACTTGCGTATCTTTAGGCATGTATCCTCGTTATAGCTAATGTTGATGCAGGGGAAGCAGGGCTAAACGCTGTTGCTGCTGTCGCATTTAAACTACCGCTCGTACTATCTACAGCCCATTTCATCTCAATATAATCATTCGCAGCAAGCTCAAGTAAAAACGATCTTGATGCTGTCATAATACCACCGTTGTTATGAATAGTTTTTATTACAGTCATATTAGCTATATTTGTGCCGTTCTTAGCGGGCCAAAAATAAAACTTAACGTCACTTGCGGTGCTTGAAGTTATTTCTGCGGTAAAGCTAAGTAGATATTCACCTTTTTCTTCAAACACAATACGCTCTGGATTTGTGCCATCACGATCTATTTTATACTTATTTGTCGGCGCATCATAAGTAATAGAATAAGCTGTATCTGCTGATGCAGCCGTTTGGCTTGCTGTTCTCATAAGCTTAACGTGACCGCCTTCCATGACAATCTGCCTAAACTCATTATCATAACTTACGACAGGCCACTCATTTACGTCATCCCAAAGAATAACGCCATTTTCACTTGGATTATCTTGAGATGTTTTAAAGTATAACTTGCCTAAATTTCTTTGCAGATATGCGTTTAACTGCCTACCCCACTGAGCAAGGTCAGGGCCAATAGTAGGTAAAATAGGAACCGACATTATCTAGTTCCCCCTGCAACAGTTTCTAACCTCATAACGCCCACACGCCAATCGGCAAGCTTTGCACCCTCTACCTTCATGCGTATCTGCCTACCGCTAAATCTAGCGTCCGTAGGATTATTAGGCGCAAATGGGCCATGCGTTGTTTCTGTATCGTTTGGATGAAAACGTGTTTTGAACGTCATATTCACATCGCCCTGCGTTTTTTCGTCAGGAATAACAGATGTAACCTTGGCTATGTTTTCGCCAGTGCCGATAGATATTGGCCCAGTTTCTGCAAAAACAGAGCCGCTATCTACGTTTAAACCAACCTCATGCTCTTTTATGTTTGCATGTGTTGTATCCCAATCAGCCATGAATGGGTATCTAAATACGCCCCTCGGAACACCTGATGTTCTTGATAACTCGCCAATCATCCAATGATTTTCGTTGTAATCATAAGCAACGTAACGATCTATTTCTGAACTGCTCGATGATGGGTAAAACCACCAAACCTCGCCATATTGCGGTATGCCCATCGCCCATATTTTAGATTGCTGCGCTACGTTTATATCATCAAAAATATAATCATGCACATCACACTTAATAGGCTGCACTGTGTTACCATTGAATAGAAAAAAGTTTTCCTGCCCAATAAAAAATACACCGCTATCTGTATCTACAGCCGCACGACTTGTTACAACGCCGCATGACGCGCCAACACGCTCAAAGCCATATACATAGGGCGGTCCTGTATATCGAGCTGTGTGAGCGTCTGTATCTGTTAGTATTAACGTCTGGCCTCTCGTTCTTATAGCTTGCATGATCTGCCCAGATGTTTGTAGCTCTATGTCTCCTGCTTCATTTGTTGCGGCAGCAGTCCATGTATTTCTGTCTTCTCGGTCACACCAAGCGATCTTACGTCCGTTGCCGCCAGACCCTAACGCAAAAATAAAACGCTCTTCTGTCACGATTAAGCCAAGATTATTTGTTGGCGCGTTTGTAATTGGCGTTGCTACCACAGCTAATTTTAAAGATGTGTCTGTCACATTTACATTAGGCTCTGCACCTGACGCTGGGTAAATTTGTATCGTAACGCCCGTATCGTCTGTATCAAATCTATAAAAACTATTGCCAACTGGCAAAGTTTCATCAAGCAAAACAGTTGTTGTCGTTGTGCCAACAACCTTAACTTTTAATGAAGGTATCGTATCTGGGTCTGCGTCATTGTCTGGGTCAACAACTGAGATAGTAAAATGATACTTAGCGCCGCTCGTTAAACCAGTAATTGCTTGCTCTAGATTAGCAGCCGTTGTGCCTGTCCACTCTGCTTGACCAGAGTTAATAGCCCAACCAGTGCCTAGCGTCCAACCTGTGCCTACAGTAAAGCTATTGTTTGTGATTAGCTCAGAGCCGCTAACAATATCTAAACCCCACTCAACAAGCCTACCATCATCATAATGACAGCCAACCAATATCTCGCCAAAATTATCTAATGTCCAATACGTTGCAGGATCAGGTATCGCGTTTGATAATTGCTGTATAGGTGTTCCCCAGAAGCCAGTGCCAAAAGTGCCTTTACCGTAACCTGATGAAACTGCCGCATCCACCCTGCCTGTTGCCAAACTTGCAGGAGTTATATCGTACACATTTCCCCCGCCTGTCATTGCGATTAATGCTTCGTGAGAACCGCCAGACAACCATGTGCTTTGGTTAAGAGCTTCCCAAGTGTGCATACCCCTAATCGGCTGCGTGGTAAAATCTTGCTTGCGATCACGCCAACCACCAATAGGTCTAAGCGAACCATCAAGCCATCTTACTAGGCTTCCCTCGCGCCACCTACCAGATTGCTCATAGTCCGTACCTATTCTGTAAAATCCTGATGGTATATCTAGAGGTACTAAAGCCATTTTTATGTCTTCATAATGTAAGCCAAAGCATAGTATGGCGGTCTGTTTTCGTGAGAGCTACCACTACCAGTGGAGCCAGTTGTTTTACTAAGAGATCCATTTGGGTTGTAAGTATTTGAGTTATAGTCAATATCAATACCAGCAGATGGAAAAGCACTCTGTAAAACATAACTATCTGTATAGCTGTGTGTGTGAGATGGTATCTGACTGGTTGTCAATGTTACGCTATCTGCACCGCCAGTGTCGCCAACATTATAAGTTCCTGAACTATCGGCGTCTGCATGTACAACAAATTTAGCTGTTAAGTTAGGTGTTCCATTTGTACCATCACATAAAGCCCAACCAGTAGGTATTGTTGCGACTGTACCGCTCCATAAAATTATACCGCCAACAGGAAATAATAATGATGAGGACGTTTGACCTGCTAAGAGGTTTATTTCTGTTGCCGTTGCTGTAACGCCATCCATAATGTTTAGCTCAGCCGCCGTTGATGTAACCGCAGCGCCGCCAATCTTCCAAGAGCCAGCCGTTAGATCTGGCTCTATTGTGCCGCTCGTTCCGTTTACAGCGTCCGTTATTGTATCTAAAGCCGTGTTGAGCGTTGTACCCCAAGTATTCTCGCTCGATCCCACGACTGGCTTGGTAACTGAGATTGCCATCTTATAATCCTCGTTGTTTATGCCAACTTAGCATTTTTCTAATCGTCCGTCCATGTTCCAGTAGCCGCCGCATCGTCTACCCATATACCTGTCGCAACGCTGTCATCTGTCCATGTGTTAGATACCGCCGCATCGTCACTCCATATGTGATCACCTTCGCAATACCCAAAAAGCCAGTAACGCCTACCGCCAAACACAACACCTGCGCCAGACGCCGTTCCATCTTTCTCAACATATGGCTCAATAACACTCATTCAGCCTCCGCTATGGTGTTGCCATCTGCAACCCATTCAAGGATAGCGGCGTAATGGCGGTTTTTTAGGTCTAAAGGAACATTAACTTCAGTTTCATCAATAGTAACTTTAATTGCAATATTTTTATTATCTAAATCTTTAAGATATTGTGCATTTCTAATATTCATTTTACAATTCCGCTTCTGCTGTAAATACTGTATTAGTGTCTGAGTAAAATGATGAACTAGCGTGTTGAAAAGTAATATCTCTGGGGTTTGAGTTATAAAATGTTGGCTGCACGTTTTGCCAAGAACTACTTGTAACCGTTGGTGCAGCTCTCATTTCAGGGTCTAGCAAAATAGTAAGCCAATGCCCATTATTACCACTATATTTTGGCGGCATATGAGCAACAGCAGAAGAGTCAGAACCTATAAAATTTCTAAAATACCTTTGACACCTAGCCAACTCATCCCCAAAGCTCCTACGCTCAAAGTCAGTAGCTTTGTTGCCTGCTTCTAGCTGAACTCCTGTTATATTTAAGTCGTAAGCAGTTGTGCCAGTATTAGAGTATTGACCAATGTTAAACTTAACAAAACTACCATCATTAATAGTTTTTCCATCTATTGATGGAATTGTTATTTGCGCCGTATATCTAACCCAACTACTGGTCAGACTAGCCGTTATTAAGACAGGGGTTATGTCAACATCAGACGAACCACTAGTGCCAAAGTCTTGCGTTCCCCAAATATACAGACCACCTGTCGGTGCAGTACCTTTTGCATAAAAAGAAATAGTAACCGTTCCTGCAGGAACAGATGTTACATCTTCTATTGGCTGTCGAATGCTTGTAAAATCACTTGATGTAGAAACATTGAGCCTAGCGTACTTTTGTAAACCCCCTGTTTCGCTTGGGTTGCTATTGGTTTCTTGGCTAAAAGTTGTTGAGCCACCTGACTGATTTACATACCAACGATCTAAAGAAACGTAACCGCTTGAAGTGCTAGAAGTGCCACGTTGAGCTACTTCCATAGACCCATTAATTATAAGGTTAGATGCGCCACCGCCCTGGCCTGCGCTGTCTGCTATGTCTCTGGCTCTAGACATATTACTCTCCTAAGAGTGTAGCCAAATCCAACGCTTTGAGTGCATCAGCATCTGCTGCATTAGCAATCTTAGCATCTGCTGTAATGTCTCGCAGTGTTTTCTTCTGAGCAGCTATTGCATCTGCACCTGAGCCAGCTTCAAGAGCTTTCATATAGTCAACATCTAAAGCCTCAAGTCTTGGCGCACGTTCTGCTCTAAGATTATCCTTGTGAATATCTCTAGCCTTAGCCATGTCTATTTCAACGACATCACCGTTGAATGTCCAAGCACCTCGAAAGGTTCTATCGCTAGGTACTGTTAAAGAAGATGCATCTCTGACATCTCCATTTATATTGATGTAAGTTTTAGTCATTGTGCAATTCTCCATGCATTTCTAAATGAGCGATCCGTAGGGATCAGTTCAACAGGTACAATCTTCATGATTGTTCTGTTACCTTTATAGTCTCGCCATACTGACGGATCTATATCCTTTTGAATTAAGTATTCTATTGCTTCTTCTTCTGTCATAGCATCGACAGGTGCAGCGTATGGGTGTTCCTTTGGCTGTCCATCAGGAACTAAACGGTCACGCTGGTAGGTTTCTATAGGTGGCAGTATTCCACCCTCTAACGCACAAGCCATCCAGTTAGGATCTGGGCATAGAACCTTGGCTGGTTCGTCTGGTGTGTCAGGGTCTTCGAACAGCACACGATACTTAGACTGTACAGGTTTTAGTCTTGTCTTAGCTTCTGCTAATCTATCCCATAAATGTCCGTGGGTCATGCTAAGTCTCCAAATATTGCACTACAAGCTCTAAAGATAACATTAGTAGTATATGAAGAAGAATTTGTACTTCTCATTCTTACAACAGTAGAAGTAGATCCATGATGTGAAGTTATTCTACTATAAAAAGTGCTTAAATTACCACCAGCTTCGCCAGAGGTAATATAATTAGCATCGCTCATAGCACTTGTTAGTGTGTAAGATACATCGCCATTTCCATTATCTACTTCGCTTGCTACATTAAAAGACTTTGCAACAGAGAAAGAGCCACTTTCTGTATAATTAAATAAAGCCTTTGCAGACCCATTGGTAATATAAGTAGTCGCTACAGTTGTTGTGCCATCGTTGAGGTTGGAGACATTAATTGTACTCATGCTAGGTCTCCGTGAATTAAATGCGAAATATAAGGCCCATCGGATGCGGAATTTGCACTATTAGACACCTGACTCCTAACTGTTGTTGTTGATGGATTAACACCGTGAGGAATAGTTAAATTACTATCAAAATTAGCAATGCCACCATGATTACATGCACCACTAGAGGCAAAGTTTGCGTTACCCATAGCATTTGTAAATGTTTGCGTTGTGTCACCCGTTGCATTATCTGTTAAACTAGCAGTATTAAAACTGTCATGAATAGATGTTGAGGTGTTTGTATTAAAGTTTACCCACGCTTTAGAATGTCCTTGGTTTATATTAGCAAACGTAGAAGTCGTACCAGCACCATCAGTGAGATTAGTAGCTGTCAGATTGGTGACTGTTAGAGTACTGCTCATGCTAAGTCTCCATGAACTGCAAGGTTATAAAGGCCAGCCGACTCAATACCACCAGTGTAATAACTTGTGGTGCTAAGGTAATCATATTTTAAATTAACTTCTGTGGTTGTTTTACTATGAACACCCATAATTCTGCTTCTAGCTGCCGTGTTGTGTAAGTTAGTAGTTTGCAAACCTACAGTTGTTGTATAATTAGCTGATGACATAGCAGAAGTAAGGTTTACACCTTGCTCACCTGTTCCATCATCATCAATACTAGATACACCAAAGCTGTCAGATATGCTTGCTGAAGTAGCTGGCGCATGCAACCAAGCAGCAGCAACCCCTGACACTGGACGACTAGCTGTCTCACCTGTAGCTTGGATGTTGGTGACCGTTATAGTACTCATGCTAAGTCTCCGTGAACAGTGCCTACATAATGATAAGGATCTACCAGTGTGCCACCACTTTCAAAAAAAGAAAATCTAACCTGAGATGCAGTTGAGCCAGTATAAAAGAAAACTTGAGCAGCATTATTATTAACAGAATTTTGTTTTGCACTTATTGCGCTATAATTTACATCTGACATAGATGAACTTAAATTAAGTGTTCCGTATCCTGTACCAAGATCTACTGTGCTAGAAATATTAAAGCTACCAGCTAAAACATGAGATCCCGTATTTGTTTGTACAGCAGCCCAAGCCTTAGCAGCACTCTGCTTAGTCAAAGCAATAGGGCCGCTACCTGTCTCGTCACTAATTGTTGTTGCTCGTATCTCAGACAATGCTCAAGTTCCCTCCTGTTGTGACAGTAAGAGTAACACCACTAGCTACAGTCAAAGGACCACTAGCTAATGCATTCTCAGTAGCGTCTATGGTTACATCAGTGTTTAGCTCTTGCTCATGCACCCTGAATATATCAGCACCACCAGAACCAAATGTGCCTCTGTCACCTTTGAACTTGCCACCACCCATGCTCGAAGCAGTGTCATCAGCAGTAAAAGCTATAACGTGAAGAAGATCTCCAACAGCAGCACCAGTAGTCAAAACAACCTCACTACCATTTGTAGCTGTGTAGTCAGTGCTATCTATTAGCTTGACACCATTTAGAAACACATCAATGAAACCTACAGTATAACCAGCAGTACCAAACGTTGTTTGAGAAGCAGTTGCTGTAAACGTCTGCCTAATCTGGGTAGCTTGAGGTGCTGGAACTGTACCTATATATCCTGCCATTACGCTAGGTCTCCGTTAACTTGTATCATAACAAGGTCACTATCTAGAAAAGAACCATTATAGGAACTATGAGCTATATAAGCTACGTTTAAATCATGACCTCCTTGCCAATTATTGTTAAAAGAATTCATAGCCGAACCATTCATAGCAGTATGATAAAACGAACAGGCATAATCGTCATTAACCATGTTGTTTGTAAAATTACTTCTATATTGACCTGTGCTAATATCAGTTAAACTAGAAACATTAAAACTGTCTCGTGTAGCAATTGTCCCAGTCCCATTAAAGTTAACCCAAGACTTTGTAGAACCACTAAGCATATCAGGAAGTTTATTAGCTGCTAAACTCGTAGACCCAGCTTTGTTTTGTATCTCATCAACTTTTATTATGGAGGTCATGACCACTCCTCTGTAGGTGCATCAGGCCAAGTTGGGTTATCTGGGTTATTTTTTCTAATAGTTCTTATGCTTGCTCTATAGGTAGCAAAAGCTGCTACACAATCAGATGTTAATCCACTGTCTGATAATTGTGTCCAATCTGTTGCAACCAGAATAGCCTCTGCTGTTGACTCGTTAAAAACAGAACCAGATGGATTTGTTATAGATATGTTCTTATAATTTGCCATATTAACCCACTAAATAACCTGAAAATGTGAGATAAAGATCAGTTGCATCGCTGTAAACATATTGACCGCCTACATCGAGTCTAACCACATCATTAGCAGCTAAAGAAACCATGTTTGAAAATGATACATTAGGGTAACTAGCTGAGCTTACAGACAACACATATGTCCTTGCAAGATCTGTACTTGTAGTCTCATTAATAAGAGTAACATATATAGACGCATTAGCAGCTATAACGGTTGCAGCAGAATTAACGCCAAAACCAACAAAATTAAATTGATATAAACCAGCAATAGGAGCTGTAAATTTACCTGTTGATGTGTTGTAGTGGTTGCCTACATTACTTCTAGTCCCATTAAAAACAAGAGTACCAGTGAGAGCTTCTACTGTAGAACTATCTCTATATGCGCTAAAAGCTGGCCTAGCTGGAGTAGCTACAACACCATTAGTATCAATGGTCATAGCTGAAGTTCCAGCTTGATTGCTAATGTTATCTACAAATACAGTACTCATAGTATAGTCAAAGTCCCTGTGACTGTTACGTTAGCGTTTATTGTTACTGGTCCAATCACTGCTGCGTTTCTGCCTGACAACACAGTTACATCTTCGTCAATTGAGTCATCGTTGCTCAGCACCCCATCATATGTAACGTCACCTGTTACTGTAATGCTGTCAGTGTTTGACACTGAGGTAACTGCTCGACTACCAATGTATCCAGCCATTACGTTTGCTCCAATACGCTAACTAGTACGTCAACGCTTTCATCAACGTCACTTTCAATTGTAATAGTGTTACCTTGTTGTAATATTACTTTTCCGTCAAGGACTGACAAGGCCGAACCACTTGGAATAACTGCATCTTTAATCATGTGAACATAAGCGGCCTTGACAGAAGCTTTTACTTGAGCGGTATGCACATTGGCTAAGTTACATCCAATCACCACTGAAGTTGTACCCTCTGGCACAGTGTAAACAGTTTCCTCAGACTTACCGACTGAAGACGCTGTGTAGTTTTTAAATGTATTAGCCATATGCGCTTACCTCTTACTTAGATGTCATCTAACAACGCACAAACAATGCATTCAACAGTCGAAGCTGATGAAATAGCATGAATGTCTGCCACAGTTGCATTTGGTAAACGAGCAGCAAAACTCTCGTTCGGCCCTAACACAATTGCGTCGCCAGTTGTAGATGTCACCGTTCCACCATCAAAAGCAACGTAAATAGAGCCACTGTTTCCGTCTACATTTTTAATAAAAAGAAACTTAACTGTATCGGTAGTCGCTACGGCTGTGGGAGCCGTCGAACTGTCTACTGCGGTGTAATCAACAAACGAGCCTGCAATAAGGTCAGAGCTTGTGTTGTTGACTGAAGATAACTTGTAGTACCACTTATCGTTTGCATCTTCAGGTGTAACAGTCATAGTCGCTGAGAATGTTTTTGCAATCTCATCTGGAAGGACTGTAACTTCCATTGTAGCTTTCGCTGCGTCAGCCATGATTTTCTCCTTTTCGTTTAACCCAAGGCTATAGCAAAGGCCAATGCCTCTCCTGCCCTATCGACATCGAGGTTGACCCTAGTTTGTTCTGCATCTGTCACGCTTAACGCTCCAGTTACAGTTACATCACCAACAGAATTAATACCGCCACCTGACGTTATCGCACCTGTTGACGTTATAGCCCCACCAGAGATGGAACCATTTACTGTTACGCTATCAGAGGTAATACCCCCAGTAACCGTAACATCTGCACTAGACGTAAGCCCAGCACAGGAAATCGCGCCGCTTGCCGTAATCAAACCAGTTACAACAGAGCTAGACGTTATTTGATTTGTAATCGCAAGACTGTCAGCAGCAAGCTCGCCAGAAACCGTCAAGCTCGCTGTCGTAAAACCACCAGTAACAGTTAAGTCACCATTAACAGTAACGCCATCTGTCGTTGTTTCTAACTTCTTGCTATTGTTAAAGAATAACTCAACTGCGCCATTCTCATCCATTGTAATAAACGTAGGACTAGACGCATCAACAGCGCCCAACGTAATATTATCGCCGCGAATGTATAACTCGCCAGTGTTGTTTAATATATATGCGTCGCTTGCCGTAGAGTTGTGATAAATCTGTAAGTCACTATCGTCGCCAAAATTAACAATGGCATCATCGTCAACAGTGCCGCCAGTCTTGCCAATCTTGTCGTTGTTTAGATTGTCAAAATTAGCGTCAACTTCATCATGTGTAAGCGGAGCGCCCTTGACTGCACGTTTTACAATAGTTGCCATTAGTACGCCCTCACCCTCATGCGCCGACCAGTACCGCCAAACTTAGCTTGGTCACTTTCACGATTTATACCATCAATTGAAGATTGATACAACGCAGCCCATGTTGTTGTGCGATTATCTTCCTGCAAATAAGGCGCAGAATGAACAAGTGACCCATATAAATAAACATCAGGAAAATTAGTAAGAATAGCATTGGTTGTCTGTGACGCGCTCAAAGACGGTATCTTTGCATAATAATTTAACTCTATGCCGTAACTACCATCTGGCGTTGGGTATATTTCTATCTCACCCTGCGTAATAGAATAAAAACTAGGCTTGCCAGATGTATCCAGGTTATCCCTGCGGCGCTGCTGCATCTCAAACTGAGAAATAAGCTCAATTGGCCTATAGTCACCTGTCTCAATATGCGCCCTAATTGGCTCAAGAAAATCAGTCGGTAAAGCATTATATTGAGAACTAATCGTAGCAGACGCCCTGTTCTCCATGCGCCAATGCCTAACCTTACGGTTCATGTCAGTTTCAGCCATCTTAATAAAATCAGGTATAACTGAGGTTAAGTCACTGCGATTTAAAAAATCCGCAACACTAGCTTTTAGTTCGTCATAAGTTGATAACGCCATCTAACAATTCCATCTTCT
>CEVG01047202.1_pt1 | contig 15200 bp, 3 predicted proteins | sample 356511 | NCBI WGS metagenome assembly CEVG01 (sample SAMEA2623426, study PRJEB7988) | marine metagenome | biome: marine biome (ENVO:00000447); feature: surface water layer (ENVO:00002042); material: "saline water (ENVO:00002010), including plankton (ENVO:xxxxxxxx)" | depth 5 m | reverse complement strand
TTTTTGCTATCTGAGAAATTGTCTTTGTTAGTGGAACTCCATCTCTTGTGCTTTTAGATACAGCAAGAATACCTTGTTGGTATGAGCGAAATCCAGCAGCTTCTTCTTCATAAATTTTTTGAAGTCTAGCAAAGTCTTCTCTAACTGAATTTTTATAATCTTCATAAGCACGACTTACATCAGCGTTATCATTGTATTTTGATATACCGTCAAGACTATTTAAAATAGTATTCATTCTTGAATAAGCTTCATCTTTATTATCAAAGAAATATTTTGCTCTATCGTCAGCAAGTTCTGAAGCCTTTTGATAATTAGACATGACTTGAGTAATAGCACCTTGTATAGAAACAAGACCGGCTTCAGGTATGCCCATCTTTTCTGCTCTTTTATAGTAAAGAGGATATCCATACGGAGGATTACATGGACTTGCTGGAAGTCCGTCGTCGCCCATCCAGCTTTTTTCGGAGTCCCAAAGGCATCTGGGAACAGAAACGGCATAATCTCCGCTTGCAAGCGCATCAAACTGACGACTTATTTCTATATTTGTTGCAGCATCTTTTATTTCTGTAACTTTGTCTACAATAGTATCATTTTTCAAACTTCTCCACATAGTTTGATTTTCTGCCATCTCTTGCAGATAAACTTCGTCGTACTGCAAAATAAAATCTCGCCACTGCTCATAAGACACGGCGGCATGTCTTAACTCTAACTCTGTAGCAACGTAATAATTCCCAACGCCATGAGCATTTAAGTTTTGAGTGTCAATAAGAATTTGCTTGTATGGACCAAAGCCTTTTGGTATACTAACAGCCTTTTCTGTTCCAAGAAATCCGTAAAAAGGTAAAATTTGTTGACTAAGAGATGTTTGAAGTTCCCACTGGCTTTGCTGTAGATAATCAAAATGATTATTTAAACCATCTTTAAGTCTTCTAAGCTGTAGTTCATCTCTATCTTTGTTGTTGTGAAAATAGTACATTTCAACTTCTTGTGCGCCAACAACAAACTTATCAGTCGTTACATTTGACACCTCAAATCCAAGATCTTGATTTTCAACATAAACTTTTCTTTGTTCTAGTCCATAAATATAATCTTTAACAGCACCGTATCTTGGCTGTCTAGTCTTGTCGATTCCGTCAAGTCTAATGATACCTGCAATTTGATTTTCAGGCTTGTTGTTAACTTCAACTTCCCAGCGATTTCTCCAGTAACGTGTACTACACGCTGGGTGATCTATAACAGGAAGAAGTGATACAAATAAATCATGACTTGTTATATCGCAGATCTCTTGAGCTAAAGACAATAGGTCAAGTTGATCAAAGTCCATAAAGTACATTTTAGGGATTAAATCTAATGGCAACCCTGTAAAGTCCACAGCATAATTGTAACCTCTGAAATTTATTATACCGCCAAATCCAGCCCCTCTATATTCTCTTGGTAAATATCCATAGTTATTAAAAAGAGAAGCAAGACCTTGCGATATTCTGTACCAAGGCATACCTTTTTCAGACCTACGAGAAAACCCTTGACCCGTAATTGGAAAATCGCTTGCTAGCCACCCTAAATCTGCTATTTGCCCGGCATAATCAGACAGTGTAAAGTTTACATCATCAGGTAAAAATATAGCACTACTAAACGTCGGGGCAAAAGCGCCGGTATATCTAGTTGTTGGCCCAACTATTTTTCCATCTTTGTCTTTTGGTAAAAATGCTTCTGGGTATATCAAAGATGGTGCATAGTAAGTATCGTCATTTTGATAAACCACTTCACCCCTAGAGCCAACTCTTTTTTCAAGTATTCGTTTTCTTTGAAAACTACTGTCTAAAAAACCTTGAAGTTCGTCGCTAGGATCATACTCTAAAAATCCATATACGTTAATAAGGTTTTTATAATTGTAAACAGTGCCTTGGTAATTATTTAAAAGAACTACAGCGTTAGACAGTATTTCTCTAGGGTCTGATATTTTAGCGTTGTAAAGAGGTGCGCCACCATTACCTCTATTTTCTGTGTAGGTTTGTAAAATACCACCAAACGCAAAATGATTTTGACCGCGATTTTTAAACCCGTAAGAATCGTCGTCCATTGCGTAGTATTTTGTTCTATCTACAAACACATCTGCGTGATAACCTGAACCCGGAAGCGCACCAGAATAAAAAGCATACTCTTTATCGGGTATATTTAGCTTTGTTAAAACTCCAGATGGATAGTTTGGATCTTGCCTACCAACACCGCTAATTAATGGCAGTTCGTAATCTTCAAAGGTGTAGAACCCATATGTGTCATCGAATGTTTTTCTAAATGCCTGTTCAACTGTAGCTGGATTCTGACCAAATTTAAAAAATACTGGAGATCCTACTACGGGTGGCTCAAACTCGTCTCTAGATCCATTGTGATATACATCATCACCAGAGCCAAGCAGAGTCCCATCAGACTTGTTGTACTCGTCATTTACAAGATCTACAGAAAGAGAAGAGCTAGTGTCACCAAAACCTGCGTTAAGGTTAAAATTTCTAATAGATGCGCCAAGAAAAGTTTGCTGCCAAAAGCCACGATTGGCATCTGTCCAACCGCCAACAGACAATGAGCCATCTTTACCCTGCGGCAAGACTGGCCCATCCAAATAATTCTGGCTCCCTAAATCTTCTTTAGTTATACCAGTGTTTGGAATTATACTGTGATTGTATTCATTTGCCATCTTATAATCCTAATAATCCACTGACTGCGTTGAATTTTTTTTCTAGCTCTTCTTTTGAATTGTATTCTTGATCTTCAGATTCTTTTTCACCTCTTTCCGCTGGCGGGAATGGTGGAGTGGGTGATTTTAACACACCGTGAAAATCGCTAGGAATACCCTGCGGGGAATATGAACTATCCCAAAAATTTACACTAGTCCAATCCTGAGCTTGTAAATTTCTAAACTTTCCAGCACCGTATACACTATATAAATACACGGATTTAGTATTTGAAAGAAATGGAATTTCATTTGATTCGCTAACTCTTTCGTGGGTTTTTTGATTCTCATTTTTTAAAGTTGGAACATAGTGAATGTAGGTGTAAAATATTTGAAAATCTTCAAACCCTTTGTCAACCTTATCGTGATCAGCATTAGAGAAATGACTATAGTAATATTCTCTGCTTTCTTCTTCGTATAAATGTTTCTTTTTTCTTTTGCTATATCCAACAGGTATCTCAACTATCTTGTTTAATTCCCTGCCGTAGTGAAAAATCCCCATTTGGTCAACATTTCTACCATCTAGCCATAATAAATATTTTTTATTTTCATTTATCTTGACCTCTCCAGTGTCAAAATAGCTCTCATGATCTAAGTCGTCAAAAAGAATTATAGCGGCTGCATTTCCAGATGGTAGATTTGGACATGCGTAATATGTTTGATTGTGTAAATCTGGCGAGAAATAAATACCACTAACATCCCACCAATATGCGCTATATCTATCTTGACCGCTTGGGCTAGGCCAAATTGTGTAATTACCGCTAGAGAAATAATAATTACCTCGATCTATCCTAAGACCAGTTTCCGATGGGTCGTGTGGATACAAAGCTGGAGCAGAAATATGGCTTTTATCATTATCTAATGCAACGTTGTAGAATCTAGATGGATCATCAAACCCCTCGCCAGAAGGAAGTAACTGATATCCAACACGAACGCTTCCGTCACTTGTTGTAATTATTCTTTCAAGTATTTTTCTTTGTTCATCAGACATGGGTAACACCGTATCCTTTGACGGATCGTGATAACCCCACTGATAAAAAGTGCTATTACTAGGCGTTGTCATTTATCTAGCTCGTAAGTCCAAGAAATATTAAAACTATAGTTTCCGTCTTTTGGGTTCCAAGTTTCTGTCGGCGCGCTTATAAAGTATTTTCTAATACCCGGTTCATTTGCTGGGCTTAACTCTTTCAAGAGATCAGCTATTTGAGTCGCAGTAGGCTCTACGATGCTAGGTTTTTTGAGCAGTAGAGGATTTCTAGTTTTTCCATATGGCAGCTTACTGTAGTCTACAACCAAACTTATATTCACATCTCTTTTATATTCCGTTCTACCGCCAACGTACTGTAGGATTGGCCCTGTTGGACGACCTATAACGGGGATTACGGCAAATACATCGCCTGGATATGTGTCGTTTACGTTTATCTGCTCAGATAAAACGCCAGAAATAATATTTGTAGGTCTATTGTCAAACTGTAAACTATATGTTATCTCGCCTGTAAATTCATTTGTAGATAATGATATAGAGTTAGGTGAAGAATTTAACTCAACCGCTACTAGATTGTTTGCCCTTTTAAAGATGTCAGATACAAAACCATATTTTCCAGAATTAGATATTTCATTGTATTTTAATTGCGCATTTTCAAATCCAGTTCTGACTCCGTATTTATCTGAATTTGAATTATTTCTTTCTTGCGTGTGATAGCCACTAGGTGTATACTCAGTAAGACCTCTAACAGAACCGTCAATAGACACGCTAACGAATGGAGTGCTTAAACTTGAGTTGATAGACGCAGACCAATTCTCAAGCGCATTTCCACTAGCCATGATCCAAGTTTCTGTTGCGCTGTAAGATCCTCCAGCCATGTCAACATTTTCAGTTATGACATGATTAAAACCTTTGTACTGGTTTACGAGGGATACTGTACCTTTTCCAATTTGACCAAATACGTTTGGGTAGGCACCGCTAGGATTTCCATAATGTAACCTTTCTTGGACAAACTTTTTAGCTTGAACCCAAGCTGGCAAAACGCCGTCTTCAACGCCTGCAATTCTATTTCCATCAGAATCTAAATATTGATCTGCGGTTAAATCAATGCCTGCATTTGGATCAAAATAGTGCTTTTTACCTACAGCGCTAACCGTGTGACTAATACGGTAAGTTCTAGGTAGAAATGTGTCTTGGTTTGGATTTACTGCTTTGTCATATCTTTCTGACTGCCCTTCGTCAACCTCTAGAGACCAATCCTCATTATAGTCTTGAATAAATCTAGCATTAAATTCTTCTATAAGTTTTTTCTCTGTTATACCCTGTTGACCATCATATATATTAAATATGCCCGTGTCAGCAGGTGATCCAGTTAAACCAGTGTACGCATCTCCAGAAGCAAGCTGTTCAGCTTTACCTACAACATATAAACCCTCAAGATCTGGCGTTAGATTTGCATCATTGTCACCCTTCGGGTACAAAAGCATGTCTGCTTCAAGGGTGATAGTGTAACCGCAGGTATTTATGTAGATACCTTCTTCAAAGTTTATATCAAGAACTCTAGGATAACAGACTATAACTGCTCTGTCGCCATCAATGTCAGATATTTCTAGCCTCTGCCCGTCTTGGGCAAAAAGACCTCTTAAAACTCTTTGTTTTGACAAAATGGCAGAAGCTCTATCTCTGAGGTGAACATACTGCTCTGGCGGTCTACTGTCCACCATTCCGTCATTTGGAAAATTTGTAGACTGATGGCTAATATCACTGTCGAACTTTCCGTAAGGGCCAACTGTGTTTGGTTGGGAACTAGGATCGCTCAAGCCAGACCCGAAAGGAAGTCTGCTGCCAAAGGCATTTCCAAGAGATGAAACGTTGTCAACAGTGTATGGAGACCCTTCGTCAGCTAATATGGTGCCAGTTAAGGTTATAGAGTAATTAACACCAAACGGATCTCCAGCGGCATTTTTCAAGACGTTGGTGCTAATAGACACAAATGGGGTTGGTCTAATAGTACACTCTTGCGCTGGATCGTTCTTGTATCTTAATCTAATCGGCATTACTTACCCCTAAGTCGTAAATCTAATGAGGAGTTATTTACTCCAACCACTCCAGATGTAAATAGATTCATCTCACCAGAATTAAAGAATCTATTTCCAGAAACGTATAAATCAATATCTCCACTAGCGTAATCTATATTGCCAGAAGTGTATAAATTCATATTATTATACACGTATCCGCCGTTTGTATCTTTTATGTATAGTGGCATGTCTGCTAAACCAGACCCCGGAACACCTTTGACAACCATCTTTACATTATTGCTAATCTGAGTTCCATTTATTACATTACCTATAACATATTTTACAAATGGTCTATGTGCGGTAAACCCTATTGTTGCGGGGTCAAATCCAGATCCCTCAAGATATATCTCGCCAAACTCGTTAGAGAATACAACGCCAGAAACCTTGTGGATAGTTGGTTCTCCAGAAATAGGTTGCTCAACAGCTAACGATAAAGTGTCACTATTACCAACGCCAAACACTCTCGCGTAAATGTAACCACCCTCAGTTGGAATTACAGCTGGTTGCTCTCTCAGCATTGCGTCGTAGGTGAACGCCGCTCCAGCGTTTTTGATAAACTGCGTAGGGTGATTACCACTGGTTGGGTAGTCGTGGTTTATAGCACCGCCAACAAGTGTATAATCACTATCTCCACGGAAAGACCTATGCATAGCCACAGATGCTCCAAATTTATCATTTTCAGTACCTGATGGGTCAAGGGCGCTAGAAGCAAATCTACCTTTGTATTTCTGCTTGTTTATCTTTTCAGCAAACACAACGCTTTTTTGCCTGTCTCCGAAGTTGGTTAAATCATCTCTAAAGGTGTAAATCGCACCATCATTCAGCACTGGCAACCCACTTGACTCTAAATAAATATGTTCTGGTATATCAAATTCTGCCGTAAATTCTTTTCTAAGAAAGGCCGACGTACCATCGTAAACATGGTTATGTTCAGTTATCCAATCGTGGTTTGGCGCACCAATAGCAAACATATCAGAGGCAACAGCCACAGACCTTCCAAATTGATCAGTTTGTCTAAAATCTTCGTCTGTATAGTCTTCATGTCTCTCTGTTCCAATATTCTTTTGATTCTGTATGTTGCCAGCGGTTAATCCACCACTAACACCTACATTTGCACTTTCAGGTTTTAGTTTATCCTTGTACTCAAACGGCAAGAATTCTGATTTGGCGTTTGTACCCCTGCCAGTTCTTTCAAAGAAAAACGCAGCGCCAGCACCACCATACTCACTAATTTTGTAGCCTGACAAAGATCCAGAAACTTCTATCCAATCCCAGACTTTACCAGCGTTGAATCCATTAAAAGGAGAACCAACAATTAGTTTGTCTTTACTTAGGTCAACAGAATAACCAAACAAATCACCAGGATATCCAGAGAACGTGTCGATGTAGTCTAGATAATCTCTACCTGTCAATCTTTGTAATACAGATATTCCGCCATCAATACCTTGATCTTGAGGATAGTAGGTAATATTTATTTCAATCATTTGATCACCACTAGCCACAAACCTTTGTACGCCAGCTTGATCTTTTTGCGCATTAGTCAATGGTCCAAGACCTTGAAATACACCACTAAACCTTGGCGTAATACCGTATGTACTTTGTATATGATTAACAAAAGTGTTTGTTTCAGCTTCAATTTGATCAAATGGAGGATTTCTTTTTCTGTAAACATCTGCTGGATCAAAATCATCTTCATCACTTCTGAACAACGCTTGATTACCAGCAACGGCTGAGTGTAAAGGTTCGCCAAATCTTCTTGTCAAACCATCCTCACCTATTAATGAATAGTACTTGGCTGGACTACCCGCCTCTGGACTTCTAATTTTTTGCACATATTCAAACTTGGTTCCAGTATCGTAGTACTCTTCGTTTTCCTCAAACTTACTCTCTTCTGTATACTCTTGTGGACTTGGAAGATAAAGAGTTCTCAAGAACTTTTGATTATCACCAACGGCATTGTCTCTATAGTGAGGACATTGCCCCTGAATGATAGTTGGGTCAGATACAACAACGATTCTAGACCTTCTTTTGCCAGCGTTAAATGGTGAGAAGTTTTCTAGTTCTTCCGCAACTACAACTGGACCATCTTCTATTAATGTTTCTGTAGTAATCGTATCACAATCCACCAAGTTTGGTTCTAGGTAGTTTTTGCGACTTGTAGAAATTGGCTCAAGGGTTCCTGAAATAACAATTCTCTGTTCAGGTATCGTGCTGCCTGGCTCGCAAGTTACCTCCCATCTGTCATGTACAAACTTACACACTTTTTTGGTAGCCACTATGGTTTCGTATGGTATTGGACATCCAGAAATAGATACAATCCTGACAGATCTAGGCTCAACAAAAACGCTATCTGTAGGTATCTTTTCGGTACTGCCTGCATCAAACGCAACCGTTAGTTCAGTTCCAGAAGTGCCAACCTCAATAGTATAGGATTTTTGTTTAACAACACCAATCTCAGTTTTATTTAAAGTGTCAAAAGCAAAACTACCATCTTCAATACTGTTATCGGAAATCGTAATACCTGTGTCAATTTTATCATCCTCAGTCTCGGACACATAATTAACAAACACTTTGTATCCAGACGCATCAACAACTGGGAACGTTACAGATGAATTAGCGTTCATCCTAAACCAAGACTCTTCTGTGTATCTAGGTTTTTTTGCAGTCAAACCCTCTTCATACTTAATTATACGACCGCTAGGCTCACAGTCTATAATCGGAACAATTTCAAACTCAGTTCTTCTATTGGAAGCGTTTATGTCATCTAAGAATGTTGTTAGATAATTTATATGGGTAAAATCAGAAGAGTAATTATTTAACCACAAGAACCCATTTGGACAACCACTAACTATATCATAATCATAATTAATTATTTGAGGCGTGGTGTCGCTAGCTTGAAGTGACATGTAACTTCCTATCAAGCTAGAATAAGCTGGCCTCATATCCAACGCAAGCTTTGAGCAGATTTTAGTTACGTTTTCAATTGTGTCATACGGTCTAGATGTAACGTTAGTGATGTTACCAAAATTATCTTCTTCGTAAATAGTTGGTTGAATGTTGTATGTAATAACAACGGTTTTGTTGTCATTTACTAGGTAATCTTTTATTCTTTGAACATCAGCTTCATCGTATCCAGTTGGATCAGCAATCCACAGTACGTCTGCAACAACGTAGTCTTCGTGTCTAGTTACATTTTGTTCTACTTGGTGCTTGTGAGATTTTAATAGATTATAAAGATCTGATCTAGTTGTTTCATCTCTACCGCCTCCAGCTTCTTCAAAGTCAGACATAACGTCGTCAAAGGACTCTCTTCCAGTCCAGCCGCCAATTTGATACACTGTCCCAGGAGTTGTACAGCTTCGCTTTATAATACTAGAGTAGAACGCTGGGTTTTTATCATCTTCTCCAGCGCTATTGACGGGATCGTTACCAAGGTTTAAACGAGTCTCTGGCCTTGTAGAAGCTATCATGATAACTTTAGAGTTGCTTCCAGCATAAGAAGGAATTTCTTGACATACGAGCGGACTGTCTGTAGAAACAACCTGTTCGTCAAAACCATCTCTAACCATAACTGGATCGCCAATCTCACCCTTAGCTTGTAAAATTGGATCTCTAAGATTAAGCGTTTGTGGATTAAAAAAAGTTCCCAAGTTAAACGCATTATATGTTCCACTAGGAACGCCAATATTATTTAAAGGTTCGTAAATATTAAACGCAACTTCTTCTATGTGGCTTGACGCTAGCCTTTGGAAAGACACGCCGCTCTCGTAACAAACTTGTTTAAATATCTCTCCAGATGTACATTGTTCAGGGATAACTATTTCTGGAATAATCTTAATTATGTCTGGCGTTTTCTTTGCGGCTGTCAATATTGGTCTGGGATCTTGGTATGGAGAGTCCAAGTTTCCAGCAAGAGGGTATTGATCGCAAATCCTACTTGGGTTTGGATTATCAAAATACATAGGCCAGTTTGTTTTGTACTCTATCTCTGCACAGCCGTTTGGACCGCATACAGAGCAAATAGAGTTCCATTGCGCTCTTAGGTCGCCGCCTTGTTTTAATAATAATTCTGGCTCTGGATTCAACGGTCTCAACGGGTCGTTGCATGGCATTTGAACACCGTAGTTTTTAAAGACAGAAACTTCGCTGTCTCTAAGTCTCATTCTGATGTCACCAACACCCTTTGCGTAAATGTTATCAGTGCTAATGCTAGATTTATAATCATCAAAGGTTGTGTGGTTATATTCTGGCTGAAAAGCTCTTACTACATTGTAAGAATCCGTTTCCGCACATTCTAAAAGTGCCTCTTCTTTATTTCTAGCTGGTTTGACAACCATCCTTGAGCCAAGTTTTTCAAGAATTGTATTGACAATATCTGTAGACTTTGCATACGCTCCATCGTCTTCAAATTTAGGGTCGTTAGCAACGAGGACTAAAGTTCTATCACCAAGAGCTAACCACTCCTTAATCCCTTCTAACACCTCCTCACCACCGTCTTGAGATATAACGTCTCTTTCTGGGGTAATGATAAAAGCAAGTCCAGCATCTTGAGGTATTGTTTTTTCAGAAAACGCCATCTTTCTAAAAGATCTTGGCTTAGTTCCTTCTTCTACCAAATTCGCGCCAAAATAAATGCCCATTCTTTCATAAGATAAGTTTTCGTTGTTTTGGTTAAGCGCTCTGTCGAGGTTTCCAAATCTAGTAAACTCTACAACGCCACTGTGAGGATAAAACTTTCTTGATTCAAACATCCTAACCGCACCAGCGTTTGCTGTAGATGCCCAACGATTATTTCCAGAACCTAAATCTGTTGTACCTCCATACCAAACGTTGAGGTCGTCGAACTCGTTAAAAGAATCTGTTGGCGCACCAAAGGCAACGATGTTACCAGTGTCACTAACCGCACAGCTATACCCAAGTCTTGAGGTGCCAGCAAACTCGCTGGGTAAAAAGCCCCAAGTTCCAGTGTAAGGTATGTCTGTATATTTATAATCGTATATCTTTTTGTATAACTCAATAGTATTAGTAGCACCCCAGAAACTAACATCTGTCCTGTAAAAGAATTTATCAGAAGCATTTAGTTCTAGATAAGATTGTTGTTGAGCAACAGTTACACCAGATTCTTCTAGAAGCTGATCGTATCTACCAACGTTTGCAGAAAAGTCTAATCTAGTATTGTCTAATCCATTGTAGTCATGGCGACCGTTAGCATGAACAAACCAATCTCTAATCTTAGAATACATTCTTTCATTTTCGCTATCCACTCTTTCAAAGACTTCACATGGCCTTGGCGTAAACGGAGAGCCGACAGTAATAATTTTTCCATCTTTACTTATGTCAACAGCGTGACCAAATCTGTCGTGATAGTCTTTTGAGCCATACTCAAGATTCATTAGGTCATCATATTCTTCATCATCGCCAAGAGCTAATGTAGACGCTCTTCTTTTGTAGGTTTTAATCTCTTGAACCAAGTTGATATCATCACCTTCTTTGTCGAAGATGTAGACTTTACCACCAGAAGAAGGAGGCAACTGAAATGTACCAAGTGCGGGATTCGCATTAGAACTAAAGCCACTAGCTATATATTTAAGCGCATCGTTGTCAATAAGGTTTCCACTGTCAAGTGTTTGCTTGAGTAAGGATGTAGAAACTTCAGCCCACTTCTCAGCCCTGCCGTTTATTCTGTTCACATAGCCGCTGTCAGGCACAGGTATTGACGGGTCGATAACGCCACTTTGGTAAACATAAGATTGATAGAAATTAATAAAGTTTTGTATAGGCTCATCAATTTCTTCACCACCAAGGCTTGACGGACTGTTATCAGCAAATACACCTAAGATTGGCGGCAAGCCGCTGTGTGGGCCGTCTGAAACATTAAAAGCATCTAGGAATAAGGACTTGATACTCTCGCTAACAGAGTCAACGGTTGCGCCTGGATTAGAGAGTTTATCTATATAAGAAAATTTAAGAAAATCTTGTTTTATGAAGTGAGGTGTTCTATCTACATCTGGACCAACAAAGTTATATATCAACAATTTAATATCTAATCGTGGGTTAAAATCAAAATTTGGTAAATCCCAACGCTCTGCAAAATAAGTGTAAAGAACGTCAAATACTCTAGCCTCATTAGCAACCCTGTTTATAAGATCTTCTTGATTTTGAAACTTATCTGTAAACACAGCCATACAAACTGGTATGCCAGAAACATTCAAATCAGCAAACTGCCTGCTCCAAGCTGCATGAGGCGCACCAACAACAACGGTTTCTTTTTGGCCGCTGGCGCTCAGGGCAACACTACTGCCAAACTCACGGCCCTCCTGACCAATATCCCACTGTTGGAAGGGTATGGAGAATTGAGTGTTCGCACTATTTTGTGGATATTTAATTGCGGTTGCAGGAGTAGAAGCAACATAGTCTCTGATAAACCCACTTGGTAAAACAAGTTTTGTTTCTAAATCCCAATCTGCTTTTCTTCCAGCAACATCTTCGTCTCGTCTGTATAAGAATACAGCGCCACCGCTTGGTATAGCGGTGCCATACTCATCGTAAATAGTAAGGTAGGGTGCGCCAACTGCCATTAAATTTTCTGACACGGCAACGGACTTTCCGTACTCAGCAGCTTCATTTCTGCTTGTTTCAGTCAATACTTCATCTGGGTCGTAATCACTAATTAGCTTTATGCCAGAATAGTTAAGGGTTTGTTGATCTTGGTCGCCAATGGTGCCAGTTCCGCAAATTCCATATTCCCACTCCTCCCAGTCTCTAGGTTGTTGGATGCCCTTTGTGCTTCCAGTTTCAATAGCCATTGTTATGAAATAAGATTCATTAGGAATAAGTTTATTATATTTTCTTATTTCATAGTAATTACCAGAGTAACTACCGGGAAGTTCATTAAATGCCTTCTGGACACTTGGATTGGTGTAGGTAGCAAAAGCTCTAAATATACCACCGTCAACGCAGACTGCTGGCCTCCAAGTAACATCATCCGTTATTAAAGCTGGATCAGTTGCTTTTCTATCACTCATTGTCACATGCTCCATATCCCACAGTGTTTACTCCTCTTATTTCATTATCCAAGCTAAGTTTGGAATAAATATTGTCTCTAGCGTCAATTGCAACGCCGTAATCATAACTATCCCAATTAAATGCCGCGCCACCAATACCGTGAACATTGTACAGAGTTAGAGGCATTGAGCCAGATGTATCTCCTGGCTCTACTACTAGTGAATGTAGATACAGCGGCATATCTTCATTACTTAACAACCTTTGATCACCAGATATAAATAGTGGTGCATCGGTAACCCTAAAGTTACTCTGTAGTTTTTCTTCACCAATAGTAAATAGTTCTAACGAATTATTAAACGGAGATGCGCTAGCGCTACCAGCTAAGTGGTCATTAAACAACATTAAGTCGAACGGTTTAGCTGCGATCAAGTTCCAGAAACTACCGTAATCCGCCCCAGTGCCGCTACTGAGAGAGGTCATCAAATTAAGATTTAGAGAACCACTTGCGTTCTCACCGCTAGGCGGCGTATTGCGAGCAAACAAAGGCATACCAAAGATATTGCTGCCGCCCGCACCGCCACCAATTATTTCACTGGTTGCTAAACTAAAGCCCCGAACAAAGAGATCAAAGTTTCCGCTGTCTTGCTCAGGAAGTTGACCAGATGTATAAAGGTTAAGTCTCCCGCTAACTTCCGCAGAGTTAAATGTAAAGAGATCTAGGTTTTCTTCTACTTTTAATGCGCCAGAAGTAAATAGATCTATTTCGCCGCTATAGGGAACGGCTAGTTGGCCGCTTGTGTATAACTGAAAATCGCCACTTGCATAGCCAGAAACGCCGAATGTGTATAAATCTAAAATACCACTATCTACAAAGCCACCGCTAGAAAATAGATCAAAAACGCCACTTGAGGGTTCTGGATTTACAAGTACATTTTCTGCTCTAACGTGCGCAGTGTGAATTTGTAGTTTTGATATATAACCGTCAGAAGATGGATAGACAATATCATACTGTAAGAACATATCGTCAACATCAGCAGAGAACAATCTTTCACCAAAGTCTTTTGCTTTTTGTTCATCTGGGAAAAATGCCCACTGCTCAGATTCATCACACAGGTCGTCATGGCTAAATGAGCTTTCTATTTTTATAATAGAGCTAGGACAATGCTCAATATAATGTATGCTTCTATTTATAAGGCCGTAATTCTCTGGACTCCAATATGGTTCTTGATTCTTAGTGTAAAGACTTACAATAAGCTTTGGGCCACTTGTGCATCTGTCCCACTGTATATTGCCACTTGTATCGTTTGTAAGTATGGTATCTACAACCAGTGCGTTGTCTGTAAACTTGTAACCTTGTGGTAAATCTTTTCTTACTCTTGGGTAGATAGCATAGAAATTATTTGGACTGTCTGTAAGATGGAATCTAATAAAGTCATTTTCAACTTGCGTGTGATAAGAAACGCCACTGTCTACGTTTTCTGGGAAATCTAGATTGACTCTTTCTCCGTAAGCCACACCGTCGTTTTCAAGGTGGAATGAGATCAAATCTCTATTAGTTCTCTTCGTTAGTCCGTCAAACGCAGGGCTAAACATAGGGTTTCTAAATGCGCCAATAGTCCAGTCGTGATAACTGTCTTCGTTTACGTAATCCCAAAGTTTAAAGGTGTCGTTGGTGTGAGATTCTTCTGGATCAAAGAACTTCATCCTTTGATTGTCAAAGAATTCAGTTGCGGTTATTTCTTTAAGGTTTCTGTCTGGATTAGATTCTACAATGTGTGAACCGCTACCAGTGAACGGTGTTGTGTAGCCTATCTCAGCAAGAAGCATTGGCAAACCACTGCCATTGCTTGGTCTCCCAAATTGTAATGAATTTTTAAGGTTAGATAATTGGAAAGAATTACTAGTTGCTCTTAGATTGGTAAACTCGCCCTTATGTAATTCATTGTCTGTGTATAATCTTAACTTTTGATCATACTTCTCGTTATAAGTAACAAGAACAGATAAAGGATATTGATAACCACTGTATGGTATAGTGTCTTGAATAAACTGACCAACATCTCCATTGCCAGAAGCAAACAAATAACCACCGCTAAAGCCAATATGCAAACCTGTTAAGCTTGGCGAATCAGTTATTGTAATTAAACTGCTACTATTAAAGTCAGATGCGGTTACATTAGCATCTGGAATAAATCTAGTATAAAGTACAATCCCGCTACTGGGGTCTACATTAGAAAATGTGAGTTCATCATCTCTGTCAAATCTAACTATATTGTCATAGCCATCAAATATTTGACCGTATAGTTCATGACTTTGGAAGTTGTTGGCACCGCTAGCCAGCGAAGTCCAGTCCGCAGTTAGATAATCACCACTATAACCGGGTAATAAGCTTTCAAACAGTGTACCG
>CEVG01153848.1_pt1 | contig 15219 bp, 15 predicted proteins | sample 356511 | NCBI WGS metagenome assembly CEVG01 (sample SAMEA2623426, study PRJEB7988) | marine metagenome | biome: marine biome (ENVO:00000447); feature: surface water layer (ENVO:00002042); material: "saline water (ENVO:00002010), including plankton (ENVO:xxxxxxxx)" | depth 5 m | reverse complement strand
TTTCAAGAAGAAATTTTGATAAATAATATCCATCTTGTCCCGTTATTCCAGTTAGAAGCGCTTTCATTTTATTGATATTCTTTTAATTCTTCCTAATAATATTTTTGTACTTAAAAACCAATTATAGAGTAACACAGAAAATCTATTTAAAATAAAATTAATCAACACAGAAGTTTTCATAACCTTTTGCCTATTATTAATTATTATATGTTTGTTTTCATCTATATAATTTAATAATTTCTTAAACTCTTTAAACGCGTAAATAAAATCCCATTCATAAGTTTTTAAACTTTCCCAATATTTATCATAATTAAAAATGATTTCTTCAATTTTTTCTTCAATATTGCTCTCATCAAACATCACACCATAATTACTGCAATATTCAGGAAGTGCGCCGCTATCAATATATAGAATTGGTAAACCACACAAAGCAGCTTCCATATGGTGATTGCCAGAGGGTTCGTTTTTTGATGCTGTAATATAAATATGATGTTTAGATAATTCTTTAGCTAAATCTACACCACTCAATGGATTAATAAAGTTAGTGTTTTGAAATTTTATATCTTTTGGATAATTGCCTATATATGTAAATTCAAATAACTCTGTATTTATTGATAATTTATCTAGCGTGGAATAAATCGCTGCTCCTTTATTTGGATTAGAACTCCAATGATGTGTAACAATTTTCAATTTTTCATTTTTGTTCCATTTTTGTTTTTTTATACTATTAAATACTTCCCTGTCTGGGCCACCTTTGATTACAAATGATTTGCTTTTTGAGATTCCTAACTTTTCATATAAATCTTTAATCCAGTCACTTACAAAAATATTTAAATCAATGTTTTTATTACTAGTAATAATTGCTTTATTAACATTAGATGTATTTTTTCTCTCATCACATTCATTTATTCTATGTAAACTAATCGCTTTACTATTTTTAAAACATTGATAGAAGTCAATTTGATAATTATTAAATGTACTTAATTCTGATGACTTTAAAGGATTCGTCATAAGAATAATATCTATGTCATCGCTGCCTAAATCGTGTACAACTTCATAACCTAATTTAATAAGCTCGGATTTAAGGTTATGTAAAAAACTATTGCCACCGCCATAGGGGCCATCAAATATTTCAGATCCAATACTAATTTTCATAAAACATCTAAAAACATTTTCTTAAACTCTTCCATCCCGTTTGGAATAGTTAAATTTTTAACATTATTGTATAAAAAATCTACATTTGGTTCCGAGTTAAAAAATGTATCTTCGTCATAAATTGACTCTTTACTCATAAACATTGGAGCGTAGCCAACATTTGTAGAAATAATTGGTGTTTTTGTTAGTCCACACTCTACAATTGCTTGTGGGCCACCTTCTGTTCTTGAACTTACAATATACAAATCTAAAATATTATATAATTCATTTAACTCTTTGATTGAAACCATTTCAAAATACCTGTAAGGAATTGAATTTTTTTCAAGTTGTGAAATAAGGTATTGCCTCCTTTTTCCAGTTAAAACAACGATTGAATTCTTATTTCTTTGATAAAGTTTTTCCACCTGTTTAAAAAAAATATCAGGACCCTTTTCAAGCTTTGGAGATTTTAAGTCGTATCCTTCTGTATCTCTTTGAAAACTTCCAATCAAAAAATTTTCAGTTGAGAATCCAAATTTCTTTCTTAAATTTTCCTTATTTTTAATGTAATACCAATTTTTTTGATTAGCCCAAAATGGTATAACTTTAATTTCTTTATTGGTATATTCTTGTATTTTTTCTTTAGAAAGATTACTAATTGTGTGGTACTGGTCAATATACTTGTCTCGTTGTGTGAACTCTTCAATTTGTTGCTGGTTAAATTTTTCTTGATCTATATGATAAATTGAACAAACAACTTTTTTTGTCTCAAGCAAATTGACAGAAATTTTTTTCCATGTCCACGGAGCAATCATCCAAACTATATCTGATCTAAATCCATACTTAGTTGATATTGAAGAGTTAGTTGAGTACCACTCTTTTCGAATTCTATCAATTATCCAAGATTCATTTATTTTTGTAAGATAGACTTTCATTTGAATTAATTTTAATTTTAATTTAAGACTTAAAATAAAAGGTATGGATAATTATTTAATTACTGGAATCACTGGACAGGACGGGCTGTATTTAACCTCAGAAATTTTAAGAAATGAAAATTCTAAGATATATGGAATTTCTAGAAATAATGGAGACAGTTTTTACAAAAATCTTCAACAGATTTCTAAAAACCTAGCTTATGAAAATATTGAAATTGTTTATTTAGATCTTTTAAACAAACTTGATGTTAAAAATTTTGTTAACGATATAAAGCCAAAAAAAATTTTCAATCTTTCAGGACCTAGTTCAGTCTATAATTCACTAAAGCCTGGAGACAACACAGGTAATACTATCAAAAAAATATTTGATAATCTTTTTGATTCAATAACCATTAATGAAAATGTAAACTTTTTCTTCCAGGCATCATCTTCCGAAATGTTTTTGCCTTCTTCTGAACGACTAGATGAAAAAGGAATTCTTAAAAGCAGAAGTCCCTATGCAGAAGCAAAGATTTACTGCCATGAAAAAGTTAAAAAATTTAACACATCAAACAATATAAGCTGTGTTTCAGGAATTATGTTTAATCATGAATCAAGGTTTAGGGGTGCCGAATATCTAGTTTCTAAAATTATAAATACAGCATTAGAAATTAAAAAAAACAAGTCAAAAAAACTTGTTCTAGGTTCTTTAGACTATACGAGAGACTGGTCATTTGCAGGTGATATAGCTAAGGCAATATATAAGTTAAGTCATGAACATAAAAAAGATTCTTACATCATTTCCTCAGGTAAAGGAAGAAGCATTGAGGACATTGTGAAATTTATTTTTAGTTATTTTGATATGGACTATTTAAATTATGTTGAAGTCGATAACTCGTTATTAAGGCCAAATGATCCTAAGTCTATTATTGGTAATCCTCAGCTAATTTATGAAGACCACAATTGGAAAGTCGAAAAGAATTTCGAAGAACTATTATCTGAGCTTGCTGACATTAAGCTCCACCCAAAACTAATTTAAATTCTTTTTTCCAAATATTTTTTGCTAGTTGCTGATTTGTAAAAATAAAATTTTGTTTACTAATTTTTAATAATTCATTTTTATCATTTAATATATTGAAAATATTTACAATTGTTTCTGAATTATCATGCTCAAAAATAAGATTATAGTTTTCGGGAAAAAATTCATGAATTCCTCCATTATTTGGAAAAACAGTTGGAACGCTATTTATTGAAGCTTCATTAGCTACTGTGGGTTGCCCTTCATAAAGATGTGTGAACATAACTAAAGCTAGTGATCTTTGAATATAGTAAATAGATTCTTGATTGGTTAAAGCACCTAAAAAGGAAATATTTTCTTTTTTATACTTTTTTTCAAGTAGTTTTTTTTGAGGTCCATCGCCGATAATTTTTAATTTTAATTTTTTGTCTGAATGTTTTAAGAATGCATTTATTAATTCTTCTACTCCTTTTTCTTCTGAAATTCTTCCCGCATAAATAATGTAGTCACTTTCAGGATTGTATTTTGTTGTATCATCTAAAGGCTCTATGATGTTTCTTAAAACTTCTATTTTATTGTTAAAACCTAAGTCTTTCATGAACTCTTTTTGGAATTGAGTTAAAACTGCAATTTTAAAAAAAGGGTTGTTTAAAACTTTATTAAAGCTTTTTCCATGTCTTATCGATAAAAAAGATTTTATATAAGAATTTTCAAAGTATTTATTAAAAAATTTATTCCTATGATATTTATAACCGCAGGCTTTACAATCTTGATTGTCAATTAGATGATTTTTTTTAAAAAATGAATTTGTACAATAAAATCTAAAGTTATGAAGTTTTATTAATGTAGGAATTTGATACTTTTCAAGAATTTCAAAAATACCTACGGATGCTTTAAACCATGTATTGTGTACATAAATATAATCTGGTTTAAATTTATTTAATTTTTCTTCAAGTAGCTTCATGCTTTTTTTATTCTTATTAGTTAAAAAATAACTAAAAAACCCAAACGAATTCTCAAATATATTTTCAAAAATTAATTCGTCTACAACATAAATGTCTTTAAGAACTTTTGTTTCATTTTTGACTGCTATATCTTCGCCACCTAATGATCTATAGCTGTTATGAATGATAAGTAACTTTTCTTTCAAAATTATCTTTCAACAATTATTCTCTTATTGTCTTTAATTTCTATTGTTAAAGTCTGATCAAATATTTCTTCAAAAGAATATTCATGCGAGGAATTAATCACAGTTATTTTTAAATCCTTAATCTTTGAATATATTAATTCTTTTGAATCAATATCTAAATTTGCGGTTGATTCGTCTAACAAGAGAATATCTGGATTGTTAAGAAAAGCTCTTATAAATGCAATTTTCTGCATTTGTCCTGATGACAACGATTTATTATCTATTGTGTTTTCTAAAAAACTTATGTCAAACTTATCAAATATTTTCAATTCTTCAACTTTATAAGCTATATCTTCTTTATCTAATTTTTGCTTTACACCGTAAGTGAGATTTTCAAACAATGAGTTATTAAAAATGAGTGGGTTTGGCCCAACATAAGAATATTTGTCTGACATAGAAAATATTTTTCCCTTAGTTGGCAAATAAACTCCTGAAAACAATCCTAATAATGTACTTTTACCTGAACCGTTTTGTCCTCTTAATAATATTTTTTTATTTCTTATAATTTCTAGATTTAAATTACTAAACAGTTCTTCACTACTGTTTGCATATTTAAATGAAACATTGTCAAAAATAATTGCTTTATTCTTATCTAAATCTTTATTGACCTTAAAAGCATTTTCAGTAATTTTAGGACTGTATAGGTTGATGTCGTGAAACTTTTTAAGATGTATGTGCGAGTTTGCAATTTTATTTATTGCACCTGAAAGCATGCCTAAGGCTTGAAACAATCTTAGAGTAACTCCAACAAAATCAAGCGTTATATTAAAAAAGTTTGAAAAATATACAGTTAGTAAAGAGAGTATTACTAATGTTGAAAAACTTGGAAGATAAGATGTTAAAATTGTGTACTTGTTATTGTCAAAATAACTTTTGTTCAAATTAGAAACTAGTTTGCGAAATCTTTCAATTTCTTGTTCTTCTTTGTTTAATATTTTTATTAAAAAAGTGTTTTCAACGACTTTTTCAATGTCTTTATTAACCTTAATTCCCAGCTGGTAAACACTGTCCATGTATCTTCTAGAAAGTTTAATTAAATAATATATTGGATAAACAAGAAACAATATTCCTAATAAGAAAAATGAAATAGTTTGAATATCATTTAAAACTAGATAGATAGTAAATGCAGCTGTTTGTAAAAAATAATTTAAAAAACTACCAATACTGGTATAAAAGAATGAGATATGGACAGATAAATTATTGATGAAAAAGAAGGTATCAGATTTAGAGTAATTTCGTTTTTCAAACACTTCATTTAAAAAATACACTTTTAAGTTTTTTTGAATTGTAATTTCCAACTTTGTAAGAATTAAATTTTGTGAATAATTAAAAAAGTATCTTATTGAAATAACGATTGGCAGAAAGATTTTTACATCAAATAAGTTTTCAATAAACAAAAAATATTTTGAAACTACCAACTCATTTGTTAATAAATAAGAAAAATTTAATATTATCAATATATCCAGATATGCAATTGACTGAGAAAGAAGAACAGATATGAGAATTGTTCTTTTTTTGTTTTTTGTATGAGTTAATTTTGAGACATACAGTGTGTCTTTTGCAACGGATTTAATTCTGTTTAACACGTCTGCACCATTATAAACTTATTAAATTTTTCATTTATACTGCTCAACATTTTGTTTTGTGATAATTATGTCCTTACCAGTAATTTTCCAATAAAAATAGGATATTTTTCCATCTATATCATAGGGAAGCTCATCGTGATAATCATAAATAAACTTGAAATACAAATTCATAATTCCTTGCTCGTTTGTCAATGAGATCGGAAATTTATTTGCTAAGTTTATAATTTCTTTTTTAGTATTAATTTTTATTAATGTAGTGTCAAAAAATAATATGCCTGTTTGAAAATAATTATTAATTGTTAAATCAAAAGAAGATAATAGTTCTTTGTAAATTTTTGATGTATCGTCAAACTGGGAAGATAAAGAGTTTTCATTATTTGGATAATTATCACTTCTTGCAAATAATTTGTTTCTTGGCAAAATTTTGAAGATATTATTTATGTCCGAATGTATCTTCATATTTATATCAATGTAAAAAATAAAATCCCAATTCTTTAGCTTCATATCAAAGATATGTATCTTATGCCACTGAAAATTTTTGGTAACATATCGATTTGGCTGCCCCCTAGTGTCCAAATTTTTATAGGTTTTATCAGCATTTTTAGAAAATTTTATTCTTGGAAATTTGAGAAAAATTATATTTTTATTATTTTTAACAAAAAGTAATTTAAAAAATAAAGATGGGAAAAAATAATTCGTAATAACAATAATATCCCCGGAATATTTTCCTGTGGTTCGTATGCTGTTAATAAAAGAAGCTAAATATTTGAATAAAAATTTGGTATCTCCAACAACACATACTGCAATTTTATTTTTTTCAGTCACTGAATTAAGTTTATTTATTTATTCTTACTAAAAAACATATATTTAAAAATATTAAAATTGTTTTGTAATGTATAAAATTAAACATGAAGCAAAATTAGTTTAACTTTTAGTTTTTTTTAGAATTGTTAATCCATTATTGTTTTCAAATTTCTTTTGAATTTCCCAATCATTATTTTTAGCAATAAACTCTTCAACTGCTGGCCAAAGACCTTTTGTAAGTTCTTCATCAGAAAAATTTGTTAATTCTTTTATTTTTTCAAAATCTAAATTTTGTCTAATAATTTCTCCATATTCTGCATCAACTGTAGTGTCGTGAAGAATTATATAGGTTTCTGCAATTTTTGAAAATTTTTCTAACTCTCTTTTTAATTGTCCGTAAACATGGAGTGTATCAATAAAAACCAAGTCAAATTTTTCATTTAAATCTAAATCAAGATTATTTCCTTGAATAAACACTGTTTCAATATTAAGAGAATTTCCAACTTGACTTATACTATCTACATTTACATTATCAATATCATTCATAACAAACTTCTTACCATCGACTTTATTAGTGTTCAATCCATGTAGCAATGCCCAAGATGATACAACACCCCTTACTCCAGTTTCGAACACTTTTGTACAGCCTTCTGTATAACTTGATAGAGTTTCAAGATGTTCATTAATATCAGATGGTTTTCTTTTTAAATTAAAGTATTTCAATTTTAGAAAAAATAATGGAAAATAATTTCTGAGTAAGTTTAAAAGAATTTTTCTCATTTTATGATTTTAAACCATGGAATTATGTTTGGTTATCTTATATTTTAATAAAAATATTATTGTGTCCAACTCCGAACAAGTGTTGAACTTCTTTATTGTTTAATAAAGCCTGATAGACCTTAGAGGGTCCTGGATGTCCTTTAAAAATTGACACTCCTTTTACTTGAAGTGAAAAGTCGGTATAAAGAGAAGAATCGTCCATTACCATTATTCCATTAGGAGCTAGGTTCCTAATTGAATTTTTAACATCCTCAGCAACTACTTCATGATCATGACTTCCGTCAATATAAATCAAGTCCCACTTTAATGAGTCAATAAAATCTATAGCTTCTTTATCTGTAGATAGTGCTTTTAATATATTTGGATAAATTAAATTAAAGTATTCAAAATTTCTCTTTATATCCTCATAATAATTTATCTCCTCATACTCTGATACTTCATCGGCATCAGAGGTTAAGGGTGTTATTCCCCAAATGTTTGAATTTATATTGTTATGATTTGATAACATCTGAAAAAGTGACAATGTTTGACCTCTGTAAACGCCTATTTCTAAAATGTTATTTGGCTTAAATTCAGAAAAAATAAAACTCCACATTGCATGAAATGCATCTTCGCCAAATCCAAGTCTATTATTTTTGAAATAATTTCTGTGATCAACAATAAATTTTTCTGATTTAAAGTGAAAAAAATTTAAAAAATACTCATAACTTTCATTTCTGTTTAAAGAAGCTATCTCATTAAAATTTTTTATTTCGAAATTAAATTTTTTGCTTATGTAATAAATTTTGAAAAAATTTTTTTTAAATAATTTTTTCACTACTTTAAAATAAAACTCTTTCAATACAATTTCCCAATCTCTTTTTTTATCTTATCTGTGAAGTTTAATTAATCGATATCTTGATGTATTTTTATTCCCCAGAATTTGTAAGTCTTGGCACCAAGTTTAATATTCAACATTTGATAATAAAGAATTGTTAAAAGTGACTGATCCCATCTATGGTTAGACTTATTACTCCCAGATGGGATAATAATATCTTTTTGGATAGCCAAGTTTTTCCACTCAAAAATAAAATTATTAGATAAGTCATCATTGTTAAAAGCTACTAATGCAGCATTTTTATTTCTTTTTTTTAATAGTTCACTCGAAACTTTTAATTTATCCAGTGTAGCTGGATGAGTCCATCGCACTAAGGTATCTGAACTATACGGGCTATAAAAATTTTTATTGATTATATGCCTTTTTAATAAATCAATTTTTCTAAGTACTAGATTTCCTGCATCCATCCAAATTATTGGCAAATTTGATAATTGCCTTTCATTGTAAATTATTAATGGTTTCCAAGCATAGGCTCCTGCATCTTTTTCTTTTAAATTAATGAAAGACGGATAAGCAGAAAAATCGAAATATTTAATATCTACTTCTTTATACGTTTTTTTAATATAATCTATTTCTTGATTCTTTAACCCAAGGTCGTACACTAGTACTTTGTCGTTTACGCAATATTTACAAAGTGAATCTAAAAGTTGACATAAACTTTTAAAATGTGAAGTATCAGAAGCAGATATTATTAAAAACTGTGATTGACTTACTTTTTGAGGAGAGGCTATGTAATCTACAAATAGTTGCATTTTAATAATTAAATCATTTATCAGTGCGAACCCTTTTGCAAGTTTGTCTTTTATTATTTTTAGTTTGACTGAATTTACAAGTTTATACGATAATTTATTCATATTTCAAAATATAATTATAAAATTCATAATATTCATTTTCCAGAACCATTGACTATTTGAGAAATTTTATGATTAAATCTTTTAATAAGTTTTTTGAGATTATTTGCTTTTAGATTGATTTTTAGATTGATTTCTAAATTTTTTAATTCATAAGTGCTTGTCTCTTTTAAGTATTGATTTTTTAAATTAATTTCATTTATGAGGTGGTTACGCCACCAACTTAAACTTAGCTTACTTAAAGATAAGTCTTTATTATTTTTAATCGAGATTAAATAATTTTCTAATCGCTCATATGTAATATCGTTAAAACTTTTTACTCTCATAATGGGGAGGTCGTTATAGGAGTTAAAAGTTGGTGTATCTAGAACAATTGGAATAGATCCTGAATATAATGCTTCCCAAACTCGGTGGGTGTCTGGGCCATTCCCAGGAGGACATAGTACAAATGTACTATTTTTTAAATCATCAACATATTTTAATTTATCAAGTGAATGATTTTCAACGTTTACCCAATTGTAAATACGAAACTTATCGTATAGCGGGGATCTAATTTTGTAGTTAGTGTTCAGGTTGAAATTTAAATACATACTTATTTCTTCTTTATAGAAATTTGATAAATATAAATAACTGAGATCATTTTTATGGATGTTCTTTTTAGAATATTCATTCCCTAAGCCAAGAGGAATGTTAGAGATTTTGTTAGAGTCAACATTCGAATTGATAACATAAAGCCTGTTTACCTGATTAGGTATTTTCTTTAAAATATTTTTATTTATTATCTTGTCAGACATATGCGAAATAACAGTGAAGTTGCCAAAGCCATTAACATTTTTTATATTTTCAAACAAATTATTAATTAATTCTGAATGTGTAAATATTAAAGAATTCTCATGCAGGGCGATATTTTTATTTCTTAATAAAACTGTTTCAGAATTTTTGTTATCAGAATAATTTAATAAATAGAAAGTAGGACTTTTTAATAATTCTTTTTTGTTATTTGCAATTGTTTTGGAAAATACATAATCTGATATACTTTGAAATCCAACTCCGGTTATAAAATCTTCAACATCAAGTTCTTTCAATTTTTTTATTAAGTCCTATTTATTGATAATCCTCATAAGATTTTTCTTCTTTATATTCTGAATCAAATAAATCATTTATTTTATTCTTTAAATCAAATCTTTTGTCATTTTTTATATATACGCTTCTAGCAACTTCAATAAATTCTTCGTTAAAAACCTTGTTTTTTTCTAAATTTCTAATTTTATCTTCAATTTCCCAAAGTTCCTGATTGACTTTTTTTAAATCACTATAAAGGTCTTTAAAAATTTTCTCATCTTTGTTAATTTTTATTAAAACTAGTAAAAGAGCTTCTAATTCATTATTTATATTTTTTAACTTTTTTGAATCAGATATTTTATTAGCTTTTATTTCTAAAATAGTTATCTTGTCTACTAACTCTCCTAATGAAACAGGTATTGATATTTTCATAATTCATACTCCTAAATAAAAGTTTATAGTCTTAAATTTTTTTTGTATTTTTTCTTTTTATTTAATTTAGTAGTCTATTTTTTTCCAGTTTTTAACTAGATGTAAATTTGCTGCAGAATGTTTGTTTGTCTTGATATTATGAAAATATATTTGGCCATTTGTTTGTGTTCTTTCTACTAAATGAAGAAAGCTGCTGTCTAGGCAGTGAATTTCTTTTGCCTCTTCGATTGCTTTTTTATAAATGAATATATTTTTAAATATATCAGTTGATTTATCAACATAGATTGTTTGAAGTTCAGGATTAATTTTTAAGTCTGCTTTTCCATATGAACTTTGGTTATGCACTAACTGAAAATCTCCATAAACTTTGTAATCTTTTCTTAAATGATCTAATAGTCTGCTTTGCTTTTCAATATCTGATGGATTCTCGAAATAATCAAATGAATAATCGTATGGAATATCCACTTGTTCATAAAATGATAAATTAAATGGCTTAAAAGTTCTTTCATAACCAATCATAAGAAGTTGTAAATTATTTCTTTTTGAAAAATTTTTTACTCGCCTTATTTCATCTCTTTCTATGTTTTTTGGTTTATTTAGAAAACTAAAAGTAGTTAAGGGAATAAATTTTATTTTTAAATTATTTTTATACAAATATGAAATTTGGTCGTAGTATTTTTCTTTGACTGGTAAATGTATCGCGTCGAAGCTTTGCGACAAATAATTTATCATTCCATTACAAACAATATGATCACCTAAACCTAAATGAGTCAAAATAATAATTTCAGCCTGATTTAATTGATTTAATTCATAAGTGTATTTAACTTTTCTCATCTAGATCTACAAGTTAAACCTTTCTTTATAAGAATCAGTTGTACCGTACTTCATAAACCAAGAATTAAATTCAGAATTGTAGAATTCAATAGTTTTTAAATTATTTTCAATAATATTCATTTTTGACATTTTTGTTTTTACTTTTTTAATACCAGATCTAAAAATATTTTTTGAATAATTTGATGAACGAATATTTTCAACTGTGTCTACGTTTTCATGATTAGTTAGGAGTTTAATAAATAAATTATTTACTTCTATTTGCAATTTGAGGGGGAAATAATTCATTGTTAATTTTGGTTTATTTTCTATATTTGGAAAATAAAGTAAGGTTAGGGAGCTTAAAATTTCATAATGCCTCATACAGTCCCATCCAGCTTTTTTTATGGTTGTAGCAAATATTGATTTTGAATATTGCTGATAATAACTCTTTTCATCAAAAATATAACTATTTGAAAACCGAGGATCCATAGGAGCTAATAATTGAGTTTTCTTTTCTATAGAGAACGTTTCTGTTTGTAGTTGAAGCTTTGGAAAGGATAGTGATATTGGTTTTGCAAGTTTGTCATATCTTTCTATCAATTCTCTCTTAAAATAATTTGTTACTTTAGCTACTTCTTCGTCAATATCTGTAAAGTCTTCCCCATCTAAAACAATTACATTATCTGTTTGATTTTTACTTTTTAAAATATTGAAAAAATCTTTAATTTTTCTATTTTTGTAGTTTCTATGAATTGAAGTAAATACTACTAAATCATAAATTTGGATATTTTCAAATATACTCTCAATATCATAAACAGTAATAGAATCTTTATTGCTATTATCGATTGTTCCGTAAATTGTAAAACCCTTACCATAAAGATTTTCTTTGCTTCCAAAACTCTGAAAAAGATATTCAAAATTGTGATTTGTATATATTTCAAAATTGTTGGTTATAAAAAAATAATTAACTAAATCTGCAAGGTAATCTAAACCATCATCAGAATTGATTAATAATACTTTCACTTATTTTTTCCTTTAAAAATTAGTTTTTTATTTAAGTAAAATTCATCATAAAATTTATAAGAGTAAAATTTATTTATAATTTTATTTAATAAAGAAATTTTTGTTAATAAAAAAATAAATTTCAAACCAAAGAAATTTAAATAAGTAAATAAATTAATTTTATCTGTTCTTGATAAAAACTTAATAAGTAATGGCTCTAGTAGCCTTGGATAATCGGGATCAAGTCTACATCTATAATGAAATTGAGAACTAAAGTGAACAGACTTTGGTTTTGGTACATGTTTAAGGTCGTATCTAATAGATTCTGAAGGTGTTATATTGGATTTTTTTAGAACCCTTGCAATAGCAACATCGTCCGGCAAAGAAAAATCGATATTGTTTTTTGACTTTACTAAAAGTTCAATATTTTTTCTACTCAAAAATATACCTGCTCCTGATGCAATTTTATCACCTTCTTGAGCAGTGAGGGTGACGCCGCAGTATTGGAGATTTTTTAAATTTTCCTCAGTGAAGCTAATTAGTTTTTTAAAATTTAAATAGGAACTTGTATTGCTTCTAAACAGATAATCAAAACTATAATTATTTAAAACATTTTCAAAAGCCAGTAAAGTTTTTTTTGCTATGTTTGAATATGAATCGTCTGTGTTAATAATTAAATAATCTTCAGAAAAATTTGATAAGTAATCTTTTTCTCTAACGGATTTGTCTTCCCTGCCAATATAATGGACCACTTCAATTGTGTTAGGAGCATTATTCCATATCTTTTTTTGAGCTCTAGAAGATACGTAAGACAGGTAATTTCTTGAGCATAAAACTAAAACGAGTATCTTAGGTTTGTTCAGACTCGATTTCACAAAATTAGAATAACTTTTTAGTCCAAGTTTTAGGGGTTTTTTCATTTAAAATCTCAATGTCTAAATGATATCTAAAATCTTTAGCGCCTACGCTTATTATCCAATTTGCAATTTTTTCTATTGAATTATCCAATGAAACTGAGGTGTTGTATCCTAAAAGTTTTCTCGATTTTTCAGCTGAACAGTGTGCAAATTTGACTTCTTGTGGCCTTGGGTCAACAAAGATAGGTTCTAAGTCTGAATTTAATACTCCTAAAATTTTGTAAGCAAGATCTTTAATTGAAATAACGTCTTCATCTGGCCCAATATTTATTGTCTCTCCAACTGCTTTAGTAGAAGTTATTGAATTTATCATAGGATTAACAACATCATCAATATCTGAAAAACATCTTTCTTGAGACCCGTCACCATACACAATTGGAGATTTATTATTAAGAATTCTATTAATCATAATTGAAACAACATTCCTATATGGATCGTCATATTTTTGCCTAGGACCAATAATATTGTGAGGAACAAGATTTACATATTCAAAATTATGAACACTACTTAAAATTTCAAGTGTTTGCTCTGAGGCATATTTCGCAATTCCATAAGGGTCCTGTGGTTTTGGAACTAAATCCTCAGTAAAAGGTATAATTTCTTGCTCACCGTAACGTGCCATACTAGAACAATTAATTACCTTTGGAACTTTGTTTTCTGCTGCTGCAGTAAAAACCGACATTGAAATTTGATAGGTATTCTGTCCTACTAAATATGGGGAAAATACACTTAAGCCCTCGTAGGCTGTACATGCAGTATGAATTATAAGATCGGCACCTTTAGTCATCTTTTTCATTTGATTTAAATAGATTGCATCTACTTGAAAAAACTCAGCGCCGCTTGGAACATTTTCTAAATAACCACCAATAAGATTGTCGCAGCCTGAGACCTCATGGCCTTGTTCGAGTAATTTGTCTGCTAAATGACTTCCTAAAAATCCAGCAATACCGGTAATAAATATTTTCATGTGATAAATTTTATTTTACATTATGTACTCGAATAAGTATTAATTTAAATTTACATAGAAGTAATTTCTTTTTTGATAGGTCTTTTTATGTAGTAAGTCTTTTTTCTTGTTTTATATCCAGGTAAATCATTATTGGAAGCAGTAACAATGACTCTACTGCATAAATATTTAGAAAATATAAAAAAGTGACAAAAATTACAAACATATAGCTCTTTGAAAAATAAATAATTTGTTTTAGAAATACTTTTGATGAATTATTGAACTTGTAAATATAAATAAAATTTAATAATTCATAAAGAATATATATATAAACAAAATTTACTTCATAAAAATTATTTAGAACAGTTAACACTGATAAAGTTATAGTTGAATTTACAATATTAAATTTCAAAAGTTTATTTTCATTATCATTAAAAAGTATTTTTTGATACCTTGCTAAATAAATAGATCTAATTGAAGCTGCGAAAATAGATAAAAAGATTAATTTATAAATTCCATCAAAGTAATTTTGAAACAATATAGTAATTAAATATTTATTTTCAACTATTAATAAAGAAGATACAATTACCAAAGCCAAACTTATTTGATTTAATTTTTCAAAATTGGATATGAATTTCTCTTCTTCTTTAAGAGGCAACTCTGGTTTAGAAATTAAAGGAGTCAATATGCTGGGAAAAGAATTCATAACTGGTCTCAAATTATTTAAAATAATAATGACGTATGAGTAGTGTGCAATATCAATTGCTTCCATAAAATATGAAGAAGCTATAAATAAAATATTTATGAATGATAGGTAAATAGTATTGTTGATATATTCAGTTATGTTGTATTTCAAATTAATAAAGTTATTTTTAAATATAGGGTTTCTTAGAT
>CEVG01344012.1_pt1 | contig 15232 bp, 11 predicted proteins | sample 356511 | NCBI WGS metagenome assembly CEVG01 (sample SAMEA2623426, study PRJEB7988) | marine metagenome | biome: marine biome (ENVO:00000447); feature: surface water layer (ENVO:00002042); material: "saline water (ENVO:00002010), including plankton (ENVO:xxxxxxxx)" | depth 5 m | reverse complement strand
CTGAAAAACAAGGGGTCGGCAGTTCGATTCTGCCTCTGGCCACAATAATCATAGGTTCTAATCGTGTTCAATTTCTTGAGTATCTTGAGCAACTTGATTCAGTTGAGAAAGAATAAAAAACCGCATATATCACTTTGTGACAGTTCTTACTAGAATTTAATATATGAAAAGGCTGTGTATAGTTTTACCTTTCCCGCCACCAAATTATGGTCCAAGCATGTACAGCGTTCATATGATAGATGCATTAAATGATATAGAAGACATTGAGTGTTTTAAAATAGATGCTGAACTTAACACCTCTTCTCACAAAATTGGAAAATATTCTTTGTTAAAACTTATTAAATTTTTGAAACTTGTAATTAACGTAAGCAGAAAATCTAAAAATTCGAACTTAATACTTAATTTACATTTAAGTCTTGGTGGTTCGTTTAAAACATTTTTATTGATATTGCTTAATTATTATAAAATTAAAACACTCACATTAATTCTCCACGAAGGTGGTCTTAAAGAGTCATTGAAAAATAGTTTTATTATAAAAACTTTAATAAGATATTCTGTCAATAAATCTGATGTAATTTTTGCGTTAGATGAAGATCAAAAAAATACTTGGTCTGACATTTATAAAAATGCAAATTTTGAAATAATACCAGCATATCGCAATGAACAACTGTCACTCCCTAGGAAAACAAATAGAGTTGTTTTTCTAGCTAACTTAATACCCGAAAAAGGAGTTTTTGACACTTTAGATATTTGGAAAAACATTTCTGACATTGATAAATCCGAGTATGAGCTATTAGTAATGGGATCTACAATGAGTAAAAAAACTGAAAATGATTTAATTTCAATTATTAAACAAATGAAAAATGCAGAGTTGTTAATTAACCCTGACAGAAAATTAGTGCTGGAGCTTTTTTCAACATCAAAGATATTTATTTACCCATCCACGTATTTTTTAGAACAACAACCATCAGTAATTATTGAAGCATTTAGTTTTCACATTCCTGTTGTAGCTTATAAATGGCGAGGAATAAAAAATTTGGTAAAGGATAATCATAATGGATTACTTTCTGATACTAGAGATTTAAATGGAATCTCAGAAAACCTTGTTAAGATGATGAATGATCCAAGCCTTTATGAGCGTTTATCCAAAAATTCTTTCAAAGAATTTGAAAAATTTTATTCAAAAAATAGCTATATTGAAAACTTTAAAAGTATTGTAAAAAAATATTACTTATAAATTTAATTTAATTCTTTGAGCATTTTAAAAAATTTATTTAAACCTTTATCTTTTGAAAAATCAAGACTATTTTTATAGGCATATTCGATATCCGCTCTTGCAGTTTCAAAGTTAATTCCATCAAATATTGAGATAGTGTTTAATATTTCACTAGCAACACCAACATCGGTGGAAATTATTGGTGTTTTGCTTAAACCACACTCTAATATAGCCTGAGGGCCACCTTCAATTCTTGATGTAACAATATATAAATCAAGCAAATTATAAAGCTCATTTAAGGTTTGAATGTCAACCATTTCATATAATTTATATGGTATTTTGTTTTCTTCAAAATTTTTTATTAAATACTGCCTTCTTCTACCTGAAAGAATTATTTTTAAATTTTTGTTATTTTTATATATTTTTTTTGATATTTCAAGAAATCTATCAGGACCCTTAATTAATTTTGGAGATTTAAGATCACTTCCTTCAGTATCTCGTTGAAAACTTCCAATTAAAAAATCTTCACTTGTGAACCCATAGTTTTTTCTTAGGTTTTCTTTATCCTCAATATCAAAAAAAATTTTTTCATCGACCCAAAAAGGAATTGATGTTATCTTTTTGTTTGTCAAATTAATTAAATCGTTTCGAGTCTTTTCAGATATAACATGATACTCATCTACAAATTGGTCTAGTTTTAAAAAGTCATCATAATCAAAAGAACTGAAGTCAAAATGATAATAAGAACATAAAACTTTTTTTGATTTAAGGTATTTAATTGGAATTTTTTTCCATGTCCAAGGTGCAATAATCCAAACAATGTCGCTGAAAATTATAAAATTTGTAGTGTTTTCTTTAAATTTATTTTTAAAATCCGATGAAAGTCTATCAATTATCCAATCCTCGTTGATTTTGTTTAGAAAAATTTTCATTTTTAATATATTTTTAATTTTACGTAATAAATTTTAAAAGCGCACTTAAAATAATTTAAAGATGAACAAGACTTTAATTACTGGAATAACAGGGCAAGATGGTATATATCTAACATCAAAATTATTACAACAAAAAGATAATTATATCTATGGGACAACAAGAAATAAAAATATTAACAATTTTATAGAGAATTTAAAAAGTTTAGGTGCAACAAATTTTTCTAATTTACAAGTTATTCAAGAAGATCTTTTGGATCAAAGAAAAATTGAAAAGTTATTTTTAAATCTTCAACCATCAACAGTTTACAACTTTACAGGTCCTAGTTCAGTTTATGAGTCTCTCATTGATAATGGAGATTCTCAAAAGCAAATTGTAGAAATATTTGATAATTTAATTTCTGCTTCAATGAAACTTGACAATTTACCAAATTTTTTCCAGCCATCATCTTCTGAAATGTTTGGCCCAGGTGATTACAACGTACTAAATGAAGACTCACCTTTTAATCCAATTTCTCCCTATGCAGAAGCAAAGCTTAAAAACCATTTAAGAGTCATTGAATTAGCAAAAAATTATGATTGGAATATAAAATCTGGCATTATGTTTAATCATGAATCAGAATTTAGAAAAGATAATTATTTATTCTCAAAAGTTATAAAGTCTGTAATTGAAATTGAAAACGGCACAAGAGAGAGCCTTACTGTTGGAAGCTTAGAATATGAAAGGGATTGGTCTTTTGCTGGTGACATAGTTGATGCAACTTACCTGATTATAAACAATGCTAAACTGCCTGCATATGTTATTGGCTCTGGAACTTCTAAAAAAATTAAAGATTTAATTCAACTTACATTCGATTATTTTGAACTTGATTGGGAAAAATATGTTGAGGTCGACGAATCTTTGCTAAGGATAAATGATCCTGTTTCAATAACTTCAGATCCAACACTTTTAAAGTCTGAATTAAAATGGAATCCAAAATTTACATTTGAAGATTTAATAAAAAGCTGTATCGAAGGAATGATTAAAAATAAGTAAAGTATTATTTTTAATTACTTTATTCATTAAGTAAAAGTTTAACAAATTTTGAACTTTCAAAAATACTTAACGCACCAGTATAAGAAAAGTGAATATAGTCAGTTAAGAGAAATACATTTTTTTCATCATAAAATTTGCAAAGATTTTCATCACAAAAAATTTCAAAAACGTCAATATATTCAAGTTTACTATTATCCACTTTGGTGTAAAAATTATTAAATTTATCTTCAAAATCTTTATTTCTTGACACCTGATACTTATGAAAAGAAATATTATCAGATGAGTAATATTTGTTATTTTTCATAAAATACATAATTTCATCAACTGAAGAGGTAGGTACGTACCCTAAAAAATAAATGTAATTATTGTTTTCCATTAGAAGCTCGAGTGTATCAAGCAACCTTTGATCATCTAAATAATTGTATGTTCCATTTCCACCCATTATAAATATTGAATTTTTGATGCTTACAAGATCTATATAGTACTGTTCATCATACTTAAAATCACATAAACCGAGTATCGGCAAGCACCCCGCTTGTGTATAGTCAATCATGGTATAACTGTAAAACATATCTTCGTTTAAAAATCCACTAATCAATGAAGCAACTGTTGAGTCACCTAAAAAATATAACTTTTTTTCACCATTTCCAAATACACAAGCACTTTCAATAGAATCTCTAGTAATACACAACTCATTATTTCTTCCTTGTAAGTAATTAGTGCCACGTTTTAATTCAAAATTATCATTTGTTATCTCTACATAATTGGGATTAGTGATTTTATAAATGTTTGGAATTGATAATAAAAATATAATAAAAATTAATATAAAAACTAATAAACCTTTAATTCCAGATTCTTCCTTTCGAAACTTTTGTTCAACGAAGAAATAATTTATTGTTGACAGAAAATAAATAACCAAAATAGTCAAAATTAAATTTACTGGTGTATCCAAATTTATGAATTTATAACTAACTGGTGTAGCGTAATAGTTATTATTTTTTATTCCAGCTAAAACTGGTTGATGTATCAAGTATAGGGAGTAAGAGATTGTTCCAACGTGAATAATAGGCTTGTTGAAATAATTCAAATTTATTTTAAAATTGCATATAATAATCAACGATACGATCATTAATAGTAGGATATAAAATTCTATTTTAATATTTAAAAATAATGAAAATAACAAACAAATTAACAAAATTTTGGATATAGTTTTAATTCTTTTATTACTCGGTATTAAAAAAATTGCTGCTCCTAGTAATAATTGCCAAGCTCTAGTAAAGGGACTATAAAAAATATAGTTTTCAAAATTAAAAAATAATTTCTGAAAGTTCAATGCTTCATAAATATTTTCGCTATTAAAAAGAAATGAAAAAAACAAGGCAATAATAATTGAATGAAAGACGTATTTTTTTGCATACTTATAAACAGTGATCAAAAATAAAGGATAAATTATATAAAACTGCTCTTCAATACTTAAGCTCCACAGGTTAATAATTAAGTCTCTCTCCGATTCCGGAGAAAAATAATTAATTGTTTGTGAAAAATAAATATTACTTAAAAACAAAAGTGAATATTTAATTCCTCTTAAAAGTTCAAAAAATTGTTCAGAGGTTAGATTATATACAGCAATAAATATTGTTAAAAACATTGCAGATAAGTATCCAGGAAGTATTCTTTTTACCCTTCGTTTGTAAAAATTTTTTAAACTGAACTTTCTTTTATTTAAATCACTTAATATTTGTTTGGTTATCAAGAAGCCGCTTATAATAAAAAAAACGTCTACACCTAAATAACCGTTGTAGAATCTGACTTTATCAAAATGATATAAGATAATTGCAATTACTGACAGACCTCTTAAAATTTGGATATCGTAACGCATAAAACAATTCTAACTATTCTTTAACCAAGACTTTCAGAAAATTGTTGACATGTTTATTAAACTTTAAAACAGTTTTAAAATCTATAATATTCCAAGAAATTATATCAATGTATTTTTATGAATTACTTTTCAATTTGGAAAATTTTATCAATAACAAGCCTACTACCTTCAAGGGACAGATGATTACTATCTGTATAGTAAATTTCAGAATTTTTTGAAGCATAACATTTGTTTTGAGTACCATTGCAAAATATTTCTTCTGTATTTATTAAATCCGTATTTTCATTAGAAACTTCTTTTAGAAATTCTTTTGTTTGAGAGATGTAGTCTGTCCATTCACTCATATCTAAAGTAATTTCTTCACCCCACTTGTATTTTTTATATAAATAACTTTCTGCAATGTTAACTTCATATGTTGGGACAGGACTAAGAATAATAATTTGATTAGAACTGTTAATAATTTTTTTAAACCTATTTCTTACTATCTCTAAAAAGTCACAGTTATCACATTTAACTTCTTGCCCTCCTTTATTTACATCCAACCATGTATCAAACCTTCCAAATAGAATTACAAGAGATTCTTCATTACTTAGTTTTGCAATAAGATTATTTAATGATTCTTCTGAACACCACCCAACATAACCAACAATATCAGATTGTCCTGACAGCAAACACCTGCCTGCTGATGTACCATAAATTGTTAAATTATATTCGCAGGAAAGAGATGGGTATTCAGTTATCAATGTATAAGACAAGTTTGTAACATGAGAATCTCCAATGATAAATAAATTTTTTTCTTTTTTATCTTCACAAAAACTATTGAATGCATCGACATCTTCTTGCGTTGAAAATAAATTTGTATTTACGGAATAAAAAAGTACTCTTTCAGGGACATAGCTATACCTGTCTTCAAACCCGTTGCTTTGTTTGCCCAAAAAGATAAAAGATAAAATTAAAATTAACGATGGAAGCAAAAACAATGTTAGCTTTTTAAAACTATTAGTTAAATATTTTAATTCAATAAATTTCCAATTAAGGAATGAAAGTAGAACAAGTAACACTAAAAGCAAATAGTTAGTAAAATTTGAAAAATTGTGGCTATATTTTTTTTCAAATAAAAGAACAAATGCGTAAAACGGTTGGTGAAATAAATAAAGAGAATATGAAATTTTTCCAAAAAAATTCGAGAATTTATTTGTTAAAGATTTAAAGACAAAACCAGTGTCACTTTTAGAAACCAAGACCAACGCTGTTCCTGTATTGACTAAAAGTTTTGGCTCTAAGGAATTTATAGTAATCATACTGTTGTCAAAATAAAAAATTGAAAATAATATAAGAATAATTCCAATTTTTTCTACATTCTTGATCGAAAATTTATGATTTAAAATCATTACCAATGCTCCAAAAACTAACTCCCAAGCTCTAAATTGAAGTTGGTAGAACTTTACTAAATCTCCTGTTGTTGAATTTAAAAAGATTGAAACAACAAATATTACACCAAAAAATATAAAAGTATAATTTTTAAAAAACTTGTAAACCAAAAAACAAAGAAGTGGAAAAATTAGATAAAATTGTTCTTCAACTGCCAAACTCCAAGTATGAAGCAAAGGCATGTATTTTGAAGGTTCAGCATTATAGAAATCTAAATTTTGAAAAAAATAATTTGCGTAGAAAAATATTGACGCAAATGCAGATTCTATATATTCCAACATTCCCTTAGGTGTTAATAACCAATATGAAAAGGGTAGTGAAATAAGTAGAGTTGAAAACAGGGCTGGCAAAATTCTTCTTATTCTTCTTAAATAGAAGTTTTTAAATGAAAAAGTTGTATCATTTAGTTCGGATAAAATAATGTTTGAAATCAAATATCCACTTACCACAAAAAAAACATCGACTCCTAACCATCCACCACTAAAACTGCTATAACCCGCATGGTAAAATACAACTGAGATCACAGCAATAGCCCTTAGACCGTTTATTTCTTCTCTGTATTTAATTCGAGAAATAGGTGACTGTTTTTTTAAAATTTTCATATATTAAATTGTATATATTGATAAATGAAAAAACGAATTTTCTAAAAACAATTGTAAGAATAATGAGTATTTTTTTACAGAAAAATTAGTTAATAAAAATATATTTTTTGTAAATTAAAAATCTTATAGAACTTGAGATTACAGCACTCAATGCAGTAACTAAAACGATAGATTCCATGAAATTAAATAAATATGAAAAAACAAAATACTCTAATATGCTTAGTGTTAAGTTAATTATTAAAAATTTTAAGAATTTACTTTTATCGCTTTTTGTATTGAATATAATTTTTGAATTAATTAAAAAGCTTTGAAAAATAACTAAAAAATATGCACTAAAAAAAATGATCAAGTTATTTTCTATAAATAGACTTAACAAAAAGGTGTATGCAATTCTAGATATGTAACTTAAAGTGGAATTTGAATAATGTTTAAATATTTTCAATGTTACTTCCGTGTAATAATTGTAGTTTTTGATATTTTAAATTGGAAAGTACTAAGTCCGTAAATATTTTTTAAATTATATTTATTTTTATTTAAATTTTTTAAACTCTTTATATAACGCCTTCTATAGGTGTCATCAAAAATAATTGCACCGTTTGTACTTAAGTAATCTAAACTAATTTCTAAACACTTTTCCCTTGCCCTTCCATCTATTATTATTAGATCAAACTCGTTATAATTTTCAATTGACTTTACATATCTATAATAATTCCCACTTTGATAACCTTTTTTGTTAGATGATATTAATTCAGCATTTTCAGTTTTTTGATATGGATTAATATAAACCAATTCTGTCTTATCACGATCAATTCTTTCCTTTATGAGTGAGTACCATTGCTTAGATTCTTCAATTGAGATTATTTCAGATAATTTTTCTTCAAGCCACAAAGTCGAACCCCCAGAACCCCATTCAAAACAATTTTCATATTTTTTTTCTAATATTAAATTATCTATATAGCTAATAGCTTTCTTACTCATATAAGGAATCTTTAACACTAAAAATTCTTCGTAGTCAGAAATATAAGATTCAAATAAGACTGATTTGAAAAAAAAATTAAATATTCTAAATATTTTTGAAGTTAGATATTTATAAGTTTTGATCATATTTTCTAATTATTCTAATTTAAATTTTTATCAAAATACTTAAATTACTTCATGCTATTTTTTTGTATGCTAATAAATGACTACTTTCATTGTCCTTAATTAAAAGAGCATCAATTTTTTTATTTTGTAACTTTTGATTAATTATCAAACTAAATATAAAAGTTAGCAAAAGCAAGAATGTACCAAAAATTAGTGATTGTATATTTCCAGGATTTTGTCCGTCTCTAAAGTAAGGAACGAAAAATCTTGATAGCGCCATTAAGCTCACAATTAAATTTACAGTATATAAAGTATTTATAATGAATTTTTCTCTATATATCATGAAAGAATTAATAATTGTCTTTGTGGTCAGTAGTAAATAGTAAAAGTTACTTTTGAATAATCTTGAATCTCTTGTTTTATTAAAAGAATCTAATTTTATTGTTCCAATTTTTAGTCCAAGGCTCTCTGACTGTAGCAATGTGTCAATTGTGTAAGTAAAATTGTCGGTAACAGTAATTTTCTCCAATGAAAATTTGTTAAATAACCTAAAACCAGATGTAACATCTCCTATATCAATTCCTGCAATCTTGCTGATTGCAAAACTGCCAATTCTTTGAAGCAAGTTTTTAGTATTGGAAAATACATCATTATTTTTAAAATTTCTGCAACCAATAACTATATCGTTATATTTAGATTCCTTAACTAAATCTAAAATTTGTTTTGCTGGATATTGAGAGTCACAATCATAAATGATTAAAAAATCATAATCATTTTCTATTACGAACTTTTGTGCTGATTTAAATACTTTTGCTAATCCCTGATTTCTATTACTTTTTAAAACAAAATCTACTCTGTTGTCATTAACTAAGATATCAAAAGTTTTATCTGTACTGCCATCGTCAATAGCCAATAGCTCTATTTCTGGAATTTTAAGTAATTCCTCAAGTTCAGAAAGCGCTTTGTCTATATGTTGTTCTTCATTGAAGCAAGGTAAAAGGATTAACTTTTTATTTTTTATCACTCTTTAAATATTAAAGGTGTGTTTTGATTAAAGCTATTTGTTTTTTTATGTGTAATTTAGTTCTTATTTATTTAAAATTCTCTTATGAAAAAATTGAGTATAGAAAATTTTATATTCTTTTTTATTTTTTGTTCAACTTTATTTATATTAACTTACAACTATTTTCATTACTCCCCAAAACTAGGTTATGATGCAGAGGCGCACTTTAATTATGTAGATTATTTCTCAAAATTTTTGCCTGACAGAATTCAACTACCTTCAGATACAGATAGTAGAGAATTTTTTAATCCCCCTATAGCATATATTTTTCCTTCAATAATCCAAGTTATTTGCAGGAACGTACTTGAAAGCAGTGATTATTTGTCTGATTGCCAATCAGTATATGGAAATTTTACAATGGTATTTCAATCCTTAATATACTTATTGACAATATTTATCAATTTAAAGTCAATCCAAAAAATTTTAAACCTTGAATCATATAAAATTGCAAGTTATTTACTTTTCATATCAATGCTGGCAGTTAATTATCGTACGATTTTAATGATAAGGGGAGAGCCGTATATTTTGTTTTTCTTAAGTGTCTTAATCTATTTTTTAATAGAGATAAAAAACTCAAATTTTCAAATTACAAAAAAATTTGTTCTTACTACTGGCTTTTTGATATCAATGATTGCTTTAAGTAGGCAGTGGGGTTTTTTATTGTTTCCTGCATTTGGAATTATGTATTTTCATCCATCAATCAAAAGATCCTTAAATTATTTTAAATTCATGACGTATTCATTTAGTATTGGATTTATTCTCTCAAGCTGGTTTTACTTTAATTTATTTTTTAAATACGGATCATTTACGGCATTTAATAAAGAGAGTCTTGGTTTTAATTTTTCGAACAAGCCTTTAAGCTTTTATTTACCTGAGTATGAACATATTTTATATTTGTTTTCAAATCCGATCAGACCTTATTTAAATAATCAATTTATCACTACTTTATATGCAGATCTATGGGGAGATTATTGGGGTTATTTTTCATTTACATCTAAGTATCTCAATATTGGAAGAAACCAGCTTGAAGTTGGTTCATATTTCGGAAACATAAATTTTATCTCTTTATTGCCCAGTTTTACTTTTCTTGTTTTTTTCTTTTTTGCAAATAAACTATTTAAATCAAATTTTGTTATTAAATATGTAAGTTTTTCTGTTTTGATAAGTTTTTTAGGTTATCTATGGTTTGCAATATCTTATCCGGAGCCTGGTGGAGACACTATTAAAGCAACCTACATCATACAATTATTTCATCTAATAGTTTTTTCATCTTCTATTTATATGGAGACTATAAAAAAGAAAAATTTGTTCATTTATAATTCAGTTTTAGTTATTTTCTTTCTGATTTATATTTACAGCTTCCAATCATATCTTTCACATTTTCCAAGTGATTTTATATCAAATTTATGATTTTCTAGGTAACTTAAAAATTTCAATAAATTTGCTGTATTGAAAAATTTTGATTAATATTTCTAATCCATCAGAGATACTTATTTTTTTCCCCTCAGAGTATTTTCTTCCTGTATATTTAATTGGCATTTCAATTATTGACCTCCCTGTTTTATTAAACTGGGATAGTATTTCTACCTCAATACAAAATCTCTTTTCAGTACCAACATTATTTTTGAAGAAATCAGTAGGCATAAGCATGTAGCACGTTGCTATATCTGAAACATTACAAAAATTTAGAATGTTAAATAAGTATGTAAGCAACTTATTAATTATCACCAAAGTTTTATAAATTTTTTTTCTATCAACTCCCTTTTGAGTTCTTGTCCCAACTATTAAGCTCCTAGGATTATTTTTAGAAATTTCAAACAACTTAGCTATATCAGATGGATAATATTCTAAATCAGCATCATGTACTATTACATGAGAAGTATTGATATGTGGTTTAGCATAATAAACGGAACTACCCTTACCTTCATTAAGCCCCTTTTTTAATAAAAGAATATTTGAATTTTTGTTTACTAACTCTTCAGCAATATCCAAACTATTGTCAGTTGATTTGTCATCTACAAGAATTATCGATTTAGCAACTTTTTCACTAATTAAATTATCTATAGATTTTCTTAAGGTTTTCTCTTCATTGAAGAAGGGAACAATTACTGTTAATGACTTATCCATAGAATTCATAATCCATTCATATTTTAAGTAAAAAAAATTTTTAAAGAATCTAGCCTTGAACTTATCTTCTCTTTAAATGTTACTTTTATTAAAATCAGATAGTGGAAAAAAATCAAAATCATCTTGAAGAAAAAATTCTTAATTTAGCTGAAGAGTATTTTAAAAAAAATAATTCCCCTACGCCTTTTGTCCCACACATATCTCCAGTTCCAGTAGCAGGAAGAGTACTGGATGCTGAAGATCAAGAAAATTTAATTAAATCAAGTTTGGAAATGTGGCTTACAGCTGGTCAGTATACTGATGCATTTGAAAAAGGATTAAAAGAGTTTACCGGAATCAGACATGCCCTATTTGTAAACAGTGGCTCCTCAGCTAACTTGCTCGCACTATCAGCTTTAAAAATTTACTACGAATTGAATGATGGCGATGAAGTAATAACCTCTGCAGTGAACTTTCCAACAACATTAAATCCAATTTTGCAAAATAATCTTAAACCAGTATTAGTAGACGCTGAAGAAGGTAGTTTTAATATAGACCCGTTAAAAATAGAAGAAAAAATAAATGCTAAAACTAAGGGTATTGTTTTAGCGCACACTTTAGGTAATCCATTTAATCTCAGTAAAATTAAAGAGATTTGTGATAAATATAACCTCTTTTTAATGGAAGATATGTGTGATGCATTTGGTTCAAAATATAATGGAAAATTAGTTGGTCAAACTGGTGATGTCGCCACCTTATCCTTTTACCCAGCTCACCATATAACAACTGGCGAAGGAGGTGCCGTCTTAACAAATAAGCCAAAATTAAAAAAAATCATTGAGTCTTTAAGGGATTGGGGAAGAGATTGCTATTGCCCTCCTGGAAAAGATAATACATGTAAAAAAAGATACGACTGGCAACTTGGTGGACTACCACATGGTTATGACCATAAATATATTTATTCCCACATAGGATACAATCTTAAATCTACTGATATGCAGGCGGCATTAGGTGTATCTCAACTTAAAAAGTTACCAAAGTTTATTGAGATAAGAAAACATAATTTTAACTTTTTATTTAAAGAGTTTTCTAAATTTGATCATTTTGAACTTCCTGTTTGGGAAAAAAATTCTGATCCAAGTTGGTTTGGTTTTCCGCTTTCTGTTAAAGAAGATGCTGGGTTTACCCGGAATGAACTTTTGAAACACTATGATAAAAACAACATAGGAACCAGACTTTTATTTGCTGGCAATATTACCCTACAACCCGCTTATATAGATTTAAACTTAGGAAGTTTTGAAGAGTTTCCTGTTGCCAATAAAGTTGTTGAAAAGACTTTTTGGCTTGGAGTTTATCCAGGACTTAATGAGGAACATCTCGAGTTTGTTGTTAAAACTACAAAAGAATTCACTGATTTAATATAATCAATTTTTTATTTTGATATAAATAAAATATAAAAATAAAAAAAGAAACATTAGGTAATTTGTGTAATAAAAATCATTACTGTAATTGTAAACCCTTACAACATCTTCGTTGAGATATCCTAGTTGATCAATATTTTCTAAAAAAAATAAATCTAAATTAGTTAGATTTAAAATTTTAAAAAATAAAACACCAAGATAAGATGTAAAAATTATTTTTAAGTAACTGTTTATTGAAAATATAGAATGTAAAATACCAACAACATATTTTGGTGCAGAATATTCATGATATACCCCAAATGTATTTGTTTGACCTTGCAGAATTGTTAGTGAGTTAGTTTCAAAAAATAATAATGCAATTAAGCTAAAAACTCCAAAAACTTTGAGATAATTTAAAAAAATATCAATTTTAAAATTTTTAAAAATAACAATTACACCAATTGGTATTAAACAAAAAAGGTACCTAAAGCCAAAGCTAGAAGCAGTAGTTTGCCACACGATTACGGTCATAGTTGGAATTAATAAAATAACAAAAAGTAAAACAGCATTTAAGTACTGTTTTTTATATAAAAAATACAAAATTGCAATATATGATAAAAAAATAATTGGTGATATAAAAAAAAGACCAAATTCAAAAGAGAAGAGAATTAAGAAAAAACTTTTAATAGAAAAAAATAAAAGAGAAAGAAAATTTAAAACGAAACTATCGGCATGATTAATTGGCAAGTTTTTAATAATTGATTCAGAAGAATATATTTGATTAGGATTTATTGTATAAAGTCCATAAATTAATTTTGTGTGAATTAAAAATACTATTAAACCTACGATTAAACCTAAATAATAATATTTGTTTTTTATAAATTTAGATTTAAAAGTCGAGATATTTTCATTTACAGAAAAATAAAATAAGGGAATTAAAAAAAGAAAATAGTTTGTCCACCTTATAGAAAGAAAAACAAATGTCAAAGTACCAAGAATAAAGACAATTAAGCTATGTAATTTTTTATTATCTTTAATTTCTATAAGCCAGCATAAATAAAAAATTAATGAAATTGAAAATACTTCATATACATGTGTCATAGAAAAACGTTCAAATGCATAGTATGAAATTCCAGAACCAAAAAAAGAAACTAAAAATATGAAATAATTATTTTTAATTTCAAGATTTAAAACTTTAGTTAGCAAATGAAAAGATAAAAACAAATAAAAAATAGATGACAAAGAATAGAGAAAATACGATAAATTTTTTAAATTAAACTGATTTTCTATCATTAAACCGAATGCTAAAAATGGTGAAGATAGCAAACCAGCTCCAAAAGGATGTCTTGGGACGTAAATTTCTGTATCTTTATTCAAGTAATGACTTTTAATATTTTGATCAATTTGATTTGAATAGTCTAAATCAAAATCTTGAGCAATTGTTTGTGCATGAAATAGGTAACTTACATCATCATCCGTGCCCGCTGAATTAGGTTCAGATATTCGATAGTCAATTTTTATAAATGTCAAAAGCAAAAAAAACAATAAAAACAGAAAAAGAGCATAACTTCTTTTTAATTTTTTAAAATTTCGCAAAATCATAACCAAAAATTAAATTTCTCATCAATATTAACTATTCTAAAGTGTAATAATTATTGTCTTTCAAATTTAAAAATACAGAAACTAAATAGATAGTAAAAAATTTCAAAATAGTTATAAAGTACCATTAAGTGTTATATTACTCTTTGAGTTAATGAAAATATTTGTATCAAAATGTTAAAGATTAAACAATTAAATTACTTAAAATTATTAAATTTTCTAGCAATCTCAATTGTTTTTTACTTCGTTATTCAAAATATCTTAAGTTTCTTTAATCAAATTCAATATAGGCATTTACATGTTGATGAAAGGTTAGTTGTTATTAATCCCATATTAAATGTTTATTTTCAAGTTGACATTTATGATAGGTTTTCTGAAATTACACCAGTTTTTTTAAAAAATTTATTAGTGATAATTTCAGAGATGATCTTAGGCGGAACCCTTGATTATGGGAGAATATATAACAATTTATACATAGTTGCAGCTGGACCGCTTAGCATTTTTAATTTTGAAGTAGTAGTTATTTTTGGTAGATTAATTCAGTTTGTAATATTTCTTTATTCTCTAATTTATATTTCAAAATATTTTTTAAGAGAAAGTTCAAGATCACTTTTCATATTATTAGCTTTTGGTCTTCCAGGTGCATATTTTATTGTGCAAAACCCTAAACCAGATTCCTTGGCGATATTATTTTTGATGATTGGGTTAAGATACGCTTTTTTAAATGAAAATTATAGAAAAAGTTTCATTTTTGTAGGTTTATCTATTGGAACAAAAATAATAACACTTATACCTGGTGCACTCTTAGGTTTGTATTTAATTTTTCCATTAAAAAAAATTAAAACCCTGAAGAAAGTTATTGAATTAATTTTTATGACTTTTTTAGGT
>CEVG01033828.1_pt1 | contig 15255 bp, 21 predicted proteins | sample 356511 | NCBI WGS metagenome assembly CEVG01 (sample SAMEA2623426, study PRJEB7988) | marine metagenome | biome: marine biome (ENVO:00000447); feature: surface water layer (ENVO:00002042); material: "saline water (ENVO:00002010), including plankton (ENVO:xxxxxxxx)" | depth 5 m | reverse complement strand
CGCCTCCCTCTGACCAGCCAAGATAAGAGTTCGTTGCATCATTTAGATCAAGCAACCTGTTCGGACTTGTTGCACCGATACCGACTCGCTGGTTTGCCCCATCAAGTGTAAAAAACTCGTTTGCGCTCGTAGAGTTGTAGCGATGGCGAAGTGCGCCACCGCTGTACGAGTAATGAATGAACGTGCTGTCGTCGGTGTCTGTCAACTGAAGTTGAGCGTATGACGCTTTTAGTTCCAGCACCGCCTCGGTTGACGCAGAGATTGACTTGCCAAGAATCGCACCAGCAACGTCAAGAGTTGTACCGGGGCTAGTTGTGCCAATACCAACACGGTTGTTTGCGTCGTCGTAGTGCAGACCCGAGGCACCACCGAACGCCCCACCGTTGTTGTACTGAACCTGACCGTCCGAACCCGCAGGGCTTGCTGTTGCGGTAAACTCAACAATACTCCCGCCACTATCTTTATAGAAAAGTTTGCCATCAGCATAATTAATAGCAAGTTCCCCATATTCCAAAGAAGAAGGAACATTAGAAGATGTGCCTGAATTTTTTAGTTTTATGGTGTTAGCCACCTAGACCTCCTTAGAATGTTCCTCCATCAAAAGTGACACCATCAATAGTACCACCGTCAATGTTGACGTTTGTTGAAGCTTGCGTAGCCATTGTACCAAGTCCAAGAGTGGTGCGTGCGGTAGAAGCATCAGTATCATCAATTAAAGAGCGACCAAAGGAAGTCAAAGTCGCAACAGCAGCAGTATCTGCTGCCGTGAAGTAAATCATTCTATCAGCAACAGTTGTCAGACCAGCGATAGTTGCAAGAGTTGCATCATAAGCCTGAACATTTGTACCAATAGCAAGACCCAAATTATTTCTAGCGTTTGCCGCATCAGTAGCACCAGTACCACCATAAGCAACACCAACAGCAGTACCCTGCCAAACACCAGTCCCAATCGTACCGACCGAAGTTAAACTAGAACCAGTAATCCCAGAACCAAGTTCGCTACCATCAAGAACCTTGGTGCCATCAATCTTGTATTCTTTACCAGAAGCAAGATCCATGTGCTCTGAAGATGTCCAAGCATCAGTCGTATTCACCCAGTTGAAGGTGTGGTTGGTTGTACCAAGAAGTGTAATACCACCACCATCAGCAGACGCATCAGAAGGACTGGCAACATTAGCAAGAATGACGTTCTTATCCTCAACATTAAGAGTTGCAGCATCAATCGTTACAGTTGCACCACTTACAGTCAAGTCACCAGTAACCGTAAGATTACGTCCAACAGTCAAGTCCTGAACAATAGAAACATCATCCGGCAAAGTAAGTGTAATATCACCAGTAGAAGCATCAGCAGTAATTCTGTTAGTAGTTCCGGTAATAGAAGTCACACCAGAGTTAGTGATAGTTGCGGTTGAACCCTCACCAGCAACATGAGAAACCGAAATACCCGTACCGGCAGAAACATCAGCCATATAGTTGCCGGTAGTATCAGTACCCAAAGCAACAGAGTTAGCAGCAATAGTTGCCGTAAGAGTAGCGTTACCAAGATTTGTAACAGTTGCACTACCAGTCAAATCACCTGCAAGAGTCAATGTAAAGTCATCAACATTAAGAGCAAGTGTTCCAGCAGTATCATCGTAAGTAGCTGCAATACCAGAATGAGTTGCACCAGTAATCATTGTAGAAGCAGTATCTTCAATATACTCTTCCAAGCCCGTCACGGCAGAAGTTGCAATAGCGATATTTGTATCAGAGGCAGCAGTCAAACGACCTTGACCATCAACAGTGAACGTAGCAACGGCAGAGGCGGAACCGTAACTAGCCGCAGTAACAGCGGTATCATCAAGATCAATAGCAATTTGATTATTAGAAACAGTAGTACTGATGCCAGTATCACCAGCAAAAGTCAAAGTATCAGTACCAACAACAACACCATCGGCAGTTCCGCTATCAGCAGCAACAGTCAACGTACCACCAACACCCGCAACAGCGGTATCTACATAAGCAGTTGTTGCTACAGATGTTGAGTTATCACTTTGCGATTTAGTTGTAGAAGTTGCAGAAGAACCAAGAGCAACACTGCCACTAAAAGTTTTACCACCAGTAATAGTTTGTGTGGATGAGAGGTCCACAAAAGCACCAGTACCACCAATAGAAATGACGGTATTAGCGTCACCATTGACATCAGTACCAGTACCATAATACAAAGTATTATCTACTTCATTAAATGCTAGTTCAGCATTTTTAAGACTAGACGGAGCGCCTGAATCTCCAGTTGCCCTCCTTTTAATTCGAATCGTGTTCGACATTAGTAATTACCTCCGTTTAAGAACATCCCTGTTGACGGATGCCTATGATCTGCTCTTGAAGCGAGCACACTTGTCCCAGCAGAACCTGTATTGGACAACTCAAGAGGAATATCGCTAGAAAACTGAATTGCCGCACCCAAGTTCAATGTTGCTGGAGCAGCTACCAAAACTGTCGCTTCGGCATTTGCAAACGTGACAGCAGTAGCCTGAGCATTTGTGACACTCAAAGAAGTTGACTGACCGTTTACAACAGAAACCGTTGTGGTTGTATTATTAGCCACCGAAAGAGTACTTGCGTCCCCCGCCCTAATTGACAAAGAAGTCGAATTAGACGGAGTAACAGAAACACTGGTTGACTCAGTAGTAAAAGTTACGTTACTAGACTCAGCAGGTGTAACCTGAACAGTAGTTGTCTGAGAACTCATCTCGTAACCTCTGCTGTGACAGTCACTGTGCCAGACATAATAGTTAAGACCACAGAACCGTTTGTTTCCTGCAAGTCATACACATATGTCCCAGCAGCAATGTTTGCTGTCTGAGCAGAAGTTAAACTAAATCTCATCAAACCCGAACCGGCATTAACAATCTCTGTAGTAAAAGTAGCAGAAACATCCGTTGATCCAGCAAATGGTCTAATTTGACCAGCATATGTTCTGTCGGTAATATCAATAGCAGTATTTGACGAATCATTCAACGTCACATCATGCGTATAAGTATCACCTTGATAAATAGAAATATTTCTTTCAGCAGCCATTCACAAACCTCAATTAAATTATATCAGCGATCACCCTACAGCGAATACTGCAACTGTTGAGGCAGCCGTAACAACTTCAATAGTATTATAATCGCCCGGAACTACAACATAAGCATGACCATGATCATTACTTGCTGGCAGAATAACTGAGTGCTTACCATTCAGTTTAACTTCAACATCATTGTTAGAAAGGGATAGCATATGAATGCTATAAGTATGATGCGTGATGTTAGTTTCACCATCAGCTGTTGCTAAACCTGTATCCGAGTAGACAATATGTCCATCAATCATTATTTCCTCCTGTATCTTGATTCTCGCCTCTTTCGGCTTGATCACCAGTAGTTCTTGGATCAGTTGACCCTTCCGGTGAATCTGCTCTAGCCCTTCTTGGCACAGCAGATTCATTATTAGTATTACCGGGAGGAGCACCGGGGCCACTGCTACCCTGCTCCTTCTTTAGCTTTGTTGGGAAAGGCAAAGGCTCATCACCATCAATCCTTTCCGGCATATTCAAATCACTACGGACTTCATTCGGCGTAATAACTTCGGTACGCAAATACCTGTCATGAATCCTAGACTGAATATCCTCATCGACCAGATCAATACGTTCAAACTTGATAGAAACCAAATCTGTGAACTCAGCCATAAGTCGGTTAAGTTTCTTCTCAATAACAGATTGATCCGGACTAATGACCTGAGTCTTGAACGTCTTGTCAGCATCTCTAGAAACCGCAAGGTTAGCATTGTCATAAACACCTACCTTCGGGGCGGGAACCCTATTAGCAACAAGAATTTCATCCCGGTTTGACTTGCGGTACTTGTCAAATGATGCATCTTGAATACCTGCCTCAAGTTTCTCAAACTTGATATCGGTATCACCACCAAGAGAAGCTGGCAAAGGAACAATAAGCGTTCCGTGATTTCTGCCCTTCACCTCCTGACGGAAGTAGTTGACCAACTCCTGCTTTGAACGATTGCTAAGTTTTGCACCCTTAACAATAATTGCGTAGCGTGGAATAGCCTTGTTTTCAAAGTAATCAATATTATACTCTTTAGCAAACTTATCACCAATAATAGCCGCAGCAGCAGAAACGCTTGACGGGATACCATAGTAAGTGTTATTTGGTGAATAAGTTTTAAAGTGAATCACTTCGTTTGGATTAGGATCTGAGTTAATCGGATCTTCCATGTCAGTGTCTTGAAAGTTTCTAAAAAACACTGCTTGAATCTTGTTGCTCTTAGCTATTTGAACATAGCCATCACGATGACGACGAATCCTCATCAAAGTTGCTGGAATGTGACCAATATAGCCGACCTCGCCAGAATTGGTTCTACCGATCTCCATGTAGCCATTGCCGGTAGTCAGTACGTCAAGCCATACTCTAGTAATTGTTTCAATAAAAGTTTCTTCTTCATTGAAATCTTCGAATTTTTGCTCCAGATCCTGTCGGGTATCTTGAATAGCCTTTCTGACTCTGGCGAGCCTTTCAGGGTTTCCTTGAGCCTTCTCAAGCCTTCTCTTAGACTTAAGAGTTTCAGGGAATGTATAGCCTAACCCAACCGTATTCATAACTCTAGCATTTATAGCAGCATTGTGAATTGCACTAGAATCATAAAGATCAGCAAGCGTTTCTAAATCATAAGGAGGAGTAACAACATCATAAAGGGAATAGCCATCAAGTTCTTCAGGATCGATGTACTTACCACTTGCACCCTCAACGCCCTCATATTTTTTAGCAAGACGAGTAGCTTTACGCTTCATGCGTGAAGACAAGGATGTATACTTAACTTTCTTAAACGGATCTGAAACATCAGTCTTTCTAATTGTCTGAAAGTAATTTACATCATCAATAAACTCTTCCGAGTCACCGTCTTCCATGTGGAACATTTCACCTTTCATTATTTTCTCCTATTAAGTTCTTTGCGAACAGCGGCTTCAATAACATCTTCATATGGATCTGGATTCAAACCAGCAGCAAGACGTTCCGCTTGATCGTCTTTTTCAGAAGCGGTAACTTTCCTAGCCCCGCCTACCCAAGTTGCGTAGCCCTCTTCACTACCAGTCCAATACTTAGCGGCCTGCGTAACTTGCTTTTCCACATTCTTATCGTTCATAATGCCTTCAGCACACAAAACACCATCGCCATCAGACAACGGCTTCCCATCAGGCATAATCCAAATGCAGACACCATATGCCCTCTCAGGGACATAAAGCTCTTTCTTCTTTACGTAATCGTCAATCATCTTAGACATTCTACACCACACGGTGTTCAAAAGCATTAAGTAAAGACAAAAAGCGCACCATTCCGGTACGCTTTTCGCCATTTACTATGTAAACCTGACCTATCTGATCGGACAAGCCCCACCTTCACACTCAAGGTCTTCAAGAGCGTACTCGTTGATCTCGTCAACAAAAGTGATTTCTTTAATCTTACCTTTCAAGCGATTATACTCTTCTTTGCTAATTTCTTCGTATGGAGCAAGAGCGAATCCATGATCACTGTGCAACAGGAATGAAACCGACTTCAAACGGTCTTTGTAATTCTTCTTCATCCACTCCTGAATCTCAGGCAACTCTTCCTTGTGATAGTAAACAGTCACAGAAACATTGTTGTCAGCCCAAGCAGCCTGCGCCTTAGCAACCCACTCCAACTGATCTACAGCCTTCAAATCCTTAGCAAGCACAGCGTGCTCAGGAGTTTCGCATGGGAACGAAACAACACAAACAGTATGGTTTTCTTTACCATCAAGACCAACATCATACTGAACGTCGTAACCCTTATCACGACAATAGTTCACTAAAGGATCACTGCTTCCCATACGAACTCTACGGATATAGTACTGGGAATAGGCAGGATGAATACCCGGAGTAACACCGGCAAGCAAACTCAAGGTTCCAGAAGGCTTTACAGTTGTCAACTTAATTGACTTGTTAATGCCCTTCTCCGCTGACCATTCCTTATCGTACTCTCGCAGTTGCTCGTAGCAATCAGAAATCCAAGACAGTTGTTCTTCAGTTGATTGCATCCAGCCAGTGATACCCTGACCCAGACGACGGTTGCGAGCAATAACAGCTTGTGACTTAGCATAAGGATATGAGAGTGTCGTAATAGCCTTCTGCGTCTTATACAGCAGACGACTAAGATCCATCAACTCTTCTTTACTTTCAATATTAGGTAAGAAGATCTCTGCAAGGTTGCAAGGCTCACCATCTTCAAGCCCAATCTCACCGCATGGATTTGTACCAATTACTTTGCTGTCATTGACTTTCTCACCCGTGCGACCAGTCTTACGAATAAGCTTGCGATTAATAAGTCCGTAAGGCTCACCTGTGCCATCATACCCCTTCCAGAATTCATCAATAATTTCATCGTATGAATCAGCAAAGATTGAGTTGTTTGAATTACCACGCCATGCAGGAATATCACCCTTTGACCAATTCTTTGCACGCAGATACAAAAAGTCATCGGGATCACCAATAGCAATCTGTGCCGAACGACGAGCAGAACCTGCTACAACAATTTTACCAATAATATTACAAATATCCAAGGCATCAACAGACCGGAGTTTCTTACCTACACGATCATCAAGAATAGTACAGATATCAGCGATACCTTCAATTAAAACTTCAGGCCCAGATGCAGTGCCACCAAAAGTCTTAAGTGGTGCGCCGAACCCTCTAATCAGAACAGTGCTATAGGTAAAAGACTCTCCACTATGGAAATAGCTTTGAAGAACTTTTCCAAGCAAAGCCGACCAACCCTGTCGAGAATCAGGAACAATAAAATCAGCATCGTTTGTTCTTTCATGAACAATACTCTCTACTTCACGAACCTTAGGTAAATCGTGGACAATGGCTCTTTCAACAGAAAAACCAACTCCACCACCGACCATAAGGTGATCCATCAAAAACTGAAAATCTTCTACTTTTGAAATGGTAGTCATCCAGCAGTTAACCAATGAGACACCGCTCATTTTGCGAACGAGTGGCGTACCAAGTTGCCAAAGAGCACGACCAGCAAAAATGCCCTTCAAATTAAAAATATAATCGAAAAGACGTTCAGCCTCTTCCTTTGTGTAACCAGCACCAATTTCTTGAGCACCATTGATTGCCCTAGCAATCGTCTCAAACCAATACTCTTTACGACCAAGAGCTTCTAAATCTCTTGAATAGGTACGACGGTAAACAATCTCCCCCATACCGTTGAAACCCCAAGGTGGGGTCTTGTTTGTATACTGAGCAACAAACTCAGGTGTAATAACATTTTCCATAAAGCCTCCTAAAAAGTGATAGACAACAATGATACCAAGCGCATCGTGCTGGATAAAGAAACGGTACTAGGGAAGATTAGAAAGAATTTTCAAAATCTTCCAACCGTGCGATTATCTTATCAGCAACGGCAGACCACGACTGCGTTTCGTGAAGAATTCTTGCAGATTGAATCGTGTACTTCTTAAAATCGTCGTATTCGTTTACAACATGCGACATCAAATCGCACAGGTCGTCGTAATTTGGAATAGCCCACTCACCACCATCACAACCATACAAATGGCTTTGCAGTGGTGCTTCACCCCAATCAGCATCAAGCGGAATTGACATTTTAGCAAAGTCTGCGGTGCCAGTAAGATTGGTTACAATGCTCGGCATACCTGTAGCAATAGCCTCAAAGGGGATCATACCGAAACCCTCACCGCTGGTCGGATAAACCAGACAATGACAAGCATGATATAGTTGCACCATTTGCTCTGTAGTTAAAGAATCTGTCACAACATAAATTTGCGGATGATTACTGGCTGGAACAATTTTGCCATTATAGTAAACATCTGCATCACAGTAACCGTTGTACTTTAAAACTAGCTGATAGTCCATCTGACCTTCATACAAATCTATAAAAGCATCAACAACCATCTGCACATTTTTACGTTTAGAATCTCCACCAACATGCAAAAAGTTAAACTTACCAGTCAACTCTCTATCAACAATACTAAAATCTTCTGAAATACCGTGAGGAATTACATAAATGTTAAAGTGAAGATTGTTTTTTTCATACACTTCTTTTACAAAGTTAGAGGTAGCCCAAATCTCATCACACTCAGACATAGGCTGTCTCCAACTAGGAGGAACTTTACTGCTTTCCCAAGGAGTGTAGCCAACAGTATAACTACGACCTGTCTGATAATAAACCGGCTGACAAAAGTTTACATGAAAAGGAATAGCACGCCGGTTATAGTAGACACCGATGTCCTTCTCCTGTAGAGCTTTAATTGTCTGTAGAGCAGCGTTAGAATAACCCTGACTGTACCATGACTCGCCAGACTCATCTACACTGCTGGGTGTGAACCAGCTTATTTTCTTCATAAAATCTAACTACTTAGTATAACTCTCTATCTCGATACATTTCACGCCTTTTAGAATTAATTTCTTAGCGTCTTCTTCAGAAAGTTCACAAGTAATCGGTGTGCCTCTAAAAACACACCTAGTTGCGCCAAGATAAAATCCGTCGCACTTCATAATCGAAATAAAATCAGAGTCCAAAACAGCAGCCGGTCCACAATCATTAGACTCTACAATCGCAATAATTTGCATAGTTATATATTACCACCTAGTTAAATAAATAGATATGTGAACCGTGTTACGTATACCTTGTATAACCAGTCTAACGGTCACACTATCATAGAATCAGGGATTCTGTGTGAATTAGAAAAACTTTTTTGGAATCCACATTCTATCCGGACTTGTGATAGCATCAGATTTATGACTGATAATAGAGTAATTCCGGTTTTAAACGCAGGGAGTGTTAAACTACTTGACTGCTTTGGTTCTGACATTGACATTGTAAACTCTGCTCGCGTTAGCTTTGCATCATACCAGTCAGAAATGGACGAAAAAGGACTGGGACTTATTAACTTTCTTATTAAAAATAAGCACGCAACACCATTTGAACATGTTGTTTTTAAGTTTTATATTAAATGTCCGATCTTTGTCGCCAGAGAGTGGTTTAGACATCGCTGGTCATCATTCAACGAAATGAGCATGAGATATTATGTTCCTGACAGCTTAGATTTCTTCTACCCAGCAGAAGATTCTATTAGAAAACAAGTCGGTAAACCCGGCCATTATACTTTTGAACAAATTGATGATCCAGCAGTTTACGATTTTGTTACAGAAACGTATGAGTCTGTTTACAAGCAAGCAGAATCGGCATATTATGAAATGCTTGATGCAGGGATTGCAAAAGAAATTGCACGCAGCGTTCTGCCAGTTGGTCAATATACAGAGTTTATCTGGACTGTGAATTTAAGAAGTTTACTAAATTTTGTTTCATTGCGAAACGATAGCAACGCTCAAAAAGAAATAAGAGAATACGCAGATGTTGTTGAAAGAATTGCAAATGTCCATGTCCCAAACACAATGGAAGCATTTGTCAACAATAACAGAGAGGCGATCTGATGCGAATAGTCCCCTATGACGGGGAAGAGAGTATTGAGGATTTAAATACTCTGAGTATTATAATTAAAGCAGTGCCGTTTGAAGACGGCTTTGTTCCTGCTTACAGCATGATTGCTCCTGATGATAATTATTTTATCACCATTGATGAAGTAAACGCTTTAATGGATGGTATTGAAATTGCTGGGGAGAAACTAGACGACTTGATTGCAGCAATGCTTCAAAGCAAAATAGCTGAACGCTTAACAGGTTTAGAAGAGACTACTATAGTGTATAATCAAGAAGAAGAGGTTGATGAAGATGATAATGGGGAAGATAATTAAAGACTTTCCGTATCCGGAAAAACGATGTCCTTACTGCAATAGTAAATTACAAATAGCTAATGCAATCCATTATGAAAATGACCCGTATCATTTTAAGGCACTATACTTAGATCCAAATCCGAACTGCTCAGTCTATGATGAAGGGGCAATGCAGGCTTATGCAAGAATCTATTATTCGTCAGAGGAAGCATATTGGTATTACGGTGATGTAAAAATCCCAGTTCAACGCTGGAATCGTGACGACCTCTATACTATTTACCAATAATCTGGTAAAATTGGAATACTATGCCAGTTGAAAGATGCTCAGAGGGCGGAAAGCCCGGTTTTAGATTTGGAGATTCCGGTAAATGTTACACCTATACAGAAGGCGACACACCCGGAATGAGGCAAGCACGAAACAAAGCCCGTGCTCAAGAAAGAGCGGCTTACGCTTCAGGGTTTACAGGCAAGTCATATGATGACACAGAATATGACTTTCTAAACGAAATTCTTCTTGCCGAAGAAGTCTGGTCTTACGAAGAATTTTTGCCTGACCCAACAAACAACTTCGAGTTCCTGCGAGATATTATCAAAGAAGTTCATGACAATGAAATGAACATGCCGCCAGATGACCAAGAAGAAGAAGGTCACGAACATAATTTCTTAGAAATGCTTGATCCAGAAGAAAGAATGTTTGCTAATGCTTTGATTGCAATTACTCAAAAATACGGTAAGTTTAATGCCGATGATGAAGGTGTATGGGTTGGATACACCCCAGCAGAAGAAAACGACAATAGAGATATTGGTGTTAAGTGTGCTAACTGCGCCTTGCACGAATCAGAAAAGGTGTGCAGAATTATTTCTGCCACTATTGAACCCGGTGGTTATTGCCGTCTTGCTGTAATCCCTAAAGGGTATGTTGACCCTTCAGCAGACGAGGATGACGATGTGAGTAAAGTCACATACGGTCGTCCGGGGCGCAACGACCCTCGCAAGACACCGGCTAAGCCTTCTGAGAGGAGAAGTGGTTCTAGACGGAACCGAAGGGGGTCGGCTCAGTCTGGTTCTTCTGTCACCTTCTCAGAGGCTGTGACTAATTCGCTTAAGACTAAGATGGAGAATCATAATAAAAAGCATGATGCTGCATCTAAGCGTGCTACACTGTCAGCACTGAAGGCAGTTTATAGGCGTGGAGCTGGGGCTTTCTCAACTTCGCACCGTCCGGGTATGACAAGAGGTCAATGGGCAATGGCAAGAGTCAATGCTTACCTTTATCTTCTTCGTAATGGAAGACCGTCTAACCCAAACTACACTACAGATAACGATCTTTTGCCGAAGGGTCACCCCAGAAGCAAGAAGTAATAAGGAGATAAAATAATGATCATTAATCTACCCTATGACAATGTTGAGACTATGAAGTATCACCATGACAAAATGAAGTCATGGAATGAGAACATGGCTAAACAGCATGAGGCTGCTGCTGACTGGCATCAACAGCAGATTGAAGAGCTTGAGAAGGCTATGGTTCAAGTTCCTTTGGAACCTGAGAAGAAGCCTGCCCCAAGTGCTGGTGGTGCAAGAGGAGAGTCAACTGATGGCCCTGATCCTGCTGCCCCTGCTCCGACTCAAGTTCCTCTTGACCCAGTTAAGAAGGCTGATCTCATCAATATTCTTCAAGACCATGCCGCAGAGTATGGTGACTTTGAAAAGTCAATTGAAGATATTGCTGATATGATTCTTGGTGAGTGATGGATAATACTACTCTTTCTGCGATAATTGTTGCTTTAATTACAACAATGGGAACAGTATTAGTAGCATTGTTTAACTCTCTCCGAAAAGAAAATCGTCAAGATCATAACGTTGTTAAAGAAAAACTTGAAGAACTTCGTCAAGATGTAAAAGATGTAGACGACAAATTGGATGGACACATTAGCTGGCATTTAGACGATAAGTGATATAATAGGTTCGTGACGGACTCTCTGGTTGTAAGTATTTCGTAAGACTATTTATGATGCGGGGAGTCCGTCACATTTTATTTGATCATGGAACATGAATTTTATCCCGTCGTAGAACTTTTTTGGAAAGACCACTACAGCATTGGTGATGAGTGGTATGATGAATCACCGGAGGCCGATGCTCGCATTATTTCAGCAACAGGGTATTTGGTTGCAGAAGACGATGACTACTATTATGTATGCTGCAACTATGACTTTGGAAACAACAGTTACTCTGGGGGAACGGCTGTTCTCAAAAACTGTATTATTAAAAGAAGAGTGTTGAGTAGAGGTAAATTTAATTATGATCAGTTTACAGGAAAAAGAAAAGCTAATAAAGATAGTAAATCACAGTCGCTTCCCCCACAGACCGGAACGTGGTAGAGCCGGTTATTGCGTAATCACTGGATACTACGAGAGTAAGTCGCTATCAGAAGTTTGCGCTTACTATATGATCTCAGAAGAAGATGGATTGTACTGGTGGAATCATTTTGGTTTTAGTGAAGAAATGTCTAAACCCACCAAAAAACGAAGCAAAAACAAAAGCGCAGACATCTTTAATTACTTAAAAGAAAAAACAGGTAAAGAGATAACTGTTAAACAGTTTACCGAAGAGTGCTCTATTAGTTCCCCAACTGCTTATAAGTTTATTAATGAGAATGTGGGCTGGTTTAAAAAAGTTAAAAGAGGTGTTTATGAAATCGTGGACGGAGACGAAGAGAGAAGAAAAGCGAAAGCTAAGTAAAGTGAAAAAAGAATATGAAGAACAGATGGCTGTCGCTACAAAAGTTGCAAGAGCAGTTAGAGATCTTGAAGCACATAACAGAGAGCTTATGTTAAAGTTAGCTAATGCTTATGAGGAATTAGAAGAATTGCAAGAATCTTATTACAATCTTTTAAATGAAAGAAAGAGGGAAAATGGACACTATGGTTAAAACATGGCAAGATGCGGCTGAAGTAGCTGTAAATGAAATTTATGATATGGCTATCCCATCTAACACCGCAACTGTTGATACTTTAATTCGCTTTATGCGTCACAGATTTGATCTGTCTTTAGCTTCAGTTGATAATTACAATTATGTTACAGAAAAATCATTGGTTAGCGATGGTCAAGTATTGTGGTCTTTTGTTGGTAGACATGCGCTAAACATTCTTACAATTACTGGATGGCGACCAGACAAGCAAGAGATGATTAACACGCTTATTCGTAAGCAAAAAGACTATGGGCCTGAAAATATTGCTAGGTTTGGCAACATTGGTTTGCTTATCAGAATGCATGATAAGATTGCACGGCTAGAAAATATTTACGCTAAATGTGACGGAGAGTTTAACACGGCTGTTAATGTTAATGCCGTTTCCGACGAAACAATTATTGATACCCTCATTGATATCATGGGGTACTCAGCAATTGCACTAATGTGGTCAACAGTTGATGCGGAAGGAAATAGAGCCTTCCTTTATGAAATGAGTCAAGATGTCTAATTCTTCAAACGAAGGCAAGCTGTGGATTAAAGACAAAGTTCAAGGATACTTGCACAATGTACCCAATCCTGATTTTTTGGATATCGGTACAGGGCAAGGGACATACTACAGGCTTTTAAACCAATTCTATCCTAACGCTAAATGGACAGGTGTAGAAGGATATAAGCCTTATATTGAGGGCTTTAAGCTTAGAGAAAAATACGACATACTTCATCATGCAGATGCCCGTGAACTTTATGGTAAAAACGTTGATGTTTCTCAACTACATTACCATGTGGTATTTTGTGGTGACGTACTGGAGCACATGCACAAAGAAGAAGCAATTGCGCTGGTTGAAAAACTAACTCCTGTTTGTGGCATGTTGATTATTTCTATCCCTATTATTAAGTGGCCTCAGCATGATGAGTCGAACCCGTTCCAGATTCATGTTAAAGATGATTGGTCACATAAAGAAGTGATGGATTCATTCAACGGCATCACAGCGTTCTTTGTGGGTTCCGCTATAGGTGTCTATATTGTCGCAGGAGACCGATACACAACAAAAGAGCCATAATGTGACGGCTTTCACCTACTTATAGCATTGATACCCAAACAGTCAGTAATTATACTGGAAGTATCAAGGAGGTGAACCACACAAGTGACAAAAGTAATCAATCGGCTACGTAATCGTCGTCAAGACCAAAAGCACACAGAAGACATCCGTTTAACAGACGACTTGGAGCGAGAAATGTTGAAAGCACTCGCATATTTTAAAATCCACTAAACAAGAAACATAATGCAAGAAAGAGACCCCTATCCAAAACGGGGTCTTTTTTCTATTCAGCACCCCATATTGGCAGTGTCCGAAAAAACTAACTTCCGTTCAGAAGTGGCCTCATAGCCGTCTAAAATGTCGTACAATGCGATAAACGACATAAAGAGGAATGATGCTCCAATACAACATTATAAAACGACATGAGCAAAAATGGGTGCAAGCATGTGACGCACTCGCACCAATCTTCTCCACATGCTCAAAACGACAATACTTCGCCGTCATAATTGGCAGCAACAAAAGACTAATCTCTCAAGGATACAACGGGTCACCGCCGGGAGCACGCCATTGCACACAAGGAGCTTGCCCAAGAGCACAAGAAAACTCGCCATCAGGCTCAATATACGACAACTGCATTGCAACACACGCAGAAGCAAACGCCATCATGTGGGCAGACCCAATAGCCAGACAAGGAGCCACACTCATCATCAACGGCTCACCATGTTACAGTTGCGCCAAACTCATCGCCAACTCAGGAATCACCCGTGTCATAGGCAAACACGACGACACCTACCAAGACCAACAACGAGTCATAAACTACCTGAGAGAAAACAGAATCGAAACGATTCTGCTGAAAAACAAAGAAACCCGCAAAACACATACCCCTATCTTCTATCCAACAGAACAAACAACATCGCCTATCCCTAGACACTTCCAAATACCTAACACCAAAACCCCGCCAGACAACCTCCCCGAAGACAACCACCCAGTCCTCTAACTTTCCCCCAACTTTAACAAATATTTTTCCTAAGGAAACACAGACCCAATATTTCCTAAAATTTTAATATGTATCCGAGAAAGGCTATGCGTGCCCTAGCGCGCTGCTGCGCCCCTGTGTGGGGTAGGGTCAATGTCACTTGCAAATGCAATAAAGAAATCTTTGCCTAAAGCGTGGAAAGTGTGTTTGGAGATGGTATCGTGTTTGTTAGTGGGAAGTACCCACAGGAAAGGGAAGAAATGAAAGCAATCACTATCAAGACAGCAACCGCAACGGTCAGCCCCGAAGGGGTCAAGATTACCGGCAAGGATATCGCAACCGCTCACGCTAACGTCGTGGCATGGGCGAACTCTGACGCTAAGCGTTCGACCTACTCCGAGAGTCGGGTTGCCATTGTTGCCGGTCTTATCGCAATCGCTCGCACCGGCTCCGGTTCCATT
>CEVG01145955.1_pt1 | contig 15485 bp, 10 predicted proteins | sample 356511 | NCBI WGS metagenome assembly CEVG01 (sample SAMEA2623426, study PRJEB7988) | marine metagenome | biome: marine biome (ENVO:00000447); feature: surface water layer (ENVO:00002042); material: "saline water (ENVO:00002010), including plankton (ENVO:xxxxxxxx)" | depth 5 m | reverse complement strand
GCCTGTCATGATTGAGACGATTCCAAGCAAGAGGATCATTGCATGAGGTCCATATTGATTAGCATCATCGAGTGCGACTCTCAGAAAACCATCATCCAATATAGACGAAATCATGCCCTCGTCGGAATCCCGGAATTCGGGTGCCTGCCTCCTGGGGATTCTGTCAGCCATGCTATCTCTGTATTACGGATTAGGTAATACGTAGATTATATTTCTCTGATAAAAATCGTAGCAATGCTCTTTCACCTAATCTTTTACGAAAAGACATGATAGGTTACGAGGAGGGGGCCGTACATGTCTCAGCGAGTCCTGGTTCGGGGAAGACGGCTTTGTGCCTCAGCGTAGTATCGGGCATAATCTCAAGTGGCGGAAAGGTGATTTGGGCATGCAGGGAGATGCCGAATTTAGATAGAGCTAGAGAGATTCTTAGGGGTATTTCCGAGGAGGGTTATGAGAATATTTCCATAATTCATTTTTCGAATGATTTCCCAAAATATACTGATGCTATATTATCGATGAGTAGGGATTTCAACGAGTCGGACATCGTCATAGTGGACGATTGGTGCGGAAGCTATGGCAGGGCCAAAAAAGAAGAAATTAAGTCGGTTATCAGGATATCAGAGAATTGCAAGGATACTAATGTTGTAATTACCTCTAGCTCATATGAGGATGCATCCGGGGCTTCGGAAAGTAACTGGATTTCCAGAGGCGGGAGGTCTGTTAACGAGGCTTATCAGACGGTGTTTCTACAAAAACATCCTATGAGACAAGGGGTTCGTATAATTCGTTCCGAAGGTGACGAAAAGCTACTGTTAATGACAAAACATGGTCTTGAAGAGATATCTAGTTGAGTTTGGAGATTAGAGACTCCATTTCTGAAATGGCTTCTTCTGTGGGCTCATACAATTCCTCCGGGGACCTTGCGACCCCAGAGTATTCTTTCTCAACAGAGCTCGGAGATCCTGTAAACCTCCTAATAATGAAGAATACCATAAGAAAGGCTGTCAGAATCAGGATGGCTTGTAATATCTGTTCCGTCTCCATGATTACCTGATGTGTATTTGAGATAAAAACCTACATCGGAATTCCATGTTCAAGAGGCATTGAAAGATGCCTTCTGTTTGATGGAGGGGGTTGTGACCACCCCTCCACAAGATCCAAACCAACTGGAGACCACTGATCAAAGATCCAGGATTTCTCTGCTTTCATTTTGCATTTATCGCAGTAAAGATCCTGCCCTCTTCCTTTACTCCGCATGGAGCTCCCGCAACACACGGGTCGAGAAAGATTCCTGGGGCTAGCAGAGTCCAATTTGAGCCTCTCAAGGTGTATAGAACCGTCTGGAGACCTAAGCCCCATCCATGAAATCCTGTCTCCCGGAATCAGTTGCCTCAGCAATTTATTGACGTTACCACCTTCATTAAAAGCGACTAGATTCAAACCCTCTTGGTCAGAAATTACCTTGACGGTTGCATGGGCTCCTTTCATTACCTCTGGCTTGGAGATGACCGTCCCACTGGAAGTGCCCTCTAAGTGGTCATCGGATAATTGATTCGTGATGTGAGATGACCACTTGAAGCATCTCTCGTTTCCTTCTACACCTTGAATCCATGAGTTGGCGGACTCCACTGCAGACTTGTTTGCTCCCCGTATTCCGTAAAGGACGGGACAAGGAGTTCGAGGGGAAATAATTCCCTTATCAGACGTCGGATCTCTGTTCATGAATGTATCAGGGAAAAGCCTAGACATTTCATCTATTGATTTCTTCGAGATTATCCGCTCAGTACCGATTTTTTCATTTGCTCTCCATCCGATTAGCTCCCATGAATGATTCTCTGGTGGCATCCAAGAAATTGCTGCGCTAGCGCCAATGACCCCCCACTGATCTTCGTGGGAGAGAACGAATATTTTCGAGTCAGTTACTTCTTTGATTCTATCATCTAGACTTACCTCTCCCCTGACAGCTTCCCAATACCAATCAGAGGGAGTCACATCAAAAGAAACAAGGAGAGCTGGAGAAGGATTATTCTTGGCATCGGGATAGCTAGCAATTTCTGACAATAAATCATCAAACCATGATTTGCAACTAGCAAGTAAATTGCTCTTGGAATCTAAGGGAATTTCTACTACCGCGGAAAGAGCGCCATTCCCCCTTGTCCTTCTTGACGCGTACGGCCATAAACGAACTAGCCTCCTTTCAATTATCTTGAGTTCTTTTATTTCATTCAAGCGACCCATGAGTTCCTCGAATGAGTATGTCGTACATCCAAAATCTGGATGGTCGGTATCATCCAAGCCAATCCTAACTGTCAAATTATTTTTTTTCATGGTCAATTCTCCAAGATTTCGGAGATTACCTCGCTGATACCAATATCCGGATTACATCTGAATGATCTGACACCGTGAGCAGTTGCTGCCATAATATCCACGTTTCTATCTCCTACCATCACTGAATCTGACTCCGAGGGGCGATCTTTCCAATTATCTCCAAATTTGATATCTGCCTCTTTCAAGGACTTGCCAGCGTGTGCGGCATCGATAATCTGTCTGCCTGCTTCAAGCATACCAGGATTCGGTTTTCTGGCCCATGAATTATGCCATGGGGCGTATGGGCTATGAAGAGTCAGGTCAAGGATTGCGTCTGGGTCCGAACGTAGGAGCTCTTCCCTCATCTTGTCGTGAATCAGTGCTAGGTTTTCTCTAGACCAAAGCCCTCTGCCAATGGGTGATTGGTTAGTAACTATACATATCCTGAATCCATTCCTCCTTAGTTCTCCTATGGAATTGGCGGCGTTTTCCAGAACGAACACTTCTGAGGTATCATTGACATAACTCTCAAACCCCCTGATTATCACACCGTCCCTATCCAGATATGCAATCTTGCCTCTCCAAGGCTCCTCGAAGGGCAGTGGTTCTAGATGCAAGGGAGAATGCAGGCTCTCCCTATCCCTCATTGGCGGGAACATGATATCACAGCTCTTTTTCCGATTTTACAGCTTCTTTGATGATATGGTTGATTATCAGCTGGATGTCCTCAATTCTTTCCATCGAGGTACTGGGCACGATTATTGTCAAATCGGAAATTTTTGCAAGTTTTCCCCCTCCCATTCCCTTGTAATCACCGGTAATTCCTACTGTATCGCAACCGATACTCTTTGCATATTTGATGCCGTTGATAATGTTATCCGAGTTTCCAGAACCAGAATATGCAATGACTAGATCACCCTCAGATGCGAATGTGGATAGCTGTCCAACAAAAACTTGTGAATAGCCTTCATCATTGGCCCATGCGGAGAAGGAAGAAATGTTGTCGGAATGTGATATAGTCTTGAGTCCGAGCTCTTTGGACCAATCCCCTGCGCTGTGTGATGGAGTTGCGGCACTTCCCCCATTCCCGATGAAGTGCACAGTTGAGTCGCTGGAAGCGACCGACAGAACCTTGGAATACAGGGTATGCAAATCGCCCATAGGCAGCTCATCGATAGTTCTCTTTAGGTCGACTAGGTAGTCATTTGCGAAGTCCAAAAAGTCGGAAGTCATGTATTCGCCCGGCTATCCGTTGAGGGCATCATATTTACGGGTTGATGGCTCGTTAGTGCCATGGAGGACCCAATCGAGGCTTTGACATCCTCTTTCGCTGATGCGATTGGAGTGCCTGAATTCTCGCTCTGGCTCTCATTCTGCTGGTTCGGTGCTTTGTCATTAGCGTTCTCTTTCCATCGTGGAGAATCGGCTTTTGCCTCATATTCAGCGGCAATTGGGTGGTCACTGCTAGGACTATTTTTCTACATGCAGTCCGCTCACTTTGTTGAAATTAGAGATCCGTTACTTGTCATCATGACAGCTGGTGCTCTTCCAGCGGGTATAGTCCTGGGAATTTGGGAAATAAGGAACTGGGAAATGAAAGACGAGTCTATGGTTTGGCTAAGAGGCGCTGTGGCTTGGTCGGTCATACCTTATTACATCGTTTACAGCATACCAATCCTCAATATGGAATTCGTTGAGATGACGGCTAGGAGCACAGAGTGGTTGCTAGAGTTTGCTGGCCTTGGTTCGTTTGAGGTTGGGGAGATGATGGTTGACCTCCCGGAAGGGGCAATCGCAGTTTCACAATGGGAAGGTAGTAGATATTTCCTTACCGAACCTCTTGGAGAAAGTGGCTTCTTCATCCCATTCAACCATTCAGATGGGACTCCAGTTAGTGTTAGCTTCATACTAGCTTGCTCTGCCCTCCAATCGATGATAATTTTCGTCGGTGCGATAGTAGCATTGAGTTCTGTCTCTTGGAAGAGAAGAGCGAGGGGCTTATTGATTGCGATCCCAACGATTCATGTCCTTAACGTATTCAGAAATGCGGGAATAGTGTGGCTAAGTGATACGTATCCCAACTGGAGGCTTTATTCTGGTTCTGAGATCGATATGTTCGACTTCACCCATAGCTATGCGGCAAAGCTGGCGAGCCTATTTGCGATGTTCCTCATGGCCACCGCATTATTCGATCTTCTTCCAGAGTTACACAAGCACATAATCAGGATTACCAAGCCTTTGACCAAATTGTTTGCGAAGAGTGAGACTAAGTCAGCGCGATCTTAGTTTCTCATAAAGATCCCCAGTAAGTGGCATCTGGTGCTCCCATGCGAACTCCTTCATCACCCTCAGAGCCTCTTTCTCTAATTCGGAATCCCCAACAAAGTCTGTGACATCTATAGTTGCGTTCCTAGTATTCGCCTTGAAGGCGGCAATCGGCTCTTCGTTGTGGAATACCAGATATGCGGAGCCAAAACCAAATCTCTCCCTTAGCAAACCTCCAAAGTAATGAATCAATGGATCAGAAGGTGGGATTACTAGATCACGGGTCTTAGGGATCCCCTCGGACTCCAAAATCTCCTTCCTGCCCCAACTGATATCGTGTTGGTCGTCCACTAGGAATCCTTTGATCAGGGTGCCGTCTTCCTCAAACTCATGGAGAACATCGCTAATTTCTTCTGGGGAGAATGGGGTTCCAGCAAGCCTTTCGAACTGTTTCATTGAAATCACGGGATAGTCCTCAACGAGTTCCCTTAGATACTGCCTTTTTATGCTCCACAAATCATCGCTTCTCATCGGCTCTACTGTCTTGAATCCGCCTCTGTAATCCTGAACCAGGTGCCCGCTTCTGACCAAGGGAGAAATTAGTTTCCTGAACTCCGCCCTTCTCATTGCCAATCGCTCCATAAATACGGATGGGTCGTTATGATTTCTGAAGAATTCCAATATTCCGAAATCGTCATCCTCGGGAGGGGCGTTTCTGATGGCAAGCAATCTCTGGAAATGAGGGAGTCTGGCCCAGACCTGATGACCTCTGAGGTTGGTTCCCTGGTGAAGTTGCTCTGTAGCGGCCATTGACTGAAGGTCGACCCTGAACATCTCACAACGGCCCCTGAGGGCGAAGTCGTCTCTTAGCTCGTCGATTTCCTTGAGTGCGTATGTCTCATTCTCCCATCTACTGACTTGATGGATGTTATGAGTGTGAAAGAGAAGCCTGTTGATGCTTTTCCTAGGTCTAGGTTCTACTACTCCTCCTCTGATGTATCTCTCGCCGTCTCCCATCGAGACGAATCCGAGATCGGAAAGGATTGCCTGTATATTTTCATCACAATCATGAACTGGGACTCCGTTGAATGAGTGCATTACGGATACATCGACCAGCCTATCTCTGTAATTTTCCAGAAGATCGTTGAAGGTGTCTTTGAACTCGTCAAGGTAGGAATGCGGAATATTGACATCCTTGATTTCCAGGTAGTCATTGACAACGAACATCAGTATTCTCCCTATAGGGTCAACACCCTTGAAAACAGGATGATACCATCCCTGCTTCAGAATCATTCTAACTTCTTGTATGAAACGACTACAGAAGGGATCCGATTGTGCAAGAATACGCATGTTCCTGTCCTCGGCCATCGGGGAGAGTAGTCTCTCAGCGTCTTCATGGGAAGAATAGTAATCCGTTGGATCGGGTTGTAGTGCTACAACTCTGCAGATCTTCCCATCGTTCTCCAAGTCTCTCAACACTTCAGCTAACTCTTCTACGGGCCTACTTACAAAGAACCTCAGTGTATGAAGCCTCACGGGTCCGATTTTCGAAATCAATGCGGTTAGGGCCTCGGGGAAATCCATTGGCTTCACTATTCCGTGAATTCTCCTGAAGAGGGCTATAGATCTCTTTCTGTTTGGAACATCGAGGTACTGTTTAGCTACAATGAGTTGCCTTTCTAGGTTTGAAAGGGCTCTCTTGACACTCTTCTGGATATGCTGGTTCTCCTTTCCCCGGGGGTATTCAGCTAGAAGCTCTGCCCTTGTAATCCCCTCCTCGGGAATTTTTTCAAGAAGCTCCTCCTCTAGAGAGCCAATCCACGGATCTGAACGTAGCCCCAGAAGCATTGGAATCTGATCCAGGGTGGTATAGCCTACCCTATTGTGCAGAAGTCTGCCATTGTATACGTCCTTGTCGTGCTTGAAATCTTTCCAATCCCTGAATCTAAAATTCTCCACCCTGTGTATGAGCTCATCCCTTCTCTGAATCAGCGCTAAGGACCTTATCGCCTCAGAAGGCTCAGAGAACTTTGTGAATGATTTCTGTAGAAGTAATGTCTGCAGAGTTCTGTAGTCGACAACTTCGACGCTCCCCCCAGTTATTCTGTACTCGTCTACCCGGAGTATGAATTCACCCTCGTCAGTCTGTGTAAAGAACCCTATAGAGACTAGATTTCGCATTTCAAGTTCTTGTAGTACGGCTTCTACCTGACCTAGAGGGAAAGGTAGTCTCTCACTCAGTGAATCAAGTGTCTGGGGCCCTTCTGATCCTAGCATATCGAGGAGCTTTAGCCTGAGGCAGTCCAGTGGGTCAGACAAAGTTGAGGAAACCCATTTAGAGGGAGTGGCACCACTGAATTCTTCAGCAATCTCATAAGTCAGTCCCCCGGTGTAAAGAGCTCTCAGATCTTCCATCTCAGATGCTCCTGCAACAGCTAGACAACCCAGTGTACCGTGGACTCCGGCCATCCTCATTGAGAACCATTTGTCATCGATCTGTTCGTGATTAGTATTGCGAACCTTGGTTATTAGTCCCCTCTCTGCGAGCTCGTGAACCCACTCTCTGATGGTGGATATTTCTATCCCACTGAGCTTTGAGTTGTAAAGGGGATTGGTTAGGCCACGTTCCAAACCGCCTCCCATATCCATCAATCTCAATAGGTCGATTGCATTTTTCGGCACAGCTACTTTGGATTGGTAGTAGTCCGAGATTGTATCCTTATCCAGGTCTGTTGCGAGAGACCTGGCCCCTAGCAAGCGCCTGAGAATCTCTGGATCTACGTCTTTGATCAGATATGCTCTAGTTCTGAGGCTTAGCAAATCCTCGAATGCTGACATGAATAATGTCATCCCCAGTGGGGATGGCATTTTCACATGTCTATGGACTATCCTAACGTCCTCACTGTCCATCCTAGAGATGAATTTCCTAAGTTGCTCCATGTCCAAGTCACCGTTCAGAATCTCACTCATTGCTTCACGGATGATTACTGACCCGTCCATTTGCCTATGCTTTGTCATTATGGCCTCAGCTTTCTGTTGGAATTGCTTTGGGCTTACTTCCTCGGCCCCTATTCTTCTAGGGTTCAACATGCTCCTAGACGAAACTTCCCTGAATCTCTTGGAGAAAAGTTGGGAGTCCATCATGTATCTTTGGAGAATATCTTCACTGGTATCATTTCTGAATACTTCAGGAATTTTAGAAATCTCGACCTCATGACTGAGCTTTGCTAAAAACCCATTTTCATCAAAAGAAAGCTCATGGATAATTATGTTCTCTTTGGACGCGATTCCTGCAAAAAGGTACCCAAGAGCCAGATTGAAAGCCCTACCTCTGCAGGTCGTAACCACATAGGTTGGCAGGGGGGAGTCTACCTGTTCGATTAGTATTCTGTCATTGGAGGGGACCTGGAACGTTGTCGCAGTGTGTTCGTCCAGGAACTGCTTCAAGGCCATTGCTACTGGCTTGTTTAATTGGAGGGCCTCAGTTAGAATAGGTTCGTAGTCAGTTCCCATTCGGGCCCCTACGGACACTTGTCCTAGTAATCTCAAGACTGCTTGGCTAAGCTCATGAGTTCGACTATTGGCCTCACCCGTCCATGATGGAATCGTTGGCCTGTAGCCGGTAGCAGGGGTTACGTTGACTCTCGTTCCCCTTACGCTAGCAACCCTGTAAGTAGAACCGCCTAGAAGGAAAACATCGCCATTCCTCAGGCTAGAGACGAAGGAAGACGATAGCTGTCCCACAAGTGTCCCATCCCCGGTGAACACTAGGTAGCTGTTGTCAGGAGCAATGGTGCCAATGTTGGTGTAGTATATCATCTGGGCGAAACCTCGCTTGCCGAATCTGTTATCTTCCCAATCTAGCCAAACTCTCCTCTCTTCATCGAGCATGTCTAGGACTTCGATATAATCATCGTAAGGGAGGGACCTGTACGGCCATGACGATGAAACTAACTCATATGCATCATCTATATCCCACTCTTTGATGATTGTGAGACCGATTAGGAATTGTGCAAGTACATCAAGAGAATTCTCGGGGAATTTAAGTAAGTCCATTTCACCTTCGAGGATGGCCATCTGAAGTGCTACTAGCTCCACCAGATCATGAGGAGACGTTGGAAGGAACCTGGCTCTAGGCAATCCTCCGACTTGGTGTCCAGCCCTTCCGATTCTCTGTAATGCTGTAGCGATTGACCCAGGAGATCCGACTTGTATCACCAAATCCACTGAACCGATATCTATTCCCATTTCCAAGCTTGAAGAGGAAACCACGCATCTAAGTAGGCCGTTTTTTAATTTGCTTTCAACGTCGAGTCTGATTGCCTTGTCCATTGATCCATGGTGGCCCTCGACGCCTTCCATCCCTGCAATTTTCAATCTCTGAACTACTGTTTCAGTCATATTCCTCGTGTTGACGAAGACCAATGTTGTAGTGTGGGCTTCAGCTAATTCCTTTATTCTGTCAACATTGTGATCAAGAATTTCCTTGACGGGAATTGAGCTAAATCTCGGGGTTGGCAGGATGATGTCTAAATCCAGCTCCCTGTCACCTGATATCTTCGCGATGGCTACCTTCTGGGGATCTATATCAGATTCCCGTGAATCGCTAGCAACTAGGAATTCTGCAACCGCATCCAAAGGCTCCATCGTAGCGCTAATACCGATTCTCTGAACGTCTGAGGAAACGACTGAATCCATCAGTGCCATACTGAGTGACAGGTGTGTGCCTCTTTTGGTTGGTACGAGAGAGTGCATTTCGTCTATAATGAACCACTTCATCTGATCCAAGATGGGCCTGAATCTCTTGGACGCCAAGCCCAACCCCAGTGATTCAGGGGTTGTGATTAGGATATGGGGTGGCTTTCTTAGCATCTTTTCTCTTTCGCTTTGAGGGGTATCACCAGTTCTGAGACCGACCTTGATCTCCTTAGCCCTGCTTGGGAGATACCTCTCCTTTATCTCTCCTAGAGGGCCCATGAGATTCTTCTCTATGTCATTGGCTAGTGCCTTGATCGGGGAAATGTAGACGCATTGTACGGCATCTGGGAGGGAGCCGTCCAATGATCTCCTTACCAAATCGTCAATAATAGTGAGAAACGCTGTCAGAGTCTTTCCAGAGCCTGTTGGAGAGCACAGTAGTAGATGCTCCCCATTGAGGATTCTCGGTATAGCGACCTTCTGGGGCTCTGTAAAGTCCGGAAACTTGTCTTTGAACCAGTTCCTTACAGGAGGACAGAGCCTTTCCAGTAGCTCTTCGGACTCCATCCTATCTTCTACATACTCGATTTCAGGCATTTTTCCCGGCACCTATCAGTCCCTTGGGCTTCCTGTGAGTACATCAATGCTTCTCTGCCGACCACGTTTTGATAGGTTCGGAAAGTCGCTTAACCCGAAAGTCGGGGGGATAAGTCTCATTTCACGAGGATGGCTTGAAAGACAAGTAGTGGAGTCGGGAGGGCAATGGCCGAATCTAGGAGGTTGGACCGACTCACTTCGATGATGCGCAGGCGTGGGATAGTTCTACCTTCGTTTGAGATCTATGGAGGGGTTGCTGGACTGATAGATTATGGCCCTGTCGGGGCTAGGATAAAGAGAAAGGTGATTGATTCTTGGATTAATCATTGGACCTCTGGCGGAGACATAGTGGAGATCGATTCCCCGACGATTACCCCTCGTTCTGTTTTAGTGGCCAGCGGACACGTGGGCGAGTTCAATGATCACATGTCAGAGTGTAATTCGTGCAAGTCTGTTTTTCGAAGTGATCACTTAATTGAGGGTCTGCATCCTAATCCAGATACTCTGAATGGTTCTGATCTGGACTCCATAATTCTATCAAACAATGTAAAATGTCCAAATTGTAACGAGTTTGAATGGGCGGATGCACGTCCTATGAATCTCATGTTCCCTACTACCATAGGGGCCATGAGCAATGGTAGAGAAGCCTACATGAGACCGGAGACTGCACAAGGAATGTTCATGCTCTTCCCTTCTCTTTACCGGCATTTCAAGCAGAAGCTTCCCTTTGGGGCCGTTCAGACGGGCAGGGGATACAGGAATGAGATTAGTCCTCGGCAAGGAATGATCAGGCTCCGAGAATTCAACATGGCAGAGCTAGAGTATTTCATTGATCCACTAGACCCTCCAGCAGGTGATTTGGGAAGAAATGCCGATGAAGTGTGCATGATACCAGACCCTGATGGGGGCTTCTCTGGAGAAGTCCATATGAAATTCAGTGATGCCTATGGGCGTGGAATAATCAGGCACTGTACTGTTGCGTGGTTCATGCTAAGGACCTATGAGTTCTTGACTGGTATTGGGATTGATGCAAAGAAGATTAGGTTCAGACAGCATGCTGGATCAGAAATGGCTCACTATGCCTCGGACTGCTGGGACTGTGAAATATTCGGGGAGTATGGGTGGATTGAATGTGTAGGAATCGCTAACAGGACCTGCCATGACTTGGAGTCTCATGAGGCCCATTCCGGGACAAACCTTCTCAGGGCTTGGCGGCAATTCGAAACCCCCAAGAAGATAACAGGGGAGGCGCTTTCACCGGTTGGGTCGGTAATTGGGCCGGTATTCAGGCAAATGGCAGGGGAAGTATCTTCTGCATTGTCCGAATTAGATGAAATTCCTTCATCATTCCCATTCATGCTATCATTAAGAGATGGCTCGGAAGTGGAGATAACTAGCGACATGGCAACGATCACTAAGGAAGACAGGAATGTCCATGGAGAATGGTTCACCCCTCACGTGATCGAGCCCGCTTTCGGAATAGACCGGATAATTTGGCACCTTCTAGAACATTCATACGTCGAAGACGGTAAAGATGAGGAGGGCTATGTTACCCTGAGGCTAGATGGATCCATCTCACCCTACGACTTGTCCATAATGCCGCTCTTCGACAAGGAAGGAATGGGCGAATTTGCAAAAGATCTGTTCGACAAGCTCGTTTCACTTAGAGGAGTACAGATTGATATGGACAGTTCGGGTTCTATAGGTAAAAGATACGCAAGAGCCGATGAGATTGGTATTCCATGGGCAGTCACAATTGACCATACCACCCTGAAAGATGGAACCGTGACCATCAGGCGGAGGGACGATCAGTTACAGGTCAGGGTTTCCTCGGATGATTTGCACAGGCACATCTCTAATTCAACGATTGAATCATTGTTCTGACTCCCAATCTTCATGGGGTCCCGGCTCCACGGTATGCTGTGACCGAGACTGGTGCCGAAGAGGACTGGACAGAGAAATACCGGCCGAGCACGATTAGGGAGATGGAAGGTAATAGCCCGCAAATAAGGTCGATAAGGCAGTGGTTGGAAGGCTGGACGGGGGATGGATTACCGAAAAAGAGGGGGATCCTACTTTCAGGTCCACCTGGCGTAGGAAAGACAACCATCGCTAAGGCTGTCGCTTCTGAAAGAGGGTGGGCGATTATAGAGCTGAACGCTTCAGAGGAGAGGAACGCTGCATCGATAAGAAGGGCCGCGACTAGAGGATCTCAGCATATTTCCTTGGATTTGTTCTCTGGTGGCTCGGTTCCAGATGGGAAAACCATAATCCTACTAGATGAGGTCGATCACCTAGCAGGGGGATTCTCGAAGATTTCAGAGGAGAGGATTGGCAAATCCCTGTCTCCCGACGATGACGCGTCTTCGATATCGGGGGATTCTGGTGGTAAGGCGGAGTTGATGAATCTTCTCGAGATTTCCAAGCAACCAGTCATAATGACCTGTAACGATCCAATGAGGCTCTGGGGAGGTGGAAGGTCTTGGAGGATGAACAGGGATAGGATACTAAGGGTAGCTGACATGGTTCAGTTCAAGAGGGTCAGTCCTAATGACATGAGAAAGATTGCATACAGGATACTAGATGGAGAAGGGGTCAAAATTGATCCTGGGGCACTCGAGGAGATAATCTCCGGAAATCCTGGGGACCTACGTGCTTTGGTCAGAGATATTCAAGCTGCGTCGACTTTAGCTGAAGGATTCATTACCGTGGATGAGGTAAGGGGGCTGAGCTCTGTCGCAATTAGGGATTCCCAGATTGACGTTTTCAGAGCGATGAAGGAAATCTATGCCAGCAGAAGTGGGGCCGAGGCTTCTGAGATTCTCAGAAACAGTGACAAGGACCCTGATCAAATGCTAGCGTGGTTCTCATGGAATAATTTGTCCGTGTTCGATACTAGGGGCCTCTCGACAATTAGCGAGGCCATGGAACTGGCAGATAAGTCACTGGCCACGAAATTTACGAATAGAGCATTCAGGTCTTGGTATTGGGGTTCCGCCCTCACTTCCCAAGCCGCCGTGTCTCAGAAGCCAGTGACTACTGACCCCTACCTTGGATACCCGGACTTCCTTCGCAGGGGAGGTGAATCATGGAGGACAGTTAACGTGGTTTCCGCTATGTCAGAGAGTGTGTCCACTAGTCGCTCATCCTTCAGGGAGGAGCTGTGGCCCCTGATTCTAGCTGTCCATGATGAGGCTCTGGGAGGAAATCCTCTAGATTTCAGTCTGGCAATAAAGATGGGGCTGGGCGTGGAAGAACACTTGTCCCTGCACGGTATCGCCAAGAGCAGTAAGCAAGGCAGAGACGTGATCAAGAAATTTGAGGAGTTAGAGGATGAAAATGAGATACCTGAGCTGGTAATTGAGGATAACGTTACTGCACCTTCTACGGATGAGCCAGAGACTAAAGGGAAGCAATTTACACTTGACTCGTTCTAGACGTCGCTTCTCCATGTCTTTGGATGCAACAATACCAGAACCGTCAGAAGCTCTAGACGTCCGAGCCACATCAAAAGAGAAGCGATAATCAACGAGGGCTCCCCAAGGGATGCCCATGTAGCAGTGGGGCCAAATGCCCCAAGTGCCGGACCTGTGTTTCCGAGTAGTGATAGGGACACAGAGAGGACGTCTGTCATATTCAATGAGGGCTCTAGCAGTGAAAAGGCTAGTATTGATGCGGTGACGAGTACTGTCCAGGAGCTCAGCATTCCAAGTACCGTCCAGATTCTCTTCTCGTCTATTACTTCGTCGTTGAATCTGATGGCGACTACTTTCTTGGGCTGTATGATTTTCAGAATTTCCCTCTTTGAAAGCTCGAATGCGATCCTAATCCTTAGCACCTTCAGACCACCACCAGTGGACCCGGCTGTGGCCCCGATTATCATCAGTAGCAGGAGTACGAATTGGCTGAATAGTGGCCATGTGGCGAAATCGGCTGATGAGTATCCAGTACTGGATATGGATATCGCTTGGAACATTGAGTGTCTCACAGTCTCCAGAAAGCCTAGGTCTTCTGACCCTGACTGGAATATGTTGAACGCCATCGCCAACCAAGCTATGGTGAGTATGAATAGGTAGCTCCTAACCTCTCCGTCCTTGAATGCCTCTTTCGACCTACCTGCGAGAATAAGGTGCAGTAAGCTAAAGTTGATGCAGGTAAGAACCATGAATACCATCAAGATTACTTCTATCCTAGCAGAGTCGAAAGCCATAATCCCACTGTCTGAAGTTCCGAATCCTCCTGAGGAAAGCGTGGTCAGTGCATAGTTGACTGAATCAAATAGTCCCATCTCACCTACGAATCTTAGAAGTATCATCTCAATCAGAGTCAGAACTATGTATATTGTCCATAGCCTTCTAGCAGTCCATTGCAGGGATGGTCCCAACCTAGACAGAGAAGGGCCTGTTAGCTCGGCTCTTGCCAATGACATCCCGCCACCCAGAGCTTGAGAAAGAATCAGTAGACCCAGCATGATTACTCCCATGCCACCCAGCCATTGTGTGAGAGACCTCCACAGAATCAAGCTCTGTGGCTGGGAGCTTATGCAGTCACTACCCTCAGTGCATCGTGGGCTGGTTGCGTGATCAATCACTGTCGAACCGGTCGTCGTGAAGCCAGACATAGATTCGAACCATGAGTGAATCGCCCCCGACATAACGTCAGTCACAGCAACTGAATCCATGGAGAGCTCTGCAGGGCCATAGAATACCCCGCCCAACCAGTATGGGAGTGCGCCTAGCAAAACCACGGGAATCCATCCTAGAGCGACGGAAGCGAAGGCTTCCCTGTCCCTCAGCCTAGAGGCGATATCTGCGCCCCTAGCTAATGAGACGAGACTCTGACCGACTACCGCGGCCAATAATAGTGGAATCAAATAAGCCCTAATTGCGAACTCATAACCTTCTGCTTCCAAGTAGCAACTATACGCCGCGACCAGTGCCAGCGGGAGGGCGACCAGCCTTATCGTCCAACCAAGAATGAAACCTACGACATCCCAGCGCATGGTTAGCTCCCGAGGCTCTTTTCCAGCTTCTTCAGGTGTTCCTTTAGCAAGAGGATATACAGCCTGTCTCCCAGCAGGATAGTCTCTACATCGTTGGGGTCGAGGACCGATATTTTGCCATCAAAGTCCTGCCTGTCTATCATTGCCACTCTTGCTCCTAATTTGGACTCAACTTTCGAAACCGACCACCCCTCTATTCCCTGTTCTTCTTTGACCTCTGCGGATATTGAGATTACCTCGGGTACGTTTGGAATCACTTGGAACGTACCCGGTACATTCATGTGAATAGATTTCAGTATTCCTGTTACTACGACTTGCCGTCTACTTACGGGGTTGATCGAGCCGATTCTATGCACTGCATCTACCAGTGCCCTATCCCTCAGAACAAGACCTGTTCTTTGCACACCCTTATCTTTAGCTCTCATTGAAATCGCAATATTGAGGTTGTCATCTTCCAGAGCAGCAACGGCGATGTCGTGGTTATGAATATCTAGCTCCCTAAGCAGATCTTCATCTTGGGGATCCCCATGTATAACGTCCAACCTCTTACTATTCCCCACGCTAGAGCCTACGAGCTCGTTCGCAAGATCCAATTCGGGCTCAATCACAACCACGC
>CEVG01013213.1_pt1 | contig 15580 bp, 2 predicted proteins | sample 356511 | NCBI WGS metagenome assembly CEVG01 (sample SAMEA2623426, study PRJEB7988) | marine metagenome | biome: marine biome (ENVO:00000447); feature: surface water layer (ENVO:00002042); material: "saline water (ENVO:00002010), including plankton (ENVO:xxxxxxxx)" | depth 5 m | reverse complement strand
CGTCTAAATATACTTGTCCTTTTGTACCATCGCTTGTGCTTCTTAATACTAAGTTATTACTTGCCGCTGTTCCTCCTGTAACTACTCCTGAAAATAAAGAACCAGTACTTGGATTAAAACGTAATTTTGTACTAGAAGCGTTTAGAGTACTTACATTTCCAGAGGTTGCACTAGAAAAATGCACATATCTAGTAGCATTAGTTGTAGTATCGTCTGTAATAGAAACTCCTAGGTCTGCCCAGGATAATGTTCCACTACCATTTGTTTGCAAAACTTGACTAGAGTCACCATCAGTTGTAGGAAGAGTGAGAGTGTAATCGGAGCTTAAATCCGGAACTGAAATAGTAACTTTGTTTGAAGCATCGCCATCTTCTAATTGAAGACCACTAGCTGGTCCGCTAGTTTTTAAATAGCCTATTACGTTTACTAAACCTGCACCATTAGGATCTAACAATAGATTTTCGTCAGTTGCTAGTGTTTTTACAGTATTAGTTGTAGTAAATAGACTTCCTAATAAAGGTGCTCCAGTTACTCGTGTTGTAATTTTTCTTGCCATTTTGCTTTCCTTATGTGGTTGCTGTAGATGTTTCTATTCCATGCACAACAACAGACACATTAGCTTGACTTGAATAAGCTACAATTTTTTTACCTGCGTCCATTACCATACCGGTTTTTTCTAAAACACCATGACCAACCAGTTCAGTGTCGTATTCAACGAACTCTGTATTTGCCGGCGAATCTGTTGCGGCCATTGCTACTCTTATATTCGATGATGTCGAATTTCTATTACAAACGTTTACTGTAACTACTGCAAAATTATCAGTAGGTACTGTGTAAATTGTTGTATTAGTAGTTGCACTTAAATCCGCTACGCCTAATCTTCCTGTTGCCATTTTTACACTCTCCTATCTTAAAAAGTAATTGTAAGCTACAGGTAATCCTGTAACTCCGCCTTGGAAATTAATCCTTGCTTGAATATTTATCACTCCTCCTGCAACGTTCTGTATAACATTTGATCCTACGAAGATATCACCTGCTGTTACACTGTTAACGTTAAGAGAAGCACCACCGCCTCCAATTTGTGCCTCAATATATGCTTTGATTGCTCTCTGAGTAGGAACAATAGTATCTGAATTTGCTGTGAAGAACGGATCTGTACTAAATTCTGTAATACTTGCAGAGTTACCACCTAGTGTAACTTCTCCAAGTGTAAGTTCTTGCAATCCTGCAATATTAAATGATTCAGCATCCAATGTTGCAACACCTGTTGACTGTTCAATACTGAACAAGTCACCAACTCTAAAGTTACCATCTTGGTCTGTAGTTGTAAAGAATACTCTACCTCCATTTAGACCTTTTGTTTCTTTGGTTTGATCAGGAGCTACTGTTGGTGTTCCTGGATAATTAGTTGATGTAAATCCGCCTGTACCAATATCAAGGAAGTCATGCCCAGTTAATCTGACTTGTGAATATCTAATTCTTATAGTAACTGGATCACCATCTGGAACTGCATCTTCGTTTGCCATTTGTGGACTTACTTGTAGGAATGATGTATAAGATCCATCTTGACTACCTACAAAACTTACAGTGCCAACTAGTTTAAATACTTTGTTTGGTATACTGTCAAAAACTACATTTGATCCGTCTACTGGTTTTGCACTTAATCTTCTTACAGCAATATACTGTCCATCTTGTAAAAAGTCTGCTCTACCATCACTGCCGATAGTGTTTACATCAGCTGATGCTTGTGTAAATCCTGTACCGCGTGTTACAAAGGAAGGATTAGCTAATACACCTTTGTTTGTTCTAACTGTAAAGTTGATATCATTAATATTTCCTGGATCTGTAACAGTCATTGTTGGTGCTGATCCATATCCTGATCCTGGTTCTACAATTCTAATTTTGAATATTTTTTCACTTGCAACACTAGCTCTGCCTCTAGCTGTACAACCTATTACGGATTTAATAATATGGTTTTTAGAAGCACCGTTTGATATAAACACAAACTGTCCTGCTCTATCCGGATTACCAAATGCTATTGCATTATGTCCGCTTGGAGTACCAGGATCAGCTGTAACTGAGTATTGCGACCAAATTAAACCTTCTTCTGATTTACAAACTGCTGAGTTTGATGAAGTTTGAGTTGCAACAAACATTCCCTGTCCGTATGCAATTCTCTTATATGCTGTTGGTGATGCTACTGCTGGTAATGTACCAGCTGTCCAATTATCTCCGCCATCTAAACTATAACTTAATGCATTAGAAGTTGAAGCAATAGCAATAAATCTATTGTTACCATAAGCCATGTCAACAAATGTTTCTGAAGCCGGTGCACCTGATGCACTTGACCATGTTATACCATCTGTTGAATAACATGCCGCTCCGCTTTTAATTGCAACAAATTTTCCTGCACCTCTAGTTAAATGTTCAAATCCTGCCGCAGGTAATGCTCCGCTAACAAATGTCCAGTTTGCCCCACCATCATCTGAATAACAAACATCGTCATCAACTTCGTTAATAACAACAAACCTTGTAAAGCCTGCTCCTAGGTCTGCGAATGCTACGTATTTTTTACTTCCTGCAGTCATGCTAGGTAGAGTAGCTGTTGACCATGTAGTGCCATCTGTTGTGTAAGCAACATTGTTACTTTGAGTTGCAACAATAACCATTTGTGAAGTTCTAAATGTCGATGATCCATCGTCTAAATAACCGTCTGCACTTCTATGCCAAAATGCACTACCGCCTGGACTTGGCAATGTTTCAGCTGTCCATGTAGTACCATTTGTGCTTGTTGATCCTGCTGTTGCACCGTTAGTTCCAGGTAGTGCAATATAAACACCACCATTTGCATTGCCTGTAAAATCAAATGCTTCAATAGCACCTGTAGTTGCATTTACTGTTGTTGCAGTTATAGTAATATCATGTGTAGTAGTAGATCCGCCTACATTTGTACCTAGTACAGTTAATGTATCTAATCTAGTGTAGTCCTGTCCACCGCTTGATAAAGTAACAAAATATTTACTTCCAACTTTTTCTACGTTAAATGTAGCACCTGAACCTGCAACACTTGTTGTAGTTGTTGATACTGCTGTAAAATTAGCACCAGTTTCCATCCATCTAACATCTGACCAATTATTAGATGAGCTTAAAGTGTGTGCTGAGTTGCTATCTGTAGGTCCTGTAAATTTAATTGCTGGTTCAATTTGATATACACTAGTTGAGTCTGGACTTACTATAGCTGTTCCTGCTACAATATGATCGAATCCAGCTGATGCATCTGAATCTTTTTTGATTGTTGCAACTTTTGATCCTGAATTATATGTATCAATGATACCATACTGACCTACTCCATTACCTCCAGTAATGTAAAGTTTCATACCAGGATAAGCTGTTGAACTATTTCCGTCTGTTGCCGCTAGTGTAATACTTGTTGCATTACCACTTTGTGCAGTATTTGATACAAGCTGGAACCCACTGCCACCAATTGCTCCACTAGAATCATCTATGTTAAGAAGTCTAACCTGATTAACACCATCGTCTCTGAATTCATCTTCTTCAATAGCTTCTCCTGAGCCTGGTCCAAAAATACTCATACTTGCTTCAGTATAATCATTTCCTGCATGTCCATATTCAAAAGCTAATACCTGATTGTTGTCAACAACAACATTATCAATCACAGCTTTGTATTGATCTTGGTTATCAACTATTGCTGTCACTGCTACTTCATCTGGATCAACTCCTTCTGCTACGGATCCAAAATCACCGTATGAGTTATTACCATTTGTAGCTCTAATTCTTCCGCCACTTTCAGCCAAGTATCCTATGTGTGCATAGTAACTGAACACAGAAACAAGTTCTGCTCTACCATTGTTAAGAATATGTGCGCCAATACCGTCACTGATAACTTGTGTAAAGTCATTGGAAACAATTGAGTCGTTGCCTCCGTTGTGTAATGCACCATCTATTCGTTGTCCAGTTGCGGCATCACCAAATGTTGTAACATTTTGTACATATGGTGAACGTGCAGTAATCCAAACACGCTCATCATCTGGTCCCCATCCTGGATCAAGCGATGCATATGCACCTGCTGTTGGTCTACTTGTTCCATTAGCATTTGCAGGACCTAAGTCTCCACTTAAACCTTTTACTGACTGTAATCTTAAACCTGTACCATTTCTAAAGTAGTACATGTCTTCTTCTTGAGAACCGTTAACAGCATTGATGTAGTATCTAGCCGCATATTTTGATTTATACATTGCTGGTAATACTAATCTTACACCGTCTGTGTATTCTCTAACAAATTCTTTAGCCCATAACATATCCCATTTAACAGCATCTAAGTATGCATTTACATCACGTGTACATGCTGTTTTTTCATAGCCATACGCTTTTTTAAATCCAAAGTTTTTACCTGTTTCGCTTTCACTCATTGTGGTTAATTGAGCACCACCTTTAGTAGCACTAATAGTAAATGTTGATGGACTTAAAATATCTTTTACAAAATAAGTTGATGATTCTTCTAATCCTGTATCTTCAATTGATAATGTGCTATCTTCTCCACCTTGGAATTTAATTTCTTGATTTTGACTTAACCAGTAAGTACCGCCATGTTTTACTGCACCAGTCAATGCACTTACAAAAGTATGTGTTCCAGTATAAGAAGATATTCCAACATTAACTGTAATAGTAGTTGCATCAAATGAAATAATTGGTAATGCATCTTTATAACTTGGATCAGATGCTCTTGGATAACTGTGATTTGTTCCATTATTATCTTGAGCACAAGTAAATGTTATACCGTTAGGTTCTATTCTAACCAACTGTCCAGTTGTTAATGTGTGTGAACCAATTGTAATAACCATTTGACCTGTTGTAGGAGTGTATACTGCATTTGTTGGAGTAAATGTATTGTATACTGTGGTGAATACTTTTGACGAATCAATTTTATCAATTTTTCCTTTAAAGTATTCTTCAACATATGATTGTAGTTCATCAACAATAAATGGTTTGTTTAATTCTAACTGTCTTGATGCACTGTGGTTATTGAATATATCTGTAGTTCTATTATTACCTTCACAGCTTCCACCAAATATGATATCTTTTAACCAATCAAAAGTCATATCAATACCAGACTGTGCTACAAGATTAAAGTTTACATTTTTCTTACACTGTATTCTTTCAAATTCTAGAGCCGCAAGTGTAAAGTCTTTTTGATCTCCAAGTACTTTTTTGCTTGGTTCTCTCAAGTATGAATAAGCCGCAATCATACTTGCAAAGTTAGTACCTAACATCCAATCATATCTTGCCGCATCAATGATGTATCCTAAATCTCTTGTACACTTAGCATGGTTATATTTGAAACCACTGTAAGTATCTTGAATGTACTGTATTGTAGATTTTATAACATCATTTTTATCACTTAAAATATCGCTGTGTGCAGTTTTGTATTCAGCATCAGCCCAAGTAATATCTGGATATGTAATTACTTTTGGCAATAACACAAGCACACTATTTGCAACACCACTTACAAACACATGAGTTGAAGTGTTTTGTGATGGTCCTACGTTTACTGTAATTGTATTTGCTGTTTCTGCAAGAATAGTTAATCTCTTACTGGAAGCTGGATCTGTTGAGCGTGGATAGTCATGATTAGTTGCATTACTATCAAGTCCACAAGTAAATCTAATAGCTCCGTCTGCAATTCTAACTTCGCCACCTACTTCTAGGTTATGAGCACCGATGTTTACTACTAAATCACCCGATACTGGATCATAAGTAGTACCAGCGGCAGGAGTTCTTGGTGTTAAAACGTCTAACACAAGATCTACATTATTTTGAATTGCAGTACCTTCTGTGCCTGTTGCTGGATTTCCACTGGTTACTTGTGTTTCACTGTTTCCTGTTTGTTTAGTTATAGAAGTTTCTGTAACAATATCGTCTACAATAGACTTCATGTGCGTATATGCCGCTTTTGTAATTGCAGTTGCACTTCCATCTACACCGTAAACATAAACTAAATCATCATCAATAAAACTATCAGCAACTCTCATTGTTGCTTGATTACCACCGTATAGTATATCATATGATAAAGCGTCAACAAAGTATCCTGTATCACGTGTGCATTTTGCCGCATCATGCGAGTGTGAAGGATAATTTACAGCAACATAAGCATTTACATCTGCCGCAATAAACGCTTTGTTTGATTGTAATAAGTTTTTAGCATCTACTTTATCTTGTGCAACGCCAGCTGGAGATGGTAAGCTCAATGCATCTACTGCTGTTGCTCCTGGAATTGCATTTCCTAATGGAGCGTTTTCAATAATATCAACTACTTCATCATATGCTGTGCTAATTCTTGTAGAAGCATTACTTGAACCTGATGCACTTGAACCGTCTGTAGTTACAGATGTTTTAAGTAAATCTCTAGCATGTCTTATAGAACCAACTGTTTGTGTTCTTTGTACATTGTTGTTATATTGATTATTACCTCTTTTGTATGCGATACCTGTGTATACAGCATTAAAATTTGTACCCATTGCAATATCATATGATGTATCAGTAATAATCTTGCCTAAATCTCTTCTACATTTAGCACTGTCGTATTTGTATGTGCCAAAGTTTTTGCTGATAAAATCAACTGCTTTTTCACCAATGTGTTCTTTAGCAGAAACAAGTTTATCTGAAGCTTGTGTTAACCCTACATCAACTGATGCGCCTATTGTTGGATATGTAATAGTAGGTTCATAAGATGCTCCGCTATTGATAATTGTAATAATTCCATCGATATAACCACCAACTGCTGTTGCCGCGGCTGAACTACCTGCTGTACCTCTTACTTGAGATACATTAGATTGCTTAGTTGGAGCATTTAAATTATCTTGTGCAATAGCTTGAAGAATTGTTTTTAAATATCCATATGCTGCCACTGTTTGTGTAGTTTGTGAAGGATCTAATTGTAGAGTTCCTGTTCTACCACTGTAGTAAGCTAGACCAGCATTTGTAGTTTGCCAATTTCCTTGATAGGTTAAATCATATGCTATTGCATCTATAATATATCCTACGTCTTGTCTGCACTTAGTTTTGCTATACTTTAGTGTAGGATAGTTTTCTGTAATATATCCAATAACTTCTTCTTGTGCAAACTTTTTATTTTCTATAATTAAATTTCTAGCATATCCGTAATTAATATCGTGAATTGCATCTAAGCCTGCAAGTTCTTGTTCTAGTTTTTGTCCTAGTCCATGATCAACATTTCTTCTAATAATTCTTGATAATTGTCTACCTGCAGTTTCTTGATCTTTTTCACCTAATGGAAAGTTTGAAGATTGAGTACCAGTTGCCCCTGCTGTTTTTGCTACAGTAGTTCCTCTAATAACTCTTCCAACAACATCTTCCATTCTACGTAAAGCTGTAAAACTATAGATGCTGTCTTTGATATTTGTTAATCCTGATGTGTATGACCCGTATGTAATTGCATTTTGTGAAGCATTTACAAAAGTATGCACAGTAGTATTAGAACTAACACCAACATTTACAGTAATAGTTGTATCAGTTACTGCTGAAACTGTTAGTTCAGTATTGTATGCAGGATCACCTGCTCTAGGATATGTATGATTTGTAGCATTACTATCTTGAGCACAAGTAAAAGTTAAACTATTTGGTGCAATAGTAATTTTTTGATCTACTTGTATACTGTGATTACCTATAGTAATAACCATTTCACCTGTAGTAGGAGTATAAACTACTGCTGAAGGTGTAAAATTGACAGGATTATTTACTATTGCATTTGTATTTTTTCTAGGCTGTACTTCTACAGAACGAAGTTCATCTCCCATAACACAACATTCTGCTGGTACTATGATAGGTAATATTTCATAATACTTTCCAGTTGAAACTTTAATTAAAGTATTTCTAATAAGTCTATTAGGAATATTAGTTGCTACACCAGCTGTAATTGCGTCTGTAATTATTTTTGCTAATTGCTGTACTTCATTAGCTATTCCTGTTTCTGCTGTTATTCCAGTTTCAAAATATTGTGCAACTACGGCTGAACTGTTGTCGCCGTTTGCTGTTTGATAATTAGTTCCTGGAGCAGTTTGTGCAAGTACATTTTGCATTACTGTTACGCCATAATTAATACCTGCTACTGTTTCGTCTTTTTGTGTTAAGTATGGAGATCCAGCTGTATCATTTACATAAGATAGAGCCGCTTCTCTTGACTTAACATTTCCGCCGTGTGTGATATCATGAACTATAGCATCTACAATAAGTCCCATATCTCTTTCACACTTTTCTGTATTAAAGACAAATGATCCTGTAAAAGGAGATATAGTATTAGTAACTTGATATTGTATCCATTCTAAAATTTCTTTTTGTACAAACTGTCTGTTGAGGTTTAATAATCTTCCGGCATTAGGATTTCTTGCACCTTTTTCAATTTGCTCAGCCGCATATCTTATACTTCTAAAAGGTCTATCAATAGTTTTTCCATAAGTTGGTGCAGGGCTGTCAACACCATGTTCTGCAACAAAATAAACGTCATCTGCATTTCCTAAATATGCCCATTCTGGAATGTTATCTGCACTAACTTGAAGTACTTGTCCATTTTTACCTATTGGTAATCTTGCAGGTCCGTTGTCTGCATAATAAACCATATCGCCTTTGGTAGTAAGCACACTTTGTTCTGAACCAACTGCAATTATATTCCAATAAGTACCACTTGTATCTTGGTCTGGTCTACTATTTCCAGCTCCAGCTCCAGCTCCTGAAGATCCGTCGTCACCTTCTGATAAATGTCCGTTAATACAAACATATGAGTTGTCACCGTATCTAGCAACATCGCCTAGTAAGTATTGTTGGTCATCTAACCATTGTCCTCTCCAGCGTAATCCAGTATGTAATCTTTTCCAGTAACTTGCGTTAGGAGGTTCTTGATTAGAATGATCAGCTGTGCAAATATATGTGTATGCACCGTGTGTAACTAATTCACCTGGCTTATATTCATATGCGGTAGAATCTGATCCCCACTCTTGTAAAAATTTTATTCCTTCTGAAAATAAATCCCAGTCTGCATTTTGCGTGAAAGGATTTTTTTCGTAATTATTAGTTTTTGCAATATATTGATTACCACCATATCTTACAACGTCACCTGGTTGATATGTTTTATTAAAATCCCAATCTGCTTCGAACTGAAAACCTCTTACAAATTGATCCCAATTTGCAACGTCAGTTGAAAATCTTGCTGTTGAAGTATGATGAGTTGTACAAATCCAAAGAGCCGCACCATAACGTACAATATCATTTACTTTATATCTAGTTCCTGGTACGTTGTCAGCTGAGCCAGTCCACTCGCCTTTGTATTCTACACCTTTATTTAAATAATCCCATTTGGATTGATCTTGTTCTAATCCTCCATTAGCTGTAGAATTTGAAGTGTGTACTTCGTTACAAACATAAACCTGTCCGCCGTACTTTACAACATCATTAATTATATAACGTGTACTAGTAGTCCAGTCACCTTTCCAATCTAAACCTTCGGCAAATATTTGCCACTTATCTATGTCAGCTTCAAGTCCTTGTGTTGAATCAGCGGCTGATGTGTGAACTGTCTGGCAGATATACAGTCTAGCACCATAAGCAACTATATCATTATACACATAATAGGTGCCTGTTGTCCAATCACCTTTCCATGTTTGACCATCACTTACTAAATTCCATTTTGAAGGACTTACATCTAAATCTGTAAAAAAGTCCGCCGCACTGGTGTGTCCTATCACACAAAGGTACATCTTACCGCCATATGCGATAACGTCATCTTTGTAATAGGTTGTTGAGGAAGCCCAATTATTCTTCCATACAAATCTAATTCTACCTAGTTTAAACTCTGCCATTTAAGTTAACTCCGTTATAATATTTATCATATATGTTTCTCTTAGTACTTTATTGCATTCCTGAATCAAATGGTTGTCTCAAAAACATCATTTGTTGTACAATAGATCCTGCAATACTTGTACTTGCTCCTTCAAAAGTAGTTAGTGTTGGTACAGTAATTTCTGTGTCTATAGTTGTGTTAATAACGTTTTGTGGACCACCAATCCTTATTCTACCAGCAATAATTTGGTTAGTTTCAAGATCGGATCCACCTACACTAAGTCTATTTGCTAAGAAAGTAGCAATAGCTCTTTGTGTTGGTATAACATTATTACTATCTTCTGAGAAGAAAGGATCTGTTGAGAATTCTTTAATTACTGCTCCAGAACCTCCTAATCTAACACCACCTAATGCTAATTCACTTAAACCATCTAGGTCAAAGAATTGAGCACTAATTGTAACAATACCTGTTGCCTGTTCAACTGCAAATAATTCGCCTGCTCTAAAATTACCACTTTGGTCTGTAGATGTGTAAAACACTCTACCACCGTTTTGTTCTAGTACTTCATTTTCTGGTGACGCTACAAAAAACGCACCTCCAGCATAGATATCTGGATAATTTGTTGTTTCAAAGTTTCCTGTGCCTATATCTAAAAAGTCATGTCCTGAAATTCTACATTGACTGTAACGTTCTCTGATTGTTAATGCTGTGTCATGTTGTAGATCATCTTCAATCTCTAAGTTTGGACTTATCTGACAACGTATTCTTTTCTTGTTTAATCCAGAACCATCATCTCCTAAATCCGTAATTACTACAGCGTTAAAAATTTTCAAATCATCTGGATCTGCTGTAGTAGTATCAGGAATAGTACTAAACAGTAACTGAGCTCCTGGTCCTGGAACAGTTGTTACGCCTTGTAATGTTACAAATTGTGAACCACTTGTTACATCTCCAGGAATAATATCTGCAAATCCATCTCCGCTTACTGCTACAGTTGTTGTTGCAGATCTATATCCTATTCCGCTATTTACAAAACTAGGTTGTCCTAATACTCCATCACCTAAGCGTTGAGTAGTGAACAACAGTAATGTTAAACTAGAAGTTTTAGGATCTGTTACTGTTAATGTAGGAGCAGTAGAATAACCACTACCCGGATCCCAAATTTTAATTGCGTTAAATTTACCTGCACTACTTAAATCTGCTCTACCTTTTGCTGTACAACCTGTGTCTAAAATTGCTACAGCATCTGCTCCAGCACCTCCAGCAAGTAATAAATGTATAGGTACACCATTTGGATTTCCATGAGCACTTGTGACCCAAGATTTCTGTGCTGACAAGTTTCTGCCAGTCCAGTGTACACCGTCTTCACTTGTACATGTAAAAGTAGTTTCGCCTGTTGTAGCATCGTTACCTATAACTTGATTACCTGTGTCACAAGTAGCAAAAAACATTCCTTGTTCATACTTACATGACTTCCAATTCATTTGTGTTGAACCATCTTGAGTTGGCATTGTATCGTTATACCAAGTTTGCCCGTCAAAACTGTAAACTACATCTCCTGTATTTGCAATAGCAAGGAATTTTCCTTTTCCAAAAGTAAGTCCACCTACCCAGTTATAAAAATCACCTACAGGTAAAGCATTGTTTACTCGAGTCCAAGTTAAACCGTCACTACTGTATGCGGCTTCTCTATTAGAACCTATTGCAACAAATTTTCCGTTTCCATATGCAACACCTTGCCATTGAGTAAATGTACTGTCATCATCTGCCGGCATTGTTGCACTAGACCAGGACTCACCTGTGGCACTGTAGGCTACTGTGTTTGATCCTTCAGCTACTACAACAAACTTGCCGCCACCGTAAGCTATGTCTGACCAGTTTGCACTTTCTGGCATTGTTCTCTGTGTCCATACCGTTCCGTTGTTAGAACTGTATGCATCACCTTGTGCAAATCTAATTGCAACAAATCTATTGCCTCCGCTTATAAGTCTTTTCCAACTTCCTGATGCACTTACAGTAGATCCTGACCAATTTACTCCGTCATCACTTGTATATACATTATTTGCATCATTGAATACAACAAATTTTCCTGCAACACCTTTACCACTTGAATAAATGGATGTAATTGCATTTGTACTATCGTCTGTTATTCCTTTTACAATTATAGTTAAATCATTAGCAGGAGAAGCACCTCCTAAATCTGTTCCAGCAATAGTAATTGTATCTTCTAAAGCATAACCTGCACCAGCATCAGATACTGTTACAGCGTAATTTTTGCCTGATTTTGTAATATTAAATTTAGCCGGCGCTGGTGTAACCTGATCGTCTGTAGTTCCACTACCTAATGTCCCTTCAACATCTGTAAATGTTAGAGTTGTTTCGCCATAAGTTGCATCTACAATATTGTTAGTTCCTGGTAAACTTGCTGATGTATCTGCAAATCCTGGACTACTAAAGGTTATTCTTGGTTCTAATACATATTGTGTATTTGTAGTTAAAGAACTTGCAATTGGTTTTCCTGGTAATACGTGATCCCAACCTGGCTGACCTGTTGTTTCTTTTGATACTGTGCATTGTCTAGTTGCAGGAGTATAACCTGTTACATAACCATATTGTCCTGTACCGTCACCTGCTGTAATTATTATTCTTAATCCTAAAATATCTGCTTCTGCAAAACTTTCTGCTGTTGCTAATTGAATACTTGTTGTGTTTCCAGATTGTGCATTATTACCATATTTGGAATAACCTAATCCACCTGCGGCTCCACTATCTGGTGGGTTTACTATTCTTGCTTCAAACAGTGCATTATCTCTAAAATCTGTAAATTCTACACTTGCATTAGCACCAGCTCCTGTAATTGTTGCATTGGCATTTGTATATTCTTGTCCTGCATTTTGATATTCAAATGCAAATATCTCATCACTAAATGTACCTGCAAAAACTGATCTTACTTGTGCTTCATTGTTTCTATTATCAACTGTTGCAGTCTGTGGAACTTCTGATGCATCAATTCCATCTGCAACTGCACCATATTTTCCATAGGAGTTGTTACCGTTTGTTGCACGAATTATTCCTCCTTGATCTGCAAGGTATCCAACTGCACAATAGTATGTAAACACTGATACAAGTTCAGCTCTACCGTTGTTTAGTACCCATGCACCAACACCGTCACTGATAACTTGTGTAAAGTCATTAGAAACCATGGATTTATTTCCACCGTTGTGTAATGCACCATCTACTTTTTTACCTATACATGAAGTACCTATGTTAGTTACACCTTGTAAGTAAGGTGATCTAGTGTTAATCCAAGTTCTATTATCTGCTGGTCCCCATCCTGGATCCAAGCTACAGAAAGATTTTCCTGTTGGTCTTTGATATAATTCATAAACACCTGGAGGATTTAATGTACCTTTTAGTCCTTCAAGTGTACAGTTTCTAACGCCTGTTACATCTCTACACCAAAACATATCTTCAAGTTGTGATCCTGTAGCCGCATTTGAATATCTTCTAGCCGCTAAAATTGACTTATAGTTTCCAGGATATTTCATATCATAAGCTATACCTCTTAAGAATGCTAAAATATCATGCATCATTCTGTCTTCTTCAAATACATAAGCTGGAAATGTTGATTTGACATGTTCTATCATATCTTTAGCAAGGAATTTTTTGTTTGCTAGTAATATGTTTGCACCGTTAATAAAATTTGTATTAGTATTCAGTGTATTAGTTCCTGTTACAGTTACATCTAATCCAGTGCTGTTTACATAAAAATTTATGTACTGCATTATATCAGTGGTTAGGTTAACTATAGTAGGTGTAACACCTGTACCAACTGCTGGTGCCGCGTTTAAATTTTGTGTAAAAGTATTACCTGGTTTTGAAACAATAGGATTGTTATTCAATACATCGAAAATTATTGTACTTAAATAATCAAAATAAGATTGAGCTTTGTCAGTGTCATTAGCATATGCTGTTAAAGGTTGGTTAGCTTCAATAGTAGTAGACCTAAGTTCATCACCCATTACTACACAACCTGCCGGTATACTCATTGGACATATTTCAGTATATCTACCTGTCGCCACAGCAACTTTAACAGGAGTTAATGGATCAAAATTATCTTCCACAAATTCTAAAGCATATCTAACAGTCTTGAATGGTTTGTAATAAGATAATCCATAACCATTCTCTGCATCATCAACACCGTTAGTATCAACATAAACTACATCTGCATTGTGTATGTAATCTCTCCAAAACACTGTATCATTGCTGTCTACTGATAATAATTGTTCTTTACGTCCAATAGGAACATTTGTGTTTCCAAAACTACTTCCGTCATCTTGTTCTCTTCTGTTAAGATTAAAAGTTAATAAATCTCCTCTGGTGTTCATACCTGCTGGTTGACCAGCTTGTACAAGTAGATCCCAATACACATAACCACTACCATTATCTCCTGGATAGTTATTGTTATCTGATATGTGTTGTGTATTATTTTTGTATGCGTTTCCTAAGTGATATACTACTTCATTTACTCTGTATTCTTTTCCTAATTGCCATTCTCCTGTTTTTCCTGCAATAACAGTAACAGAGTTACCCATGTATAAATGTTTGTCACAGAAATAATAAAGTTGTGTTGGAGTATCAGCATGAACCATTATCTCAACACGTCTATAAGTTGCCGCTAAGAAATCAGCTAAAGTATTGTAAGTTTCTCTAGTTACCATTACATTGTCAAGATAATAATGTACATGAGTTGTGTAATAGTTTCCGCCGTCTGTCAATGGTCCGTTAGCACTATTTGAACTAAAGTTTAAAGGATGAACATTGTTTATTTCGCCAAAGTTTGTGTTAGGATAATATGCATTTGTAGGATCACTTTGGTCAAATACATATGTTGCACCTTTTTCAAAAACCAATGCTGGTTTGTATGAACCATCAATTACAAATCTGTGATCTCCAGTTTGACTATCTAACTGATCATTTACTGGTCCAATAGAAACTCTGTAATAAATTATATTGTTTTCTTTAGACCAAGACTGACTCTTTGCAAGTACGTCCCAATAGTCACTATTAACATAGTCTAATGTGCTTTCTTCTTGTCCCCCGCCTGATATCTGTGTTTTTGCTACATAAAGATCTCCGCCTCTACTTACAACATCGCCTGGTCTATAAAATCCTGTTGGTGACCAATCACCCTTAAAGTAATAACCATAAGCAAGTACTAACCAGTTGTTTGTACTATCTGTTACACTCGGTTCACTATCTACATTGCTGTTTACACAGTAATATACATAACCACTTTGTCTTACTACATCACCTGTTTGATAATATTTTTGATAATCCCAATCTTTTTCCCATTGGTAACCTGGATACTCAACTGTGAATTTTGTTAAGTCCATTACATCTGGATTTAATGAACTTGATGTATGACCTACTGTACATCTATAAATTGATCCGCCATATCTTACTAGATCATTTACATTGTATTTTGTTGCACCTGCGTAATCACCTACAAATTCTACACCTTCAAAAAATACTTCCCAACTTGCTTGATCATCTTCTAATGCCGCTTGTGAAGTATGTGATGTAATACATTTATATACTATTCCGTTATATCTAACCAGTGCACCTTTACCGTAGTCTGTTCCTGTTGTCCATGCACCCATAAATTTAATGTGTGCTGAAAATAATTCAAAGTTGCTTTCATCTGTG
>CEVG01040342.1_pt1 | contig 15631 bp, 15 predicted proteins | sample 356511 | NCBI WGS metagenome assembly CEVG01 (sample SAMEA2623426, study PRJEB7988) | marine metagenome | biome: marine biome (ENVO:00000447); feature: surface water layer (ENVO:00002042); material: "saline water (ENVO:00002010), including plankton (ENVO:xxxxxxxx)" | depth 5 m | reverse complement strand
TATTGCATCTTTTTCAGACTTTTTAGATGGGTATCTTGCAAGAAAAACAAATTCTGTATCCGTATTAGGGGAAATCCTAGATCCTATAGCTGATAAATTATTAATCGTTTTTGTTTTAATTGGGCTGAGCATTAATCTAGATAGTTTTTTAATTGGTTTCATATCTTCTGTTATTATTTCAAGAGAAGTTTGGGTTGCTGCTTTAAGAGATATCAACTCTAGAAATAACCAATCTGACAAAACAAAAGTAACTTTTTTAGCCAAGACAAAGACTGCAATACAGATGTTTGCCATATTAATCTATCTTTTTGGCCTAACATTAAATAATATGATGGTTCTTTTCTTTGCTGATATTATTCTTATAATTGCACTTTTGGTAACGATTCAAACAGGTTTTCAATATACTATCTCAACCTTTAAGAAATGAATAAAGATAAACAAATAATAGATATAGCCAGGCAAGTAATTGACGATGAAGTTGAGGCCCTTATTGGTTTAAAAAATTATATTGATGAAAACTTTGAAGAAATCATAAATGTTATTTGTAAGTGTAAAGGCCGTATTATTTTCACGGGCATAGGAAAATCTGGGCATATTAGTAAGAAAATATCTGCAACTTTATCAAGCACTGGAACTAGTTCTTTCTTTATGCACTCCACTGAGGCTTTTCACGGAGATCTTGGAATGATTCAAAGCGATGATATTGTTGTTGCAATAAGTTATTCAGGTGAGACAGAGGATCTTCTTAAAACAATTCCAATTATAAAAAAGTTAGGGTGTTCCGTTATAGGTGTATCAGGAAATGATAAATCTTCTTTATCGAAAATTTCCGATTACCATCAATTAATAAAAGTTGAAAAAGAAGCTTGTCCCCTTGATCTTGCTCCAACTTCAAGCGCTACAGCAACTCTTGTTTGGGGAGATGCGTTAGCAATCTCGTTAATGAATAAAAATGATTTTAAGCCCGAAGATTTTGCCAAGTCACATCCCGGAGGCACTTTGGGGAAAAGACTTCTTCTTTCAGCAAAAGATGTTATGGTATCTGGAGATGAAATTCCGATTATCAATCATGATGAACTCTCAAAAGATGTTATAAAAACTATTTCTGAAAAGGGCATAGGAGTTGCATTTGTAAAAAATCAAGATGAAAAAATTGTTGGTTTAATTACTGATGGAGACATCAGGAGAGCCATCGATAAATCAAATTATTTTTTTGACATGACAGCCCAAGATTTTATGAGCAAAGATTTTATGTCAGTTTCCCCTGAAAGCTTAGCATCAGACTGTTTAAAAATAATGGCTCAAAAAAAGATAGGATGCCTTGCTGTTATGGTAGATGACGATTTAGTTGGAGTCGTTAATCAAAAAGATCTTGTAAAAATAGGTATTTGATGAAGATTTTAATTATGGGATTATCAGGGAGCGGTAAAACCTTTCTTTCCAAGCTTTTGCAAAAAGAACTATCCTGCGCATGGTATAACGCTGATAATTTAAGAGAAATGGCTAATGATTGGGATTTTTCTCAAGAAGGAAGAAAAAGACAAAGTTTAAGGATGAAAGCATTAGCAGATTTTGAAAAAAGAAACGGAAGAAAAGTAATTTGTGACTTTATATGTCCTACAAAAGAGGCAAGAAAAATATTTGATGCTGACTATTGTATTTGGATGGATACAATTAAAGAGAGTAATTATGAGGATACAGATAAGATTTTTGAAGAACCAGAAAATTTCAATTTAAAGATTTCTAAATGGAATCAGTATAGCCCTAAAGAAATAGCAGCCTTAATTTCAGATGTTTGATTCAAAAAAACCTACAGTTCTTTTACTTGGAAGATGGCAACCATGGCATGAAGGTCATCTAGCTCTTTTTAAAAGAGCTCTTGCAAAGACTGGTCAGGTCGTAATTCAGGTAAGGGATGTAAAGGATTCATCTGGAGGGGAAGGGCAAGATGATAATCCTTTTTCATTCGAACAAATCTCAGAGGATATTACTAAAAAACTTTTAAAATCTGGATATACGATAAATAAAGATTACATTATTCAGTTAGTGCCAAACATAACTAATATTACCTATGGAAGAGGGGTAGGATATAAAATAGAACAAGAATCATTTGATTCTGATACTGAATCGATCAGTGCCACAAATATCAGAAAGAGTTTAAGAAATGAAGGTAAAATTAAGTAATATGGCTGGGTGGCAGAGTGGTCATGCAGCGGACTGCAAATCCGTGTACGCCGGTTCGATTCCGGCCTCAGCCTCCAAAGTATGAAAGTTGCAATCATTGGATATGGTTTTGTGGGTAAAGCTCTGCATGGAGGGATTAAGGATAATGTTGAAGTCATAAAAATAGATCCACTTCTTGGGACAGATACTTATGACTTAGCAGACTTTAATCCAAATTTTATTTTTATTTGCGTTCCAACTCCAATGAATCAAGATGGGAGCCAGGACTTATCCATTGCTAAGAAAATAGTTGATACGCTTTCTAAAATGAAATCCGAAGCTAATATTATTTTAAAAAGCACAGTTTTGCCTGATAATTTAGATTATCTTAGTAAAGAAATTGACTTTGTATATAATCCTGAGTTCCTAAGAGAAAAAAGTGCAGACCATGACTTCATAAATGGGAAAATAATACTTTTTGGTGGTGATAAAAAATTATGTATGGATGCCTCAAAATTTTATACAGAGCATACACATTGCAAACAGAAAGAGCATTTCATTACAGACCAAAAAAGCGCTTCATTGGTAAAGTATTCTATAAATAGTTTTTTAGCAACTAAGGTTATATTTTTCAATCAATTAAAATCTCTTTTTGAGATATCTGATCTTGCATCAAACTGGGAAGATTTTATTAATATAATCTCAAAAGATAATAGAATTGGAGATTCGCATATGCAAGTCCCTGGACATGATGGCAGGAGAGGATTTGGAGGTGCGTGTTTCCCAAAAGATATTGCAGCGCTTGAAGATTTTGCGTCTAAACATGAGTATAACTTTTCAATTATCAAGGAGGTAATTAAAGTAAATAATCAAATAAGATCAGTATATAATGAACCTACAAGGAGAGAGAGTGAGCAAAATATCACTTTCCATGAGGAAAATTAGATATGCCCAGGTGGTGGAATTGGTAGACACAAGGGATTTAAAATCCCTCGAAGGCAACTTCGTGCCGGTTCAAGTCCGGCTCTGGGCACCACATAAAGTATTATGAATGATTATAAAAGCAATAAAAATCCAGATTATTATGGAGACGGCATAGATTTTAGGAGGTTTTTATCTGTACTTTTTGATGGAAAAATAATTATTCTTTCTGTAACTGCTTTTGTATCAATTCTTGGTGTAATTTATAGCTTGGCTTTACCAAATATATATGAATCAAAAGCAATACTAGTTCCCGTTAATCAATCAAGTAACATTTCTGGTTCTCTTGGTAATTATAGGAGCCTTATAGGACTCACTGGTATCAGCCTTCCCTCCTCAGGTAGTGAGGGTAATTCTGAAGAAGCAATAAAAAAAATTAGTTCACTAAGTTTTTTTGAAAATAATATATTAAAAAAAATCTTTCTGCCTGATCTAATGGCTATAAAATCTTGGGACTCAAAAAATAATAAAATAACTTATGATGATAGTATTTATTCGATTAATACCAATACTTGGGTTAGAAATTACTCCTTTCCTCAAAGAAAAATCCCAAGTCCTCAAGAGAGTTTTGAAGTTTTTCGAAACAAACATCTAGGCCTCACTCAAGATAAGATTTCAGGTTTTATTAGTATATCAATAAAACATGAGTCACCATTTTTGGCAAAGCAATGGACTGAGTTAGTTATTAATGAAATTAATAAATTTTATAGAGAAAAAGATAAATCAAAATCACAAAAAGCTGTTAATTATCTTAATGAACAAATTGCAATGACCAATATTTCTGAAGTCAAGATAGCTATTTCACAGCTTTTGCAAGAGGAAACTAAAAAGTTGGCTTTAATTGAAGCCAATGAATTTTATGTTTTTGAATATATTGATCCTCCTGTAGTAATGGAGCAAAAGTCGGAACCTAAAAGAGCTATAATTTGTATTCTATTTGCTTTTTTAGGAGGTATTTTGAGTGTCAGTTTTGTTTTGGTAAATCATTATGTTTTTAAAAAAAAATCTTTCTAGATAAGCCACTTTCGTTTAGAAAGAAATAATTGTAAGCGAGGACATAAATTTATAATTATCATAAAAATATTAGTCACTTGAACATAAAACAAAAATTATTAATTCAATTTAATAAAATAAGGGTAACCCTAACAAGACTCTTCCTAAAGATTTTTTGGGTCTTCAAAATTGAAAACAATAAAATATTATTTATGAGCTTTAATGGGCTCCAATATTCAGACAGTCCAAAAAGTTTAAGCGACAAAATCTTAAAAGATAATGAAAAAATTAGGCAAGTTTGGGCTTTCAATAATAAAAATGATTTTTTAGATCTCAAAAAAAAAGGCATAACAGTAATAAATATAAATTCTTTACTGTTTTTATTTCATATCCTGACATCTAAAGCAATAATAGTTAATGATTTTATATATACCTTTTTGCCAATTCGTAAAAGCCAAATCTTACTTAATACATGGCATGGAGGCGGGTCATTTAAGACTGTTGGGATGACATCTAAGTCTCGAACAGATTATGATTTATTTTTCTTTAATGTTCACAGAAAAATGACAAATGCCTTTGTTTCAAGTTCAAGCTATTTCAATGATACTGTTTTAAATAGGTCATTTCTTTACAGTGGAGATATCATAGAGTGTGGCATGCCAAGAAATGATATTTTTTTTAAAAATAAACCTAATATCCCAACTAAAGTAAAAAAGTATTTTGGTATCGAGGGTAATAAAAAAATTATTTTATATGCTCCAACACATAGAAATATCTCTACTGATTCTTATTTTTTGTCCAACAAAGAAAATGCGATCAATATTAATGAGTGCTTAAAAGCCCTAAATCAAAGGTTTGGTGGTGATTTTTGTTTCTTATTTAGGGCTCATCACATAATTTCTAACGAAAATTTTGATGATCAAAGCTTTAATGCTACTAAATATCCTGATATGCAAGAGTTACTTTATACAGCAGATATTTTAATTACAGATTATTCTTCATGTATGTGGGATTTTTCATTAATGAAAAAACCAAGCTTTGTATTTGCGACTGATTTGAATAAATACATTAAAGAGAGAGATTTCTTTATGGATATCAAAGATTGGCCATTTCCTATAGCAAAAAATAATGATGAATTAATGCACAACATATTGAATTTCAATGAAAATAAGTTTGATATAAAAATTAATAAATATCTAAATGATTTAGGATCTTTTGAGACAGGTAATGCATCTCAAAGAGTAACCGATTGGATTTACCTAAATTTAAATTAATGTATAGTAATCTTACATAAATTAATTTAAAGTTACTTAAAATTCTAGACTGAAATACAAACTTATGAAAAATATAGTGCTTTGGGATACAGCCGTGGCAACAACAAATCAAGGTGATGCCATAATTATGGAAGGTGTCAGAGATGGCTTAAAATCTATTTTTGAAGGAAACTACATGGTCCCATTTCCCACACACACTACACCTTTCTCAATTTTTCAAACTTACTTTTGGTGGAAAGCTAAATGGGTTCAAGATGCTGATTATAGGTTTATTGGTGGCTCAAACCTTTTTGCGACGAATTTAAGGTATCCAACCAATGATTTAAATATAAATTTATTTAATTGTAAGCCATTATCTAATTCTGTATTTTGTGGAGTAGGTAACTCAACCTTAAATAAAAAAACAAACTGGTATACCCAAAAGATATATAAGAAAATTTTATCAAAGGATTTCATTCATAGTCTTAGAGACAATGAATCAACTGCAATGCTTGAAAGCTATGGATTCAGGGGTATTACGACAGGTTGTCCCAGTTTATGGCAAATAACACGAGAACATTGTAAAGACATACCTCATGAAAAATCTGATATGGTAGTTTTTACTTTAACTGGAGCAGGTCAGAGAGATCCTCAAAGAGATCAGCAGATGCTAGATACTCTTAAGAAAAACTATAAAAAACGCTATTTTTGGGTGCAGACAATATGGGATACGGATTATTTAAATACTCTTAGCGACATTGAGGATATTGAATTTGTTCCTCCAGCTTTAGATGCTTATTCTAATTTTTTAGATAACCATGATGTAGATTATGTAGGAACTAGGCTCCATGGTGGAATTTTTGCACTTCAGCATAAAAAAAGATCGATAATAATTACCCTTGATAATAGAGCTAGAAATATAAATAAAATTAATAATATAAAAGTCTTGGAGAGAGAAAATATTGATAAGCTTGAGTCTTTAATTAAATCTAGTTTCAAGACAGACATAATAGTCGATTTTGAAGCTATTAATAAATGGAGAAATCAATTCTTATAATAAAAATAAGCTACAAATATTGCTAATTAAGGAAATAAATCAATGTTCAATAAAATTTATAATTTATTAAAAAAAATCCCGGTTATATCTCATGTTTTAGCCAGGTTTTATTCATTAGAAAATGCGATTTCAAGGCTTGAACGGCAAGTTAGCAACGCCATTCAAAATGATTTTATAAAAGAAAATAAGATTAATCTAGATGACTATCATTTATATGCTTATTTTAAAAATGTAAGAGCTCATTTGAAAGTTATGGATGTAACAGAGGCTAATCATAATTATGTCAGGATTGGAGAGCAGGATTTTGACGGTGGTTATACTATGTTAGAAAATTTCCAAGACAGTATTGCATATAGCTTTGGGATTTGTGATGACGTCTCTTGGGATGCCCATATGGCTAAAAAAGGCATTCAAGTTTTCATGTATGATCATACAATAAAAGGATTGCCCTATAATCATAAAAATTTTCATTTTAATAGGATTGGAATCTTAGGAAATCCTGAAGATAGCTGCTCTAATATGAAGACAATGAGTGAATTAATAGAATTGAATGGCCACTCTAAAAATAAAAACCTTATCCTCAAGATGGATGTTGAGGGGTGGGAATGGGAATTTCTAAATTATGCTAGTGAAAAAACATTAGATCAATTCTCTCAAATAGTTTTTGAATTTCACGATCTGACCAATCCTGATATGGAAAACAAGATTATTCCAGCACTACAAAAACTTAACAATACACATCAACTTGTGCACGTTCATGCCAATAATTTACATCCTGCAAGCTATCTTGCAGATATCATGTTACCCCCTGTTCTTGAAGCCACTTATTTAAGAAGGGTAGATTTTGATTTTAGTGAATCTAAACGTTTTTTTCCTCAGAAAATCGATGTTCAGAACACAAAAAGATGGCATGAGGTAATACTTGGTAAATGGAATTAATGCTAATTAATTTAATAAATAAAAAAAGCATGCCATTACTTGAAACAAATTAAATTATTATATAGAAATGAACTTTGCATTAATTTTAACAGGTGGTGTTGGACAAAGACTGCGAAAAAGTGGATTACCAAAACAGTTTATAGAACTCTACGGAAAACCAATAGTGGCTCATACCATAGAAAAATTTGAACACTGTAAAGAGATTGATCAGATAATTGTCGTTTGTCATAGCTCTTGGTTAGAGAAAATGCATGCGATTATAAATAAATTTGAATTCAAGAAAGTTATTAGCATAGTCCCAGGAGGTAAAGAAAGACACGATAGTGTTGAACTCGGACTTCAAGAGGTTAAAAAGAAAAGTAAAAAAGAAGATTTGGTCTTAATACATGATGGCGTAAGGCCATTAGTAAAAGAAAAAACAATAGTTGAAAATATTCGAATTGCAAAAGAAAATGGAAATGCAATGACTGTTAGACCGGTAGTTGAGTCAGTAGTAGTCACCGAAGGAGAAACCGCTGAAAATGCAGATTTCAAAGACAGAGATAATACTTACACCCTAACATCCCCCCAAACATTTAAAATTAATGAATTAATACTTGCCTATAAGGAATTAAAAAAGATAACTAGCGAACCCATCTTAGACTCCTCTTTAGTTTATGCTAAATTAGGTAAAAAAATCCACTTAGTTAAGGAGCAAGAGTTAAATTTAAAAATAACAACCGCTGAAGATTTTTATTATTTTCGATCAATCTTAGAATTGGAAGAAAAAAAATTAATATTTGGGTTATAAGTCTAAGAAATGGTTGAGCATAGAGATATAGAGATAATCACTTCATTTCCAATAGACTGGGAAAAATTCCGAAATAAAACTATCCTTGTAACTGGCTCAACAGGACGTTTAGGCATATATATTATCGAAGCACTATGCGAAGTAAATATTAAATGGAATTTAAATATTAAAATCATAGCGGTTGCTAGAAATGAAAATAAGGCTAAGAATTTATTTAATGCAACGTTAAAACTGCCTTTTTTAGATTTATTAATTCAAGATATTACTGACCCACTTGATTTAGATAATCCCGTTGATTTTATATTTCATTCAGCAGGTCTTGCTAGTCCTGAAGACTTTACTAATAATCCCGTTGATACTCTCTGGGGGCATGTAAAGGGAACTCGTAATGTTCTTGAATTGGCATGCAAAAAAAGATCTGAAAAAGTGTTATATGTTTCCACAGTTGAGATTTATGGAAACTGGGAAAATAAAAGCGCTATTAAGGAAACTGATATGGGCCCTCTGCATTGCGACAATGCAAGATCAAGTTATCCAGAGGCAAAAAGACTATGCGAAACAATGTTAGCATCCTACAAAGATCAATTTGGAATTAATTTTGCAAGTGTTCGAATGAGCCACACAGTTGGTCCAAACATCTCGCTTACAGATGGTCGAGCCTTTGCAGAATTCATCCGAAGTGTAGTTGAGGGCAAAGATATAATTCTCCACTCCGATGGAAGCGCAGTGAGGACATATACTTATATAGCTGATGCAATTGCTGCAATGTTTCTTGTAGTTACAAAGGGTGATGAAGAGTTTTATAATATTGCAAATATAAATAATCAAATTAGCATTAGGGATTTAGCTAACCTGATTGCTTCTTTTAGCACAAAAAGAAAAATAAAAGTTAAATACTCCGCAGAAAATAAAAAAAACTTCGTTTATCTGCCTTTTAAGCTAGGCCTTATGGATGTTACAAAAATTTCAAAATTAGGATGGAGTCCAAAGGTGGAGATAAAAGAAGCATTTAAATGGACTACAGATTTTTTTATTAGTTGATATTATTGATTTTTGATTAGTGCAATAAATAAAAGAGTTTTTAAAAACTCATTCATTCTTTTTTTAAGAATGATAATTATATTGTTTGTTGGATTAATATCAGTAAGGTTTTTATTAGAAAATTTAGGCATTATAGATTTTGGAATCTACAATGTTGTTTTTGGATTTTTGATTATTTCGACCTTTTTCTCAAATTCAATTATTGATTCTTGCCAACGCTTCTTCTCTATTGAAGTTCAAAATGATGATTTTAAGAAATTAAGCATCTATTTTTCATACTCAATTTTTTTAACTTTTATAGTAGCAACTATTTTTGTTATTTTTTCAGAAATGATTGGTATAAATTTTGTTATTAACAATCTCACATTTCCAGAAGATAGAATTGATGAAGTAAAAAAAATCTTCCGAATTCTGGTGGTTGGTTTTTTTATTCAAATAATTACACTTCCGTTCAACTCTTTGATTCTGGCATTTGAGAAAATGAAAGTTTTTGCCTACATATCAATTATTGAAGTTTTCTTAAAGCTTATTGCTGCACTAATATTATTTTATTCTCCAATTGAGGAAATAGTCCTTTACTCAATAATGATATCTTTGATAACTGCATTTATCTTTCTTATTTATGTTACTTATTGCAGATTTATTTTCAGAGATGTGAAGTTAGTACTTGTCAATGAAATTTCGGACCTGAAAACAACATCAATTTTCTTCAGTTGGAATCTTCTTGGATCTCTTGCCTCTGTTCTAAAAAACCAAGGAACAAATACGATTTTGAATGTGTTCCATGGACCTGTTTTAAATACTGCACGGGGTATTGGCTTTCAATTAAATGGTGTTATAAATACCTTTGTCTTAAACTTCACTCAAGCCATCAAGCTTCAGATATATAAATATTATGCAGACTCTAAATTTGACGAACTCAATGATTTGGTAGTTAAATCATCTAAATATCAATTTTTTATAGTTGTTCTAATCTCCTATCCATTATTATTTGAAACCGAATTTATTTTAAATTTATGGCTTAGAGATTACCCTAGCTCAGCTATAGTTTTTACACAGCTTGCGATAGTTTTATCAATAGTCGACAGCTTAAGTTACTCATTTATGGCCGCTGTTATAGCAACAGGTAAGATAAAAGTTCCCTCAATATCAGTAAGTATTTTAATTATGTTAAACATACCGCTTTCATATTATTTTTTAAAATACGATTTTGTTCCTCAGACTATTGTCCTAATATCAATAGTAATTTCTGCAATCGCTTTTTTTATAAGACTTTATTTTTATGCAAAATATTACAATAGGTCAAAGCTACAAGTTGTAAAAGCTATTCTAATTCCTACAACTTTGGTTGTATCATGCTCTCTGTTTTTTCCATATCTTGTTATTATGAATCTTGACCCATCTTTTAATAGATTCTTTATTACTTCATTTATAAGTGTATTCAGCGTAATCCTTTTTGCATATTTAATTGGTTTAAGTGCTGAAGAAAAGATTATTTTAAAAGGAATTATCAAACACTATAAAATTAAATTATCATGAATTAATGATACTCCAAAGAAAGAGTTTAGAGGCTTCATTTAAGAGTAATTAAAACCGAATATTAAATTGTTAAAGAAAATTCTAATAACATCAATCGCAATTAAAATTTTAATTTTAATTACTCTATCTCTAGTAAACAATGGAGATATCGGTGGGTATAATACAAACTCCATTGAGTCTGATGATGTAAGGTATGTAGCAGGAGCTATCTACTACTCTCAAAATGCTAAAAGCTTAATTGATGAAGAAGTATTTACATATGCTTTTGCAAGATTAGATGATCGAACTGGATACTCAAGTAGTTTTAGTTTGTGGTATTGGTTTGTTTGTATAGCTGCATATTTATTTCAATCTATTTTTGCTCTAAGGGTAATTAATATTCTTTTTTCAGCATTAACAGCTTTTTATATTTTTAAACTAGCTTCAATTTTATTTAATAATAAAGCTGCTAAATATGCAGCAATAATCTACTCTTTTAATCCTTACTTTCTTATTTTCCCATTGTTTTTATATAAAGATCAGTTAATAGCTTTATTAACTGTTCAGTTGTTTTATTTCTTGTATAGTTTTTTTGCTAGCAAAAAAAATAAATTTTTGTTGTTCGCATTAATTAATTTGATTCTTTTTTCATTCTTGAGAAGTGGTTTTGTCTTCATATTAGCTTTTGCTTTTTTAGCGCTATTTTTAATAAGAGAGAAAAGATTTCCAAAGATGTCAAATTTCAGTAACATCTTTTATATTTTAGTAATATCTGTAGTTTCTATATTATTTGTACCTTTTATCTTTGTTGATAATCTTCAAATTATTTTAGAAAAGCTATTTGTTTACGTCTTGGAAAGGCAAACTTCTGAAAGTGACACTATTGCAATGTTTCAGATCTCGGGGCTATCAGATTTTTATAAACTCCCATTTGCGTTTATTTTTGCATTATTACAACCTGTAAATTTGACATCTCAAATAATATCAATTTCAGGCTTTGTCGGCTTGATAAATTTATTTGGAATATTTCTTGCAACAGGTAATGCCTTAGCATTTTTTGATAAAAATATAAGAAGTTTAAATTTTACTTGGATTATTCATGCCTTATTTGTAGTTACTTTAATTACCTCTCTAGGTATTAGTAGACATTATTACTTTATGTTGCCTTTTTATGTGATTTTTTTATCTGCTTTTGTTGTTAATAAAAATAATTTTATAACTACTTTATTTTGCTCTTTGCTTTTGGCTATGTTAATTGGTGTTTATTATTTAACTAAAGTTATATAAATATGAGTGATTTATTACAAAGAACATTGCATATAGATGCTTCTAGATTAAGGTCTGGTGGAGGCGTACTTCATTTAATGAAGCTACTAGAGCTAGAAAAATTTTCAAGTTTTGACAAGATAATAGTCTATACATATCAAAATAGTGAATTTTATAAGTTTAATAGCAAGAAAATTGTTATCAAAACTCATCCATACATAAATAAAAATATTTTTTACCAAATATTTTGGCAACGCTATTTATTAAAAAAAGAAATTTCTTCAGATCAGCTTCTTTTCACTATTGATTCAACATCTTTTTGTAGGTTTAAGAGGAGCATCGTTTTGAATCAGGACATCATTGGTTTTCAAGAGGGAAGTTATAAATATTTCTCACCCATGAATAGGTTAGTATCCTTTATGAAATACATTGTTGCAAAAAATGCAATCAAAAATAGTAAGGCTAGTATATTTACCACTAAATTTGCAGCTAGCGAAGTTAGAAAAAAGATAGGTGAAATAAAAAATATAAATATTATTCCACATGGAATAGATGGCGAATTTTTGCAAAAAAAAATAAATTATGACATTTCAGAAGACACACTAAAAATTATCTATGTATCTTCAATTCTTGATTATAAAAATCATAAATATTTAATCTCAGCATTGAATAATCTTCCTTCAGAAAAGAAAGTAAAAGCATATTTTGTTGGTGGAGGTGATTTGAAACTGATTAGTAAATTAAAAGCACTTTCTAAAAACAATAAGGGAAATAAATTTCATTTTCCAGGTTTTTTAAATAGGAAGGAAGTCTTTGACCTAACAAGAAATTGTGATATTGCAGCTTTCTTATCATCAGTTGAATGTTTTGGCATTACTTTATTAGAGTATATGAGAATTGGAATGCCAATAATTTGCAGCAATGAATCTAGCATGCCAGAAACTCTAGAGGATGGTGGTATGTTAGTTAGTCCATTCGACGAGGCAGCAATAGTTAATGCAATCACAGATTTTGAACTTAATAAAAATAAAAGAATAAGTTTTGGGGAAAAAGCTTATAATAATTCATTAAAATATTCGTGGAAAAGCACAGTGAAGGAAACTTATTTTTTGCTTAGTAAGATTTATGAAGAGGATCATTAAAAAAACTTAATTCAAGCATTAACTTTAAAAATGGACAAAAAAAAATACCAAATTTGCACAAAAACTATATGTGATACAACCGATTCAAGCATAGTATTTGATGATGATGGAGCTTCAGACTACTACCATAATTTTAAGAAAAATATTGAACCAAACTGGATGACGGATCATCGTGGAGAAGAAATTCTAATGAAAAATGCTGCCAGAATAAAAAAAGATGGCAAAAATAGGGATTTTGACTGCATTATGGGACTAAGTGGTGGTTTGGATAGTTCTTATTGTGCCTATATTGCAAAAGAAGTAATGGGACTTAGGCCGTTATTACTTCATGTTGATGCTGGTTGGAATACTGATCAAGCAGTTGGAAACATTGAAAAGATCGTTGATGGATTAGGTCTAGATCTTTATACAGAAGTAGTAAATTGGGAAGAGATAAAAGACCTACAAGTAGCAGTCTTAAAATCACAGATTCCTCATCAAGATATACCCCAGGACACCGCTTTTTTTTCAACCTTATATCATTTTGCAACAAAGCATAAAATTAAATATGTTTTAACAGGAGGTAATCATTCTACTGAATGTATTAGGGAGCCAGAAGAGTGGGGAGCTTATCCAGGTATAGATAAGACCTTTATCCTTGATATACATAAGAAGTTTGGAAAAAGAGAATTAAAATCTTTCCCTATAATAGATGTCTTTACATCGAAGATATATTATTCTTTTTTCCTTGGAATGAAAGTATTTAAACCATTAAATTATGTGCCTTATATAAAAAAAGATGCTGAGGAATTACTTTCAAATAAATTTGGTTGGAAAAAATTTCAACATAAACATTTCGAATCAAGATTTACAAGATTCTTAGAAGACTTCTGGCTACCGAGAAAATTTGGATTTGATAGAAGAAAAGCTCATTTTTCAAGCCTGATCTTAACTAATCAAATGGATAGAGATGAGGCGTTGGAAAGAATAAAGACTCCTGAGCTGAGCGAGTCTTTCCTCAAGCAAGAATTCGAATATATTGCTCATAAACTTGATCTCAGCGTCAATGAATTACAAGAAATTTTTGATGGTCCAAATAAAAGTAGCTCCGATTATAAAAATAAAATGGGTCTTATAAACATAGCAGCAAAAGCTCAGTCTATGCTTGGTTTAGAAAATAGATTATATAAATGATTGGAATAATTGAATATGGATTAGGAAATGTCTCTGCATTTGCGAACATCTATAAGAAGTTGGATGTTCCCTATAAAATCCTCAGAAATACAGATGACTTCCAAGAAGTTGATAAATTAATACTTCCTGGGGTTGGTGCATTTGATCATGCAATGGATCTTTTTACTAAATCTGGAATGCGAGAGATCACGGAGGAAATGGTTATAGGCAAAAAAAAACCTGTTTTGGGAGTATGTGTTGGCATGCAAATGATGGCGGAATCAAGTGAGGAAGGTTATTTAGAAGGCCTTAATTGGATAAAAGGTAAAGTTGTGAAATTTAAATTAGAAGATCTGGAGAATGGTTCACCAATGCCTCATATGGGATGGAATAAACTTAAATCAAGCTCGGAGGATGATTTAATAAAAGGACTTCATGATGAAATGTTTTATTTTTTACATTCTTATTATTTAGAGCCTGAAGACAGAGATAGCATTTTAAGCACAACTAATTATGGATCTTCTTTCTGTTCCGTAGTCAAAAATGAAAATATATATGGTATGCAATGTCATCCTGAAAAAAGTCATAATTCAGGTATAAGATTTTTAAAAAATTTTTCAGACATAAGCTAATGCTTCATCCCAGAATAATCCCTTGTTTACTAATCAGTGATAATGGTTTAGTTAAAACAAGAAAATTTAAGGATAAGAAATATGTTGGAGATCCTATAAATGCTATACGTATTTTCAATGAAAAAAATTCTGATGAATTAATTGTTTTAGATATAGATGCAACATCAAAAGAAATTGAAATTGATCTTGAAAAGGTTAAAAAATTTGCAGCTGAATGCAGAATGCCATTGTGTTACGGAGGGGGCATAAAATCTGTTGATCAAGCTAAATCAATAATTTCTTTAGGTGTTGAGAAGATCGCAATTAGCTCTATTGCCATAGAAAATCAAGATATTATAAGAGATTTGGCTAACGAAATTGGAAGCCAAAGCGTGGTTGTAGTTTTAGACATAAAGAAAAATATATTTGGTAAATATATTATTCATACTCATAATGGGACAAAAAATACTGGCATTGAACTTGACGATATTATTCTTAAGATTCAAGAAAGCGGCGCAGGAGAAATTGTTATTAATTCAATAGATAATGACGGCATGATGTCAGGATATGATACAAAGCTTGCAAAAAAATTGAAAAAAATTGTTTCAATTCCTTTAACTATAATTGGAGGAGCAGGTAAGTATGAAGACCTTAAAGACCTCATAAATTCATGTGGAATAATTGGAGCTGCTGCTGGAAGCTTATTTGTTTTTAAAGGAGTATAC
>CEVG01109894.1_pt1 | contig 15704 bp, 18 predicted proteins | sample 356511 | NCBI WGS metagenome assembly CEVG01 (sample SAMEA2623426, study PRJEB7988) | marine metagenome | biome: marine biome (ENVO:00000447); feature: surface water layer (ENVO:00002042); material: "saline water (ENVO:00002010), including plankton (ENVO:xxxxxxxx)" | depth 5 m | reverse complement strand
GGGACCACGGGGACCGCCTGGGCAGGAGCAAGTATGGCACTTGCACCCACCACACTTAGGACAGACCAAAGTATCGTCTTTCCAAAACGGGTCATCACGAGGGTCCTCAATCAATTACAGTGATCTCGCTAACGTACTGTCCTGTCGCACTAGTACCTGCTCCCCCTGCGGTTACGGTTAGAGCACCGCCAGTGGTCACAGTACCTGCCAGAGTACCAGCAGTTCCAGAGGCATAAGATGTCTGATTAGAGAAAGCACTAACTGCACCCACGCTGGGAGCAGATGTAATTACAGAATCGCCAGCAGTAAAAGAATTACTGTAGCTGAAAGCGTTTCCTGAAGTTGCTTGGGTTGCAGTAGGAATAGATCCTCCAGCAACACCGTTAGAAATAGTACCGAGTCCACCTACGTTCAGGTCAGCGGAACTTCCACCGCCAACGTCAGTTACTACACCACTACCAGAAATAGAATAGGTATTACCCATTCTCGTAGCGGTAGTCCTAGCAGCATCTACAGTCAATTGTACGCTGGATGCGTGCTTAGTCACTAGACCACCTGCCATTGCAGGAGTCGTCATCATTATCATGCCAAGAGCAATGCTTGTATATTTCATTGGTTGCTAGCCGATAAAAATGGTTCTATACTATATATGTTTAGCTATTCTTTATCGGATGTCCGTACCGAACATATGCGGTCGTTACTACCCTAAGTGTGACTGAAATCTTACTACATAATATGGTTGCCTTCGGGGACCATACAATTCACACTCGCTTTATAAGGAGTAGATACAAATGACAGGACTTAGAAAGTTCGGCACGAAAGATCTTGGTGCCATCGTAGACGCTGCAGAAAGATACAGTGTCGGACTAGACGACGTATTTTATAGATTGCATTCCTATGGTATGGGAACTGCAAACGAATCATATCCACCATATAATCTCGTAAAGGAAACTGAGATCAAATGGAGGATTGAACTAGCACTTGCTGGCTGGTCGAAGGACGAAATTGAAGTCTCTACCGAGAGTAACGTCCTCCTAGTCAGATCTAAGACAGCGAAGTCCAAGGGAGAAGAGGAGTACATGCACCGTGGCGTGTCTACTCGGACGTTCGCTAGAGGTTTCAATTTGTCAGATGATGTGGAAGTCAAGAAAGTCTCTTTCCAAAACGGGATGCTCGTGGTAAACTTACAGAAGATCATCCCTGAGCACCAGCAACTCAAACTCTATGACATCGAAGATCCTGAAAGTCCTGGGGCATCCAGTGACTCTGCTGAATAGTCTGCTAGTTGGATTTTTTATCATCGTGGGTTTGGCACATAACCATGCCCACTACACTATGGATCAAGATGCCGATTCCTACGTTCGAGCATGGTGTAAGAAAAACCCTGACACCTGCCAAAGTTACCTGGATGATTATTGATATATAGTGTACAACAGAAGAGACCCTAAGGGGTCTCTTTTTGTATTGGAGGTAACATGAACCTATTTGTAAACTGCTGCCCTAGCGGGTATAACGGTGAATCTGAACTGGTGACGGTCCAAGTGCCTAGCAAATTGACAGAAGATGTGCTACAATATGTACGGACACTATCTGATGCTTATGGTATTGAGGACACGAGAGTCATGAAAGACATCGTAAAAACATCTATTATGGAAATTGAAAGGAGGTATTATGACCGTAAAGATCGGAAGACTCAAAAGCGGTGAAGATGTCATTGCTGACTTCAAGGAAGTATTTTCTGGCGATGACGAAAAGAATCAAAGACCCATTGCATATCAAATGGGACTACCATACTCCATTCAAGTTCTGCCAATTGACGTAGAAGAGAATCGCGGACGTATTCGCAAGATTAGCGAACCCGAACTATTCTTTTCACCTTGGGCACCACTGTCCAAAGAGTCCGAGATCTTCATTCGTATGGATGAAGTGATCAGTTTGTATGACGCACATGATGCAGTCAGCGAAAAATACACAAAAATTATAGAGGCACACCAAGATGGACAACGTGAAAATCCTGCTCCTGAAAAACGGGGGACTGACTGATTACCTAATTGGTAGAGTCACTGAACTAGACGAAGAACCATCTGTGTTCGTAGAGAAATGCTACGCTATCAAAGATGATGACATGGAACCGTATCCACGGTACAGCAAGCAACGTGACTTGTTCTTGACATCTGACTCAATCTTTACTATAGTGGATCCGAACAAGGCAGTCCTTGAACTGTACCTTGACAAGGAGAAAAGCGAACCAACCACCGAATGAGTTTCTACACCAACGTCGAACTGCTGGGCGATAACATCCTCTTCAGAGGTTATGATAACGGACAGTACATACAGTCTCGCACAAAGTTCTCCCCTACCTTGTTCATGACATCGAACAAGAAAGAGAAATACAAGACTCTTACAGGGAAGAACGTCAAAGCGATACAACTAGACTCACCTCGCGAGGCGAGAGAGTTCATAGCAAAGTATGAAGACGTGCATGGTGTAGAGATTCACGGATACGATAGGTTCCTTTATCAGTTCATCGCCAAGGAATACCCTGGTGATATTGATTATGATATGTCGTTGATGAATATCATCACGATTGATATTGAGGTGCAGTGTGAGAATGGATTCCCAGATGTAGAATCTGCGGCAGAAGACATTCTCCTCATCACCATCAAGAACATGAATACAAAGAAGGTGATCACCTGGAGTACACGCGAGTGTAATCCTCCTGAAGGTGTGGAATTTCGTGTGTTCTGGTCTGAGCAAGAACTGTTGAATGACTTCATGGGTTGGTGGTGCAACAACACCCCCGACATTGTTACAGGTTGGAACTGTAACCTATATGATATTCCATACATTGCACGACGAGTCAATCGTGTATTGGGTGAGAAGTGGATGAAGTCATTGTCTCCTTGGAACAAAGTCAATGAACGTGAGATTGTAATTCAGGGTCGCACTAACATCTCGTATGAAGTTGTTGGCGTATCTATCCTTGATTACATGGATCTTTATAAGAAATTTACTTATACGAACCAGGAGTCTTATCGTCTAGACCATATTGCAAACGTAGAACTGGGACAACGTAAGTTGGATCACAGTGAGTTTGATACATTCAAAGACTTCTATACACATGGTTGGCAGAAGTTTGTAGAATACAACATCATTGACGTAGAACTGGTAGATCGTCTTGAAGATAAGATGAAACTATTGGAACTTGCTGTCACCATGGCATACGATGCTAAGGTGAACTTTGAAGATGTATACTCACAGGTGAAGATGTGGGATACCCTCATCTACAATTATCTTGCTAAGGATAATATCGTAGTCCCACCAAAACGTACATCACGCAAAGACGAGAAGTACGCTGGTGCGTATGTCAAAGAACCTGTGCCTGGACTATATGAGTGGGTGGTATCATTTGACCTCAACAGTCTGTACCCTCACCTTATCATGCAATACAATATCTCTCCTGAGACATTGCAAGATCATAAGCATCCTACTGCTACTGTGGATCGTATTCTGAATCAGCAACTTGATTTGTCTGATCTTTGTGGTCAAACAGTGTGCGCTAATGGTGCCATGTATGATACCAGGACACAGGGGTTCCTACCCAAAATGATGCAACGTATCTATGATGAACGTACCATTTACAAGAAACGGATGCTACAAGCAAAGCAATCCCTTGAACATGCCAAGACACCTGCAGAGACCTTGGCATTACAAAAAGATGTTGCAAAGTTCAATAACATCCAAATGGCAAGAAAAATTCAACTCAACTCTGCCTATGGTGCTATTGGAAACCAATACTTCCGATATTACAATCTGGCAAATGCTGAGGCAATCACTCTATCGGGTCAAGTCTCGATTCGCTGGATTGAGAACAAAGTAAATCAGTACCTAAACAAACTACTCAAAACTGAGGACCACGATTATGTTATTGCTTCCGATACTGACAGCATCTACATCTGTCTTGATCTACTTGTTCGCTCAGTATTTGCTGGTAAGGATGTTTCTAAAGAGAGAATCGTCAGTTTCCTCGACGCTGCTTGCAAAGAAAGACTTGAACCTTTCATCGACAACTCCTACAAAGAACTAGCGTTGTATGTCAACGCTTACGAACAAAAGATGTTCATGAAACGTGAGACTATCGCTAACAAAGGTATTTGGACAGCGAAGAAACGATACATATTGAATGCTTGGGATGTTGAGGGGGTACGATTCGTCGAACCAAAACTCAAGATCATGGGCATTGAGGCAGTGAAGTCGTCTACACCTGGACCATGCAGGCAACGAATCAAAGATGCGCTCAAAGTTATTATGAATGGTACTGAGGAGGAAGTTCAGAAGTTTATTGCTGACTTCCGTAAAGAGTTCAACTCTTTGCCACCTGCAGATGTAGCATTCCCCAGAGGATGTAACAACCTAGGTAAGTTCAGCAGCCCTACTATCATCTACACTAAGGGTTGCCCCATTCATGTTCGTGGAGCACTACTATACAATTTCCATATCAAGAAAAATAACCTCACCCACAAGTATCCTCTTGTTCAGAACGGCGATAAGATCAAGTATGTGTATCTGAAGACCCCTAACCACTTGGGAGAGAATGTTATCTCTTTCATTTCTGAGTGGCCTAAGGAACTAAAGCTTGACAAACATATTGATTATGAGTTACAATTCGAGAAGTCGTTCCTTGCACCCCTGCAAGTTATTATGGATACTATCGGATGGGACACCGAGAAAAAAGCAACACTAGAATTTTTATTCGCATGACCACAACAAAGTTTATAGTATCCTATCAGAAAGCGTTTGGATTCTCAGTACGAGAAGAAAAACAATTTACTAAACTAGAAGACGCACAATGGTTCGCCCGTGCCATGAAACGCGCACAATTTATCACAAACATTATGGAGGTCAAGGAGTGAATTTTCTACAGGATGTAGTAAAGGAGATTGGTAATGAGTATGCTTCAGTCGTATCTGATGGAGTCGCAGCAGGTGATACCTCTAATTACATTGATACTGGTAGTTACATTTTCAATGGTTTGGTTAGTGGTTCAATCTACGGTGGAGTCCCAGGAAACAAGATCACTGCTATCGCTGGTGAGTCTAGCACTGGCAAGACTTTCTTTTGTCTTGGGATTGTCCAGCATTTTCTGGACACAAATCCCGATGCTGGGGTAATTTATTTTGAATCTGAGTCTGCTATCTCTAAGAGCATGATTGAAGATCGTGGTATTGATAGCACTCGTATGATGATCTGTCCTGTCACTACGGTACAAGAGTTCCGTACACAATCAATCAGGATTCTAGACAAGTATCTAGAACAAGATGAGAAGGATCGCAAACCTCTTATGTTTGTACTTGACTCTCTTGGTATGCTATCTACGACCAAGGAAGTTACCGATGCTGAGGCAGGTAACGAGACTCGTGATATGACACGAGCACAAATTGTCAAGTCTATCTTCCGAGTCTTGACTCTCAAACTCGGTAAAGCAAACGTACCAATGCTGGTAACTAACCATACATATGATGTGGTAGGTGCTTATGTTCCTACTAAAGAGATGGGTGGTGGATCGGGATTGAAGTATGCTGCTTCAACCATCATCTATCTCTCTAAAAAGAAAGAGAAGGATGGTAAGGAAGTTGTTGGTAACATTATCAAATGTAAGGCAGCAAAATCACGTCTAACAAAGGAGAATAGCGAAGTTGAAACCCGTCTTTATTACGACCGTGGACTTGACAAGTATTATGGATTACTGGAACTGGGTGAGAAGCACGGAGTCTTCGAGCGGGTTGGTAACCGTATCAAGATTGATGGCACCTCTGTTTATCCTAAATCTATTCTCGCTGATCCTGAGAAGTATTTCACGCCAGAAATCATGATGAAACTTGACAAGGCAGCAGAAGCGGAGTTTATGTATGGCAACTAGTCTAACTGATCACATTAGGTTGTATGATGATTTCGTCCCAGTACCGTTCTGTCATGAACTTATCAACCAGTTCGAGATGGAACGTAGGAAAGAGTATGTCGCTAGAGAGCAGCGTCCACAGTGGACGGAGTTCAACATCTCTCAGCATTATTCCGAACCTCAGTGGCAACACTATCAGACCACAATACAAAATTACTTTGTAGATGCAGTGCAGTTGTACATGGAGGATGTATCATGTGCTCCTGACTTCCCTGCCAAGTATTGTTTTGAACAATATCGTATCAAGAAGTATGAGCAAGGTAGTAGTGATCAGTTCAATGATCACGTTGACGTACAGGACTATTCAAGTGCTAGACGTTTCCTCTCAGTCATGCTATACTTGAACAACGTTCCCGTTGGGGGACGTACTGTCTTCCCCAAACTCGATTACGAAATCGAACCTATGGAGGGAAGAGTGGCAGTGTTCCCTGCAAACTGGATGTACCGACATGCAGGACGACCCACTGTCGAATCTAACAAGTACATTATCGGATCGTACCTGCACTACCTATGAGCATCGAAGAACTCATTATAAATAACCTTTTACATCAAGAGGAATACGCGAGAAAAGTTCTTCCATTCATAAAGCAGGATTATTTTAGTACAATCTCATCGAAGGTTGTCTTTGAAGAAACCTCCAAGTATGTGGACAAGTATAATACCTTGCCCACCTCGGAGGTTCTTCTTATTGAGATTGAGAACCGTAGTGATCTAACTGAAGATACCTTCAAACAGTCACTAGCACTGGTCCACAGTATCTCTGGTGAGACCAGTGAACTGCAATGGATTCTAGACTCCACTGAACAGTGGTGTCAAGAACGTGCCATCTACTTGGCACTCATGGAATCTATCAAGATTGCAGACGGACAGGACGACAAGAGAGACAAGGGAGCGATCCCTAGCATTTTATCTGATGCTCTCGCTGTAGGATTTGACACACATATTGGTCACGATTACATCGAAGATTCAGATGAAAGATATGCATCTTATCACAAGGTTGAAACGAAGATTCCCTTTGACTTGGAATTCTTCAATAAGATTACGAAGGGAGGTCTGGTTAGTAAGTCGCTCAACATTGCGCTTGCTGGAACTGGTGTGGGTAAATCCCTGTTTATGTGCCATTGCGCTGCTGCCACGCTCCTCCAAGGTAAGAATGTCCTGTACATCACACTTGAGATGGCGGAGGAGAAGATCGCTGAGCGTATTGATGCGAATCTTCTCAACATCAACATCCAAGACATAGGTTCTCTACCTAAACCTATGTTCGACAAGAAGATAACTAGTCTCAGTAAGAAGACTCAAGGTCAACTTATTATCAAAGAGTATCCTACTGCCTCTGCTCACGTTGGACATTTCAATTCTCTTCTTAGTGATCTTGCTCTCAAGCGGAATTTTCGACCAGATATTATCTTTGTGGATTACCTCAATATCTGCGCTTCATCTCGCTATAAGGGATCGCTCGTCAATTCCTATACCTACGTCAAAGCAATCGCAGAAGAGTTACGGGGTATGGCAGTTGAGAATGATGTACCTATTGTCTCTGCTACACAAACCACTCGTGCAGGTTATGGTAGCTCTGATGTTGACATTACTGACACTTCTGAATCCTTTGGTCTCCCTGCTACTGCTGATCTTATGTTTGCCCTTATTTCTACTGAGGAGTTGGAGGGTATGAATCAGATCATGGTCAAGCAATTGAAGAATCGTTACAACGATCTCAGTAGAAACAAACGTTTCTGTGTAGGTATTGACAGAGCGAAGATGAGGTTGTATGATGTAGAGCAGTCTGCTCAAGAAGACATACAAGATTCTGGTCAGACTGAAGAACCCGCACCATCTATTCTAAACAAATTCAAAGCAAAGAAAACATTTCAAGATCTAAAGTATGATTGACCCCAAAAAGTATGCAGAGTTTGTCAATGCAGTCACGTCGTCCCCGTCGAAAGACTATCCTAGTTTTACCGCCCGACTCTTTGAACTTGAGAAGGAGGGATTTCCTTCCGAGCGACTGCTTACTGCTGCTGTAGGACTATCTGCTGAAGCAGGTGAGTTCACTGAAGTAGTAAAGAAGATTGTATTCCAAGGCAAACCAGTCAACGAAGAAAATCTCTTCCACATGAAGCGTGAACTTGGTGACATCATGTGGTACATGATGCAAGCATGTATTGGTTTGGAAACTTGTCTCGATGAAATCATTGAGATGAACGTAGATAAACTGTCAGCACGCTATCCTGAAGGTACATTTGATGTACACTTCTCTGAAAATCGTAAACAAGGTGATGTATGAACTTACTAGCACAAGCACAACTTGACCTGGTAGATGCCTGGAACATGAGTTGGGAAGAGGGTATCCAGTTTATTATTGTTCTGGTTGGTCTCTATTATGTAAAGAAGCGTTTGGATTTGCACTTCGCTAAGAAGCAAGCAAAGACTACGATATATAAAGTCAAACTGGTTGATGACAAATGAAAGACGAACCGATCACAGTTGATGACTATAAGTTAGTCTCAGATGAATTCTTCCAGAAGTACGACTTCGTGCAGGAGCGCCTTAGATTGGGTGCTAAAGCAGAAGATGTATTGAAAGTCATGGAAGCACTCTCTGGTGCTGTCATGAAAGACCGTGTAAAAAACAAAGTAGGACCTTTTGGATTCAACAAAAATGGAGCAACAGACGACTCAGATTCCTCAGACACCCAAGACTGAACCAGAATATGAATGGATCGATGATGCATTCCGTGTGGAAGAAACTAGGTTCATGTGGAAGAGTGTACTAAAGAACGGTGATGATTTCTTGTTCGGTCTCACTAAAGAGATCGTACTAGACATGACCCGTTGGCACCTCAAATGCTTACAAGATGGTACACTAGACGATTACAGTCGTGTTGTAAATGATGGTAAAGTAGGAGGTAAACTATGACCAAAAGAACAAAAACCATTGGCAGTGATACCTGGGAATGGGAAGAAACTGATGATACCCGAGCAGCAATCAAAAGATTGCAACGTGATATCTCAGAACGTATTCGCGACCTGGAAAAGGAAGCACCTGATTATGGAGTTGGTAAATGATTGGAAGACTTGATCCTGACGAAGACGTTATGGATGATTCTATTATCGCACAACGCAAATCATCTGCCCTGATGAAGGCACTACATGATAACATCAAGAATACCATCGCAGAATTGGGATGGGATTGTTATGATGATGTAGTTGTAGAGGTTGGTGGCACGTCAGTCTATATGATTGATGGTGCTGGTACTAAATGGGCACCAAAAAAAGGCACACGCAAGTACAACAAAGATGCATTTATTGTTATCAAAAATAAAAGTAGGGATACTTTTTCTCCTTCGCAGGGACCTAAAGATTCATCAGCAGCAGATCATAAATAGCAATGGTACTAGAGTACAACGTATTTTGATCACCTACCCTGCTAAAAAAGATGGCTAAAGTCATGTACAATATGCCTTTTGATAAGGCAACTGCAAAGGCAAAGTCACTCAAAATCAAAGGTGTATGGGATGCCGCAACTAAAGGTATCCCAAACCCAGATTATTTCTTTGCAGATTCTAATTGGAATGCCTCTGGTAGGTCTATGTGGACAATCAAACTAGGTGAGGATAACCTAGACAAGATTGAACAGAACTTGAGTAAGAATGATCCTGAGGTTGATATCAAAATCAAAGCAGGTAAAGCAACTCTTGACTATACCTTTGGTAATTACAACGTCAGGTTTATTGCAAGTAATAAAAAATCTGCTAAAGCAGCAGATGCTAAGACCACTGCCATGCAAGAACGAGCGTCTGCATGGATTTTTCGTAGAGTTCTAAATGATAACATACGCTACAAGGCGTGGACTGATATCAAATTAGACAAAAAGTATTCTGAACTAGAAGACATTTACCCTGGCGTAGAAGAAGAGTGGTTGAAAGTATTCTATGCACAGCAAGCAAGAATGCTAAAAGAATTCCAAGGCGAATCTTTCCATGAGTTCAACAGAGATGGTGGATTTATGGATTATATCTCTGATATCGTACGATCAAAGTTTGGTATCAGTAAGAAAGATACTTGGAACCCTGCAGACATCTGGTGTATCAAGGATGAAGCAGGAGTCATGAGAACTATTGATAAGACTATCGATGGTAATGGTTCTCAAACTATCCTAGAACTCAATGCAGTTCTTAGAAAACTGTATACAGACAGAAAAGTTGTTGGTGTATCTCTAAAGAAAGTCAGTGGTGGCATTGCCAAGTATGAAGAGTATAACATTCGCGAAGATGGCCTAGAAGCGAACTACAACTTCAAGACTGCTAGGATGACATGTCCACTAGCATATAAAAATAGTGATGGTAGAATTGGACAGGACTCAAGAATCTTTGTTGAGGGTCAGGAAAATGTTGTGTACAACTTCCAGATCAAAGGTAATGATTCTACTAAGTTTTCTAATCTGAAGTGGGAACCTACAGAGACAGGTGCTGCCGCTGCTCGTATGGGTAAGGCACCAGTTGATATGGTCAAGAAACTACTTGAGGATAACAAGGTCAAATTTGAAAGTGACCATAAGAAGTATCCTACTAATGCTTCTCAGTTCAATGAAAAGAAAACTCAAGATGAGTATAAAAGACTCTTCCAAAAGTTACGAAGCAATCAGGTAGAAACTGAAATTACTAGCGTAGATGAATTTGTAACTAACATGCAGCAAACCTATGCTAATAAACCAGAAGTTGCAAACAGTAAGTGTATGCAAATGAAGTTTTTGGAAGTTGTCTTAGACATGAATGATGACAAGCGTGATGAGTTCATGACTGATATGGTGTTCATCGCTGCCAAGAAGGGCAAACGCTTTGGTCCATTTGGCAAACTGTACTAAGGGGTAGCACGCTAGCGTGATCCGTGCTATAATACATGTATAAAGCACAGGACACATGGCAGGCAACACTCACCTTGAGCACCCCGAAGACATGGTTTTCCATGGTGAAGGCAAGAGTCTAGTCAATTTCTTCTACAATCTGCCACGAGATCAGCAAGTGTCTGTGAAGTGGGATGGTGCCCCTGCTCTAGTGTGGGGTATCTGCCCTACTTCTGGACGCTTTTTTGTTGGCACGAAGTCTGTGTTCAATAAGCGTCTGGTCAAGGTAAATTACAACCACAATGACATCGACAAGAACCACGAGGGTCCTGTTGCTACTATCCTCCACGTTGCTTTCGAGTGTCTTCCTGTTCCCAAGACTGGTTATCTTCAGGGTGACTTCATCGGTTTCGGTGATACTGATACGTTCCGTCCTAATACTATTGAGTATCGCTTCCCTCAGATCATCGAGCAATCCATGGTGATTGCAGTGCATACATATTACACTGGCGAGTTTCAAAACTGCACCCCCACTTTTGGCGTCCGTGTTCCCGACATCGAGTTTACGGATGAGCGCACAGATCGTTGCTATATGGTTGACACCAACCATGCATCTATTGATTACTATGATGTACTCAAGCAAGCAATTGACAGCATCAAAGTCAAGTTCTTTGCTACTCGTAGCAAGTTCCCTCAGTCTCGCGCCACACGTCAGTACCTGAAGACCCACGTCAACAAATATATTCGTCGTGGTTTCCTTCCTACTGCAACTGAATTGTATGAGTCGTTACCTGATAAATATAAATGCCAGGTGAACGTTGATATTTTTCGTCTATACCATGTCATCTATAATCTAAAGATGCGTGCGTTTGGTAAGGTCATCGTACACAACCAAGCAGAATGTTATATTGATGGACAAACAACCGATCATGAGGGTTTCGTCATTAGTAGTTCTGACACAACATACAAAATTGTAAATAGGTTGGAGTTTAGCAAGGCAAACTTTACACTAGATAAAAATTGGACGAATGAAAAAGTTTAGCACCTTTCTTTCCGAGGCAGCAAAATCTACAGCAGGACAGCAAGCAGAAAAACTTGGTCTGACCCATGCTGGGTATGGACGCTGGATGGATAAATCAGGTACGGTTACACATGTATCACAGCAGGGAAAACTAATCCCTGTATCACAGCAACAGCAGAGCGCACCTAATAATGCAGGACAAGAACAAGAACAACCACCAGCGGCGGAACAACCCGCTGTACCTGAGGCACCTGGCGAGGTCTCTAAAGGTCCAATTACTATTACATTTGGAAGATTCAATCCCCCTACTACTGGACATGAAAAACTTATCAACCAAGTAGCGTCCATGGCAGAGGATGGAGATTATAGAATCTATCCATCACGGTCTCATGATCCTAAGAAAAATCCTCTAGATCCTGAGACTAAGGTCCACTATATGCGTAATGCATATCCAGATCATGCAGCAAAAATCCACAACGATGAGAAGGTCAAGTCGATCTTTGATGTTCTGGAGGGTCTGTATGCTGAAGGATATAGTGACGTAAACATTGTTGTTGGTGGTGATCGCGTCAAAGAGTTTGATGCTCTCGCTAACAAGTACAATGGTAAACTATACAACTTCAACAACATTAGCGTAAAGTCTGCTGGTGATCGTGACCCAGATGCTGATGATGTGTCTGGTATGTCTGCATCTAAGATGCGTGCATTTGCTGCAGAGAATGACTTTGAAGGATTCTGCACAGGATGTTCAAAGAATCTCACACCAGACCAGCGTAAAGAGATGTTCTCACATCTGCGTGGTAACATGAAGATGGAGGAAGTTGAAGACTTTGCTGATCTATCTTACAATCTTCATGAGATTGCACCTAAGTTAGACCCTAAAGGACTACGAGAGCAATACTACAACAAAGAAATTTTCAGAGTTGGTTGTGTTGTTGAGAACGTCAATACAGGGGTACTCGGCAAGGTAGTATCTCGTGGGGTCAACTATGTCATATACATAGATGAGCATGAGCAAATCTATCGCGGTTGGTTGCATGATCTCGTAGAGAGAAATGACATCAAACGTTTTGATTTTACACCACTGGGTGAACTAGGAACAGACGAGTTAGCACAAAAACTAGCGGCGATGACTCCTGGACAATTCATCCAAAAGATAAATAAAAGAAACAAAAGTTCCTAGTACCGATGAATTACGAAGCACTCCCTGGTATTGAAGATGCCCTGAAACTAGTTCAGGAGAAGAAAGCTGCTAAGGATTACGACGGTGACGGCAAAGTTGAAAGCGGTTCTAAGGAACATGCTGGTGCTGTTCACAACGCAATCCAGCGCAAGAAAGGTTTGAAGGCAGACGGGAAAGATACCCGCGCCGAAGGATATGATAACACCAAAGGTAACCGTCATGGTGATGGTCCTGAGGGTACGGCAAAAAGAAAAGCGGCGCTAGAGAAGAAGCGTGGCATGAAACTCGATGATCATCCACAGTTCAAAGAACATCATGAAAAGGATGCTGAAGGTAAGGTTATTGAGCATGAAGTAGAAGAAGACCTCGAAGAAGGTCTGAAGGCAGCACGCAAGAACGTTGGTGCATCTACCTGCTGGAAGGGATACAAAGCAAAAGGCACTAAGATGAAGGACGGTAAGGAAGTTCCTAACTGCGTTCCTGCTAATGAAGAACTAGAGACCATGGAAGCATCTCTGATGGAATCTGGTCTGTTCTCTGACGATGAAGTACGCTACATCATTGGCGAGAAGTTCGACGAACTGGAAGAACTCTACAAGGGTAAGCACGGTCAGTCTGAGAAAGAGTATCAGGATAGTCGTTCTGATGGCGGTAAGATGGTATCGGGTGATAGCAAGCACAGTGGTGCAGCATATTCCTCCCGTGCTGTCAAGAATACTGGTCCTAATCCTGCAGGTGGATCTAAGAAACCTCAGGGTCAAGGTCGTATGACCAGTGGCGCTCGTGCTGAACTTCAGTATCGTAAAGCAAACATGAAAAAGAAAGACTGATGGCAGACAAAGAGAAGAAAATCACTGGAAAGAAATCCACTATCAAAGTAAACCCACGAACCACAGAAGTAATGGAACGTCATAATAAACTAGCGGTTGAATCTATTCAATCCAAACTACAATCACTTAGAGAGAATCAAGATTCTTTTGATTGTATTGAGGTGGATGAGTTTACCGATGAAGAACTTCTTGAAATTGCTGAGGAAGTTCTTTCAGAATACAATGCAGATAACCTGTTGGACATCTGCGAAGCGATCGAAAGTGATCAAGATATTCTTTCTGAACGTGTGGATCCTAAAGAGACCCAGCGCCGTAGAGACCAGGCAAAGGATCGTCTGGCAACTGGTGCTGCAATGAAGAAAGCAGCAGAAAAGTCTGCAAAACCTTCTCGTGGTGAGCGTCTCAAGTCTGCACTGAAGGGTGCTGCTAAGAAAGTTGCAGGTGCTGCTGGTAAAGTTGCTGGTGAGTTCTCTGCTGCTAAGGCAAAGCAGAAAGAAAAAGCAATGTCTCGTCCGTCAAGTGACGGCAGTTCTGATGGTGGATCTTCTTCTGGTTCTTCTAGTTCTAGTTCTTCTAGCTCTTCCTCAACTTCTTCCGCTCCTCGCGAGCGTAAGCGCGATAAGATCAAGAGAGCACTGAAGAAAGGTATTGGTAAGGTAGCACGGGCAGTATCTCGTGGTGCTCGTGGTGTAGCACGTCGCATGGGTGAAGAAACTCTTCTTGGTTTCAACGCTTATCTCGCTGAAGGAAAGTGTAAGAAGTGCGGTAAAGAAAAGTGTCCTGGTAAGGTACATCACTGCTGCTCTACTAAAGTTGAGCACGCTGAGTGGGGTGTAGGTGATTGCATTAGCGAGCAACATACTCTAGATCAGGAAGGTAACATCACTCACTATGATGTGCAGTTCGAGCATGGTCTGGAAGAGAATGTATCTGTAGATGTTCTCAAGACTCTCGTCTCGGAGATGCATGAACATGCTATCAATCACGCCAAGAACCAGGAGGTACTTGACGAAAAAAAGGATGAAGAGGGGTTCGCTGGACAAGCAACCTCTTACAAAGGTGTTGTAATCAAGAGAACTGAGTCTGGATATGAGGTTCCTAGATTCAATCTAAGATCCAACTCTGTCGATTCGATCAAACAAATGATCGATAAGGAGATGGCAAAGGTTGATGAGTCCTACAAACCAGACGCTGCTAACAACTATAACGGTCCTCTCTATGCTCCATGGACTGCTGTGGAGGAAGGTAAGAAGAAAGGACTCTGGGATAACATCCATGCCAAGCGTAAGCGTGGTGAGAAACCTGCTAAGAAAGGTGACGAGGACTATCCTGAGACCCTGAACGTTGAAGGTTATGGTGTTGGTGATGTAGATCAAAAGATCAAGACTGACCGTGATGGTTACTCTATCCCTAAGGATAAGAGAGCAGCTGCGAAGGCACGTTTGCTTGCTAAGGCAGCAGCAAAGCGTAAGGAAAAGGGTATCCAAAAGGAAGCAACTTATCCTTCTGACTTCAAAAAGGGATCTCCTGTCGCTACCAAGAAGAAAGGTAGACCCAATGCACAGGGTGACTATGGTAAGAAGGACATCAACGAACGTGGTGACTTCTGGCATCCCGATCCTGATAAGGACCGTAAGTTAGGTGGTCCTGGTGCTAACCAGCGTGCTCGCGAAGATCGTGGATCATCTAAATCTAGTAGTTCATCTTCTAGTTCAGGTAGACCTAAACTGAAACCTGGTGAGTCTTACATGCAATACTCTAAGCGTGTAAAAGCAATGAAGACTCGTAGGGAAGAGACTGAACTCCAAGAGAAAGAGTTGTCTATCGCTGATCAGATGAGAATCTCTCGCGAAGCAAACGCAAAGA
>CEVG01143714.1_pt1 | contig 15711 bp, 10 predicted proteins | sample 356511 | NCBI WGS metagenome assembly CEVG01 (sample SAMEA2623426, study PRJEB7988) | marine metagenome | biome: marine biome (ENVO:00000447); feature: surface water layer (ENVO:00002042); material: "saline water (ENVO:00002010), including plankton (ENVO:xxxxxxxx)" | depth 5 m | reverse complement strand
TGGATTTTGGTTTAGGTAATGAAAGAGTGTATTAAAAATGGTTCAAGACATATAACATAGTGTTCACTAACCATATTACCGGAAACCAGTGTTGGACGAGAAATCGCTACTTTCCCTGCCTGTGTATCAGTATGATTCAATAGGTATCGGTTAGCGGGATACTGTAACCATAAGCAGGCCCCGTTCCATTAGGGTATTGGGAGGACCTGATGGGGTGATTCGCATGAATGAAGCAGAAGAAATTTCAAGCAAACAGAAGCAAGCATCAATTGGAGAATTTTTCGAGAAAAACAAGCACTTTCTGGGATTTGATACCCAACAAAGAGCAATAATTACTGCAGTCAAAGAAGCTGTAGACAACTCCTTAGATGCTTGCGAAGAGGCTCGCATTCTACCAGATATCAGAGTCGAGCTGCGACGAACTAAATCTGACGAGTTGGAGATGATATCTCAGGACAATGGTCCTGGGATTCCGAGAGACTCAATAGAGGGCGTGTTTGGTAAATTCTTACTCGGTTCAAGATTCCATGCCATAAGGCAGACTAGGGGTCAGCAGGGAATCGGGATCACAGGTGTAGTGATGTACAGCCAATTGACAACTGGAGCCAAAACACGTGTTATCTCCAAGGTGAAGAGTGATTCTTCTGCAGTTTTTGTCGACTTGGGGATTGACACAAAGAAGAATAAAGCAATAAAATCAAGCGAGAAGAGAGATATTTGGATTGATGAAAGGACCGGCGAGGAGATTTCTCATGGGCTCAAGATAACAACTGTCATGAAGGCAAAATACCAAAGGGGCAAGAAATCCGTTTACCAATATTTGAGAATGACCTCAATTGTGAATCCGCATGCATCGATTTCTCTTGTTGTGATGGACAAAGAAGGGGAAATTATCGAGGAAGGGAACTGGGTAAGGACTAGCAATAAATTGCCTAGAGTCGTTGAAGAAATCAAACCGCATCCACATGGAATTCAGTTGGGGACACTACAGAGGATGCTAAGAGAGTCCACTGATAGAAGGATGACCTCTTTCTTGAAGCACAATTTTTCGGGAGTCAGTCCAAGAGCGGCAAAGGAGATTCTTGGGATGGCAGATATCGAAGAGGGCCGAACACCAAAGAGAATCAAGCCCGAAGAAGCGAAGACGATGATTACAGCGTTCCAGACTGTGAAGCTTCTCAAGCCACCAATGGACTGCCTATCTCCTATTGAGGACCTTCTCATAAAGAAGGGGCTATCAAAGGCCATTGACTCCAGATTCGCCTCTACAGTGACTAGGAGCCCGACGGTTAGCCAGGGAAATCCATTCCAAATTGAAGTAGGTCTTGTTTTTGGTGGGGACCTTTCGTCTGAGGGCCCCATTGAGATTCTGAGATTTGCAAATAGGGTGCCACTGATGTATCAGCAGGGGGGTTGCCTTCTAACGAAGGCTTTGGAGGCGGTGAACTGGAAAAGTTACGGCTTGGAGCAACCTGGTGGCAGTGGTATCCCCAAGGGCCCGGCGGCTGTGTTGGTCCACTTGGCCTCCACAAACGTCCAGTTCACGAGTGAGGCAAAGGAGGCTGTATCATACAATGAGGAGGTCTTCGATGAGGTCCGAAAAGCCATGCTTGAAGTTGGCAGAGGATTGAAGAACCATCTAAAGAAGAGCTCGGAGAGAAAGAAGGCCAAGGAGAAGTTCGAGCTAGTAAATATCATTCTCCCGGAGATTGCCAAAAAGTCATCTGAACTTTTAGGAAGGGAGGAGCCAGATTTAGCCCCAGTAATCACTCAGATCATGAATGCAGTCTTCTTGGAAGAGGAGTTGTCTTGGAACAAAGAGTCTCGTCTATCTATGTGTTCAGTTACAATACACAATTACACTGCTAGAGCCAGGGCATACACTATTCTTGCCAAGTGGCCTGAGGGAGAAGACACTTCCATGGAGTTCAATCCCAGAGGGGGAAGAAAGGAGGCAAAGGGCCTCTGGGCTTGGAGGCTGGATACATTGGATCCCGGGACCTCAACGGTTCTAGAGTTTGGAATATCCGGATTGTCCAAGGGAGACTGGAACGAGACTGACATATTCTTCAGAGGGAATGGGGAGATAATCGGTGCAACCAGAATGGATGAAGCACTTTTGGACGAGCAACGTAAGGCTGAGGCCTTGGAAGCTGCTGTAGAGGAGGTGCGTAGATCTTCGACGCCTTCAGAAGGAATCAAAGAGAGGCCGATTGAAGTCTTCGAACCCAGTGCAAATACTGATTGGTTCGGCATGGAAGGTGATGGGGAATGAGTGAGGCGCCCAGAAAAAACAGGAAGCAGGTAGTGGAGGCACTGCACGAAGTCGCTGCTGAAATGCACAACAGAATGCAGAGGGGAGACCCCCCTAGAATGACTCTTCCAGTAAGGACCAAGACAAATATTTCATTCGACAACAAATTAGGCGTATTCAAGTACGGGAAGAACAAAACTGTGCGAGATGCTACAAAGCTGGGATCAGCCAGACAACTCCTACGCACATTGCATATCACAGAGTTTATCGAAGAGATGATCGACAGCGAAAAATCTTCTACCCTAAGAGAGATGTATTACATTTCTGAGGGATGGGGGAATGGGAAATTCGGCTCCCAGAATGAGAGCAATAACCTCGCCGAGGACCTGGAGATTGTAACGAAGTGTCTGAGAGAGGACTTCAAGCTCAGACCTGAGGAAGATGGTGCTAGAATAATCGGCAATATTACTGTGGAAGAGAAGAATCGAAGAGGGGAATGGATGAGGATAAACTGCAGGGATGATGTGGGAGATTCGGGATATGGTGTCCCTTACAACGTCGAAGAGGAGAAGCTGAAGCTGGTAGACGAGGATATTGACTTCGTGATGGCCATAGAGACGGGAGGGATGTTTGATCGTCTAATCGAAAATGGATTTGACGAGGAGGCGCGTTGTGCATTGATTCACTTGAAGGGTCAGCCTGCTAGGTCTACGAGAAGAATAATCAGGAGAATTAGTGACGAATGGAAAAAGCCAGTTGTCGTATTTGCTGATTGTGATCCCTGGTCTTTCAGGATATACGCCAGTATCGCTTACGGAGCTATCAAGACTGCTCACATCTCGGAATATCTCGCAACAAAGGAGGCGACATATCTGGGAATAACAGCGGATGACATTCTAGCCTATGACCTTCCTAGTGATGACTTGACGAAGCAGGATATTGGGGCACTGGAAGCAGAGTTGAGTGATCCTAGGTTCAACACTGGATGGTGGCAGGAGCAGATCAAACTGATGCAGGAACTAGGTAAGAAGGCTGAGCAGCAGTCCCTAGCCAAATATGGCCTGGATTTCGTCACAGACACCTATCTTCCAGAGAAATTGGATACCATTGGATTAGGATACTGATAACGAATACTGAAAGGGTGTAGCCCGTGCTAGCTACATGGCGCGGGGCATCATGAAGTATGCGAAGATTCTCTCAGCATTGTCATTTTTCCTTCTTCTTATGGGCACTGTGGCATGGAGTTCCGCATCGGATGAGAGTGAGAAGTATCTTGATCCTTCCCAGTTCAATGAAGCTGTGATTGGCCCGGGAGAGAGTATCGTTGTAAATATCTCTTCAACTTCTTTTCTGGGTCAGCGGGAATACCTAGCGATGAGAATTGTCGAGGACAGTGATCCGTTGCCCGAAGTTAGGTTGACTCTCGGATCTGATGAGTGTCGTTCGGACGACCCGAGTATCATACACATTGACAGGCAGTTGAATCCAGATAGTCCCAAATTCCGAGTTGTCCGAGTTTTCTTACCGAATGAGACAGGTGACTACACCCTGTACAACGATGCTGAGAGTGGTGACCTTTGGCTTGTCGATGACTTCAGATCGCAGACTAGAATATTCCAAGAAAATCCGATTTCAATAGTCGTTATGATTGGTGGCTGTTGCATAGGAGGCCCGGTGGGATTAGTAGCGTTGTGTCTAGCTATAATTGGATGGAGGCAGAATGGGGCTCAGGAGTCAATCCTAGTCCAACCACAAGACCAATTGATGACCACTTCTGATTTGTATCGGGAATATCAGAAATCACAGGCTGAGGTCGAGGCCCGCCAGACTGCACCAGATCCCTTCCTTGAGGCGACTAGCGCTGATTATTCTGACATAGTAGGTGATGTGAACCCGCCTGCTGATGAAAACTGGGAGAACTGGGATAACGGGTGATTATGGTTCTAATCGTCGTTCTTCCCCAAAATGGTGGAAGAAACTGGAATTATGACCATTAGACACCCAGAAACCATCAATGGCAAGAAGGCGGATCTTAGACTGTCTCTCAAATCCCTTGCATCCTGACACTGCTCTTCATCGGCTCCTATGATCTCACCTATTGAGCCAACTGCATCCTCACAATCCTCCGATACTCTGCTGTCTATCTCATTGGCCGCAACTTGGGCTCCAAATGATGCTAGGATCAACAATATACCTAGTATTACAATCACGGTCTTGATGACTGTCTTCGCTGCTCCCATGACACCACATCTAACACTGAGATATTATACTATGTTCAGGTTGGGTTTTTAGAAGGGGAGCTATTAGACAACTCCGGGTTGGTAAGAGATGGTCGACTTCGATGATGCGATGAGTATACTTGAGAATACCACCAGAAGAGAAATTCTGAAGTTTCTTGTTAAGGAGCCCCATTATCCACTTCAGCTTTCTGAGATGCTTGAGGTCAGCCAACAAGCGGTAATGAAGCACCTGAAGGTTCTGGAAGAAGGTGGATTCGTTGAGTCGGATAAGGTTCCATCCGAGAAAGGAGGGCCCCCAAAGAAGGTGTACAAGGTTAATCAGTCGTTTTCACTGAGATTGGATCTAGGTCCTGATTTGTTCCGTTCTGAGTATAGGAAAATGCCTAGAGGAGGTCCGGTTAGACTCTCAACTAAGCTACCCGAAGAGCTCGATGGGATGATATCTCAGCTTGGCACTAGGAGAAATATCCCACTGGCGGAGGGGATGCAGGTTCTATCTGAATTGGACGAATGTCTGGAGAGGATAGACGAGGAGAGGGATGCTGTAATTGCTCTTCACCAACATGTGATGAGTAAGGTTTCGCCTAGCCTGAGTGATGGTTTAGACAGCTATGAAGAAAGGCAGTTGGCACATGCTCTGATGATACAGCCTAGGAGGCCCTTGGATTTGGATGTATTCGCACATAGCATGCGCATGCAATCAAATGATGCTGAAGAGATGATGAGAACCCTAAGGGAAAGATTGCTCAGAGACCTAGGGGCGAATCATGGCAAGTTCATGGCTACGCACAAGAACACCCCCCTGCCTTGGTGGATGGTCAAATAATCAGAATGTGATATCATCATCCGACAGGTTTGCCAACAAGCTACTCTTCTCCTGGTATCTCTGGAGAGCTTCCATTCTTCGCCCGTACATCACCACTCCCACAACACCGAAAAGAGCGAATGTTGCACCTAGAATTATTGCAGGTACGGAGTACTGGACTACAGCCTCAACTCCGACATCAAAAATCCCAAGATCAGAACCCATCTTCTTACCAGTAGCCTGGATGTTGTTATCCTCGTCAGTCTCAACAACTAGATTGTCCGGATCGACCACCACGACGATATCGTGAGATCCTGCCTCTACCATGTACAGTAGTGTGATGGTGGGAGGATCTGGATCCTCTGAAGGCATGATTGCCTCGATTGTCTGTCTGTAGGCAATGTTCTCCTCTTTACACCCGTTCTTCTTGATGTCCGATTCTGTCTGACCTGAGCAGAGAACTATGTTGATGTCGGTCGCGTGTGCATTACCAATATTTCTGACTTGGACATTGACTGAGAGCATGTCCCCAACGGAACCACGGTATTCGTCCACAACAACGGAGTATATCTCCAAGTCTGGAGCCCTTAGTCTCAATTCGATGATTTGCTCGTTCGTATCGCAGTTTGGAGGGTAGTTGTCTGGTAGGCCGTCTCCATTGAAATCGAGAGTGCAGGAGTCCTCCCAGGTCGGAGTTTCATCATAGTCACCACCAGATTCGCTGGAGCCGAAGTCGGACATTACCTTGATTCCTATCTCCCTGTCCGCCAGAGTAGCCTCAGCATGAATATCCACTATTGCCACGATATTCAGTGTGGTATACGCCTCCATCTCAGGTAAAGTCAGGGAGTTCGTTGTAGCTGAGACATAGCATTCATCTGTTGGAATCGGATCATCCATGGTCAGCTCGAGACAGTTCTTCTCGATTGGGAACTCTGTATCAAAACCGTCCAGTAGAGCGTACCTGATTTGCCATTTGTCTAGTTGGTTCATTCCGGGTTGAATATCCCATTCTCCAGCCGCGTCGATTGTGTGGTTGTGGAGGGTCGGTGTGTCTGGAACGTTTCCGAAGTTGGTGACATTCATAACGAACCTTACTGTTCTTCCTGGTGCAGTCGTCTTGATTTTGCTCTCCACAGCTGGATCAAGTACTATTCTCATGTCATGGAATTCTATGATTTCTACCTGAAGGGTGATTAGATCCCTCAGTTTTGTTCCTTCGTACTTCTCCTCGCTCATCACCTCTAGGACAATGGTATATTGCCCAGCCAGTGTCTTTTCTGGAACACTGATCGTTATGGGCACTTCTTGTGACTCGTCTCTTTCGAGCTCCTCGAAGAGGACCCGTGGGATATCCAAATCCCAAACATGGGTATAGCCCTCTGAGTCTGTTATCGACTGGATGGCCATATCATACCTGTCTTGGCCGTTACCGGTATTCTCTATTGTTGTCGGCATCACATATTGCTGACCGGGGTGAAGTGAAAGAATGGTATCTGGCACCGATGCCTCTAGATCGTAAACCTGTATTACATTGGTGAGAAGGACTACATTGTCGCTTACCTGGGGGGCGCCCTCTAAGTAGGCCCTGAATGAAACCGATGTTCCTAGTCCTGCGGTAGCGTTGTAAGGGGCGCACATGTTTGCGGTTACGGTTTGTGGAACTCCTATCTGGGACCAGTATCTGGGAGCGTCATCGGGTATTCCATTGCCTCCCGGCGCTTCGCTGAAGTCCAGATCCACTACCCAGTTGTCATACCTCCAAGTGTTCTCAGAAATTTCTGGGGGTCTCTCATCAGGGCCACCGGGCGTACTGAAAATCAGATGGCCGGGGGTGAAATGCTTGGTAACTTGAACATCGAAAGCTGAGCATTCTCCCGGAAGAACGTTCTGAGTGGTTTCGCCTAGATTGAAAACAATGTTTCCTGTTGTCCTCACAGAGACGTTGACCCACAATTCCAGTATGTCGAAGGTCCCCCTATCCACAGAAAGGACGGGTTCCCCGGTTGACCATCCCTTGAGATATATGACAAAGGTCCCTGGCTCTTGAGAAGTTGGGACACTTACCTGAAGATTCCTAGTGACAGACTGACTCGGATCGAGAGACAGAGATAATGGGAACGATATTCCCCATCCAAACGGCAACGCCCATTCCGTCTGGCCTTCGAGAGTTGTCGGGTCATAGAAAGCGAACGTGTCATACACATTGCCGGTATTAGTTATGGATATGGAGAACACAGCATTTTGTCCCTGTTCAACATCGGCCTGATAGTGACTGGTATCCAATTGGATACCATGCACCACATCCATTAGAACTAGTGTAATCTGCTCATCCCTGATGGCTGGGTCTTTGTCAGATATTGCCGAGAGCACAATTGTTGCTAGCTCATCCTGATCTGCCTGATATATTGTGGGAGACCTTATCCTCATGTAAATCGGCTCGGATTCCCCACCTTGTAGGAAAATAGGGGTTGATGGGAAGATGGGGGTATGGTTTGTTGCGAAGAAGAGCGTGGAGCTCCAATTATTGGGAACGCCTTCCATCGATATGAAATACGTATCCGAGACCAAGTCGGGAGGACCCGGTGTCGGGTTTGAGATTGACATATTGAAGGTGGTCTGACCGCTTGGCTGTATGGTGTGGTAGTAGGTCTCAGTCTCACCCAGAGATATGTCAACCAACCCCGTTAAGATGTGTGTGTAGCAGATAGTGAATTTTCCGTTGTTATTCTGATCGGAGCACTTATGGTCATCAGACCAAGCTATGTGTGCACCTGATCCCAGATCATTCGCAAATGCGGGGGGTTGTCCCAAGTCTGGGGATGCTGGAGAATTGGGACCCAGTTTGTTCGATGACCAAGAGGTAACGGGTATTACCTCCCATTCATCCAAAACGGACGTGGCCAGGGAGTTCAAAGGGAAGCCATCTGGGTGAGAGTTGTGGGTATGATTGAGTCTCGCATACATCACTGCCTCCATCTGACTCTCGTTACTGTTGTCGAGCCATGACAGGTGAACGTTGTCAAAGTCGTCGGTCAATATGGCCGGCATGTGCGAGTTTGCGCCGTAGGGCCTGTTAGAGTCTATTCCCCCGAGTCCTTCGACAGTCGAGATTGCTGAGTCCGTGATCTGCTTAATTCCGAATGTCGGGAGTCCCTCTTCGACTCCATCCCACTCTCCAACTCCTTGTAATCTCAGTCTGGTGTAGTATACCTCGTAGTTGACATCTATCTCGAAACCGTAAGCCCTTCCATCCATCCAAGCAAGATGTGTGTTCCCAGATGTGTCCACTGCTATCGCTGGATGTAGGCTGAATGCATCATTCAGAGTGATTCTGGTATCATTGACAACGACTAGGTGACCGTAGCCGAGCTCGTCTAGAGAGGGTCCTAAATCCTCAGTGTAAGTGTCCGCTTGGGTATCCACTATCGTACCTGAGTCACCTTTCTGCCAACCTGGAGGAGGGCTTTCTAGAAGCGCCCTTGGATCTAGCACGGTCATGAATATCTCCCTGGAGTTGTTTGTAGCTAGATACACCAATGCTTCCACCATCAGCTGTAGTTCAGCGGCGCTTGAAGCACCGGTTGGGAAGCTGTACATCTGACCTCCGGCATCGGTTAGTCTGACACTCGTACCCGGACAATTCCTTGATGAGGAGGAGCTGACTATACCATTAGGGCATTGAGCTAGATCTTTCATGGATGAGCCGACGTCTTCATTATTCTGTGCCCAAAGTGGGGTCGGAATGACTCCGGCATTCACACAGGCATCATGAGCCTCGAGGATTGTATTCGTATCTTGGGAATCCCAACCAGTGCCGTCATAGGGGGGTTCATCGGATACGGGAATGATGATCTTGGTCGCATTTGGGTTCCACTTGTGATCTAGCTGCGTAGGTGGGTTCCCTGGTACGTTTCCTTGAGCGTCCTTCCATGAAAGGCAGGCCCATGTACTCGAAGGCCCCCAAGATTCAGAGCCAACTCCTCCTCCATCGTAGTTTATTGTCAGGGCTCCGCCATTCATGATTACGCCATTTAGCTTCCTGATTCCCCCACTGTCATCACCGGGAACTAGTCCGAGTGGAGTTGACCTTGGCCCCTGAGAGCCGCTTCCTCCTGTTTGGTAAGCTGTCGCACAGTTTCCGGAAGTAGCTGCCGAGACGCTTGTGTGACCACCTATTCCATAGAGGGTCTCATACACGGTCATGTTGGCCCTGATAAGAAGGGGCTTCAAACCTTGGAAATAGGAGCCACTCACGAAATTGCCTCCGTAGAAGACAACGCACATGTCAGCCCACTCTGCGAGCATAGACCCAGATGTATCGATTGGAATCACCATTTCGACCTTTCCTCCCCTGGTATCGTCCCATACAACTTGAACGAAGTCATTCAAATCGATCGCTATGTCAGGGTGTCCCTTATGACCGATAATTGGTGTGAGCAGTGTCTCTCCGACAGCGAACTCCACTGTTCTTGAAATCACATCTGGATCTAGCATTGCATAGTATATCTGTGGCTGCTGGTAAAATTTATCCAAGGGCTCGTAAGAGTCCTGCCAGACTATGTGAGGATCGTTTGCTGAGTCAACATCGATCGCGGGCCAGTCCCTATTTTGTGGATGAGATGAAACTTCGAAATCATTGATGATTGTAATTGCTGAATCGGTCGATTGATCCCCATTCTGATCGTCTAGTGAAGGATCGATGAGTGTGTACATTATCGTCCATTGCCCCGCTTTGTCAGTCCATGTGATGTGTACCATGTCATTGTGGTCGACTCTGATATCTGGGTGCCAAGCTCTGTGTGCCCCCGCATTGGAGATCTTGGTATCATCAATCAGTACTTCTCCTCTGGGATCTAGCATCTTGTAATACAGGTGCTGTGTATTTCTGCTCCAGACGAAGTGAGTGTTTCCCTGTGAGTCGGCGTCTACAGAAACCATCCTGTCACTGAATGCGCCATCGGGGGTAACTTCGATTGCATCTGTCATTACTACCTCGCTAGCAGAGACATTTGGGAAGCTCATTCCAGCGAAAAGGCTCACGACCATCAGCATAACCATTGCAATACTACTTCTCTTCTTCGATCTGTACATATCTGACCACCCGGTGATTATCTGCGAGTCTTTCAGATATATTGCATACTTAACCTACACGGATAGCGGTCACTTTTGATTAGGCCCGATATGGTACGCTAAGCCCAGTCTGCTGGATCAAAATCTCTTCCAAAACCGCCTGTCTCGTCAGTATCTACTTCCCTTGGCTCATTGGCCGTCGGCTTGGACTTCCTAGTCGAAACCTGGCCTTTCTTCTTGTTCCAGTCATCGACAGGGCCGGGTTTGCCAGAACCGGTACCGAATAGGAACTTGATTCTGTGAATAAGAGAGAGCTTGGTGAGCCAGACTCTTCTCATGGTGTGCATGAACTCGTTCTGGGTGAGTCCATCCAACCAGATTGGCCTAGAGAGGTTGAAGGCCTGTAGTGGGCCGGGGACTTCGTTCACCTTTGACCCGACGTGGAGAACCCAATCGAGATCAGCCCTAGTCAGGTCCAAGCGAGTATCGTGTAGCCATTTCTTCCATTCATCGGAGTTTTCTTCAGAGTATTCTTTCATCTGCTCTTGTTGTCCCTCGTCCACCCTAGTTACAGAGTACACAAGAATAAGGGATCTGTTCTTTGGAATTACCACGTTGAACAGGTGACCCCTCTTACTTGGTGGGTACTTGACGTGCATGTGCAAATGGGCCTGTTGATCTTCAACGTCTCTGGCCTCCAACTTCTCACTCTGGAGCCATTCTCTGACTGCCTGGGCGGCATCTCTCTTGTTCACGCTCAGGCGGAGAGCTTGTCCTATTTGAGAGCCACTAATTCAGGAACAATGGAATTGATTAGGTTGTTCAGTAGCTCTCCTTCTTCCGAATGAGCCAAACGTCGCCTTCTCAGTGACATCTTGAAGTCTGTGACTAAATCGTAACCCCTGAGCATTACCAGATTGGAAAAATGGAAGATTGTTGAGATGAGAAAAACCAAGATCACAAACGATAAGAGAAACTCTGCTCCGTCGACCGAACCCTCCAGAACTTGGTAAGCAATAATTCCTCCAACCAGTGGCCATATGGTTAATGGAGAAAAGAACCCGGCGAACATGTGGTAAGTTGTTCTAGCATCAACTCCTTCATCGGTGTTATCACCTAAATACCTAGCAATAAGGGCCTGAAGCCCAGTTGAGGGGATAGATAGGGGTGAAGCACCTATCATCAATAATACGCCAATAATCCCATTCAAGTACTGAACCTTGGTTTCTAAAGTAAAATCCTTGGAGATAGATCTCCCATCAAGTTGATTTGAATGAAGGATGTTTTCCGCTCGCTTGGACCTCTTCAGCAATTGCGGATTCTCTTTGACCTTGAGAGTGTCACGGATTTCTCTAGCGGCCTTTACCTCCTCCGAGTATGCCTTTAGCTTCTCTCCTCCAGCCAAGGAACTGAGGTGTCCGAGGAGATGCCATGCCCTGTAGGTTTCCCAATCTGGTGCATCTGGTGTGATGGGGACCAATCGCCGGTATAGCTCGTCCCTGAGTTCCAATACTGTTTCTTCGGGGGGCTCTGACCAATCGCCCTGAATTAGGCTAGCAGAATGAAGCGGATCTTCAATTACTGGAATCTGTAGTGGTTCTGGGTACTCCACGTAAACATCGGTACGGAACCAATGGTGACATCTGAAATGGAGGCCCACAGGTTGGATCGTCGGAGGAGGGATTTCCTTTGCATTGGCGATAGATGCTGCGTTCAATGAGAATCTCAATGCTCCAGTTCTCAGGTGGTGGAGCTTTGAATCCTGATGTGATTTTCCCTCTGGCATAACAACTGCTCCGTGACCACCTGCTATGCAGTGTGACATGGTCAACAGCGTACGATGGTTGATTGATTTGGAATACTCCGGGCCGACGATTCCAGAAGCCTGTTCTGCTCGCCTTATCACCGGTTGGTTTCCCATTCTCCTTGTGATCCAACCTATGAGTGGCATGGTCGCGAGATCGTGCCTACCCATGGTGATGGGTCTTTTGTCCTGTGAGAGTATTATCGATAATGGATCTACGAGTCCGTTGATATGCATTGAAGTGTAGACTCTGCCTCCTTTGCTATTGATTGGATGCTCTTCCTCTTTATTCCTGAAGATATATGACTTCGAAAGCTCGGCTAGAGTCTTGATTACTGCCCATGCAATCCTGCTACCGGGGTGCTCCCCTGTGTGATCCCATGGAACTTTGTCCAGTTTCTTGGGATTGATTTTCAACGCCCCACTAGACAGTACTGGGTCTATGTCAGGGGCCTCCGGAGAGTCGCTCACAGTGTGGTCAGACAGGGTCCCAGTTGAGAAAGCACCGATTCTACATTATACTCATGTGGATCCTGTGTGCCAGCTCTGATGCATCTTTATTGTCAAGACTCCCAGTGGGCCAAGTCAGTTCGTGGTTCGAGTCAGAATACCTTGGTATGATGTGGAAATGGACGTGAAAAACCGTTTGACCTGCCTCAGAGCCGTTATTTTGTATGATATTGTAGTTAGTTACTCCCGTGACCTCTAGAATCGATTTGCTGATTCTGACCAATGCCTTTCCAAGTTCTGCGGCTGATTCCTGTGAAAGCTCGTGTAATGAGGATGCTGGTTCCTTGGGGACGACTAATGTGTGCCCGTACGATGCGGGGTTGATATCCAAGAAAGAGTAGACGTATTCATTCTCAAATATCTTGAATGAGGGAATTTCTCCTTCTATGATCCTGGTGAAAAGTGATTTTTCGTCTTTCATTCTTCTTCCTCTTGGGAGGATATCGCTCCGGCTATGGCCAAAAGCCCTTCCAAATGCAATGCGGAGACTAGCTCGGTATTCATTCTCCTTGAGGGGTCAGTTACTCTAATTCCAGAGGCAGATATCTCATTTATGCTAGCCTGAACCACTGCTAGCGAGGATTGGTCGCTGTTTCCCTCGATTATCCTCATTGCGGTGGAGAGCGCCTTTGCAGCATGTCCGACCGGACTTCCTTCAGAAGAGAATAGCGCGTCTACTCTGGATTGGGCCGCAGACAATTCCTCTTCCATCCTAGTGGCTCCTCCGAAGAGGGATGTTGAGGCCCATTCAGCGGCATTTTTACCTGCTTCAGATCCGGTTACTAGCTCCTCGAGCATTAGATTGCCAGGGAGGGGGTGACTCCCATGCATGCCTGTGAATGCGGAACGACCTGCGGCATACAGTCCGGTGTACCACATCTTCCCAGAATCAAAAACAGCCCTACCGTGTGTATCTACTGGTATCCCCCCTATGGTGGAAACTATGGTGGGGGATAGTGGTATCACTTCTGTTCTGACATCAAGTCCTGTCCTGTTGAGGACCTTCGCGATAGTCCCTTCGAACCATCCCTCTGAGGATTTCTCCATAAATCGCATATCAAGCACGCAGGATTCTCCATCCATGACTTCCAACGGCCCTGCGTCCTCCCCTGAGTCTTTTCGAATTCTCCCTCCTGATCCCAGAATATCCATCGGCAGGACTGTTCCAGTACCGGCAATTGTCAGAGCGTGCATCGGGACCGAGGACATTCCTCCTAGCTTTATTCCGGCTGCATGGGATATCGCGAGACCGTTTCCTGCACCATGTGAGGGAGCAGACCAGATTCCCTGATACCCCTGAGAGGCGACTATGACAGATTTGGCTTGGATAGGGATGAGGTCCCCCGATTCAATGTCTAGTGCAATTATTCCTCGTACCTGGTTGTTGTCCATCACCAATGTGACAGGAAGAAGGTCTGACCTTCTGTTTATCTTACGCTTCATGGTCTGCTCTTCGAGGGTCCTCGTAACCTCCCTCACAGTGCTGTCTCCGCAACCTGCAACTCTGGCGATACTATGCCCTGGGAGTTGGGAAAGGTGTGGGGACCCATCAGGTGATCTCCTGAGGACCAGCCCCCATCTTTCCAGCTCAGCTAGGTTTTCCACTGCCGATGAGCATATCCTCGTGGCCGCCTCCTCGTTTGTTGTTTCGCCCCCTGCTGAGATGGTGTCCTGGATATGAGAAGAGGGGTCTGTCTCATTCAATGAGGCGGCGAGGCCGGATAGTGGGGGGTGTCCTGAAGCTGACCCAACCGAAGACTCGGAAACCAGTAGAGGATTCGCTCCAGCGTCTGCCGCTGATATGGCCGCTCTTAGGGCCGCAGGCCCATCACCCAGTACTAAGACGTCCCACGACTCCATGCCTATCGGCCCTTCCACTGGGAAAGGTGTCATCAATATGACGCTCGGTGCACATTGGTTAATTCTGCCTGTCGCTCAGGGGAATCGCTATTCTCCTGACTGCTTCAGCGGCTTCAGTCATGCGTACTGCGGCACTTTCGGGATTTACTCCGGTTGTCAATGAAGTCTGGACTACCATCGAGGATAGGGTCTCGCCAGACTCGCCCTTCAGAGTCACTTGAACGGGGTGTGGGCCTGACTCGGAATCCGGCCACGCTATGCCTATCCACAGCACGACAGCATTGTCTAGCATCCTCATTAGTTTGGCGACCTTGTCAATTTTCTCATCTGTGATGGTTAGGGGGTGTGGTGTTGTCGGCGCGCTGATTCTCAGGCTTTGGTGTGCTGGCTCTCCTTTGGCGACTACTATGTCGAGTTCGAATGTCTTGAGGGTCTCAGTGTGATTGTGAATCATGACGAAGAGTTCCCCCTGCCCCTCTGAGCACCTAGGAGGGAGGTCTAGGTCAAGCCTCCACGAGTCAAGATCCTCTCCCTGTATCCCAGATACAGAGTCATGAAGTCTGTCAATTAGCCTGAAGAGGCCTGGCTCCCATGCCCTGGTGTGTGCGAGCAGTTTGCTCAGTGAAGAGACGTTGAATTTTTTCGAGGGGTCGAAGAGCGCGTCTGTGGCGCTTATCTTGAACACCGATTTTACCTCTGAAATCATTCTGTTCTGATCTATAATCCCTCTTTGCTCCCAGTGGATTGCCTGTAGTGTGCGCTCGACAGCGGAATTGGGTGTCTGGCCCGTCCTAACGCTAAACTCCAAAGAGTCGAGCCACTCATCCCAGAGATCGCTTGTCTCAGGGTCCAGATGTGCCTTCATAGAGTCTGTAAACACTGATTTGAGTATGCTGTCGTGCAGTGTTGGAGCATGCAAGGAGAGTAGTGTGAAGTCATTTGACCTCATTGGGATGCTTCCCTCAAGCTTGAGCGAGTTGAGTATGCAGACTGTTCCGAAAAAGGCCCCTGATGCCATTAGGGAGGGGGCTAGGACTGCACCCGGGTTTAGTCTCATCAGGGCGTATAGTGATGCCGCGCCAAGAATTGCTGATACTAGTCTCAGCCTCTCCCTTATCCCCCTGTCCCTCAGGGTGCTGATTATTCTCTCAGACCCCGGATACGA
>CEVG01042011.1_pt1 | contig 15787 bp, 10 predicted proteins | sample 356511 | NCBI WGS metagenome assembly CEVG01 (sample SAMEA2623426, study PRJEB7988) | marine metagenome | biome: marine biome (ENVO:00000447); feature: surface water layer (ENVO:00002042); material: "saline water (ENVO:00002010), including plankton (ENVO:xxxxxxxx)" | depth 5 m | reverse complement strand
GTAGAGCATTTGCGATTGTGACACCAGAACCAATATATTCAAATGAATGCCCTGATGCCAAAATACGACTTTGCTTGAATACTGGTGCTGTAGTTCCAACACCAACTGCATATGGTAGATTTTCTGTTATTGTAACAGTTGAAATGCCATTTGTAGGAGTTGTTGCACTTTCAATAGAATAATATTTTGCTATGGTTTCAATAGATAGTGATAATCCACTACCACCTCCACCACTGGTAGTGATTCCAGGAGTAGAAGTATATCCTCTACCGTTTGAAACAATATCAACAGAAGTAACAACACCATTAGTAAGTGTTGCTACTGCCTGAGCAGCAATACCCCAATCAGTTGATGGATCTGCAATGACTAATGTTGGGGCTGAGGTATATCCAGATCCACCATCATTAATTGTTATCTTATTAACTTCGTAATACAGATCATCAAAGTACATTGTCTGACCATTATATGGTCTATTTGTTCCTACACCTGCGATCGTAAATGTAGAATTATTTGCTGATGCTGCTGTAGTGATAATACCAACATATTGCTCAGATCCAACACTCTCAGCAACTAATCCATAGTTGCCAAATGATGAATTTGAGTTAGTTAGATCACATTGACCACCAGATCCACAATAGATTGCAACATCATTGCAAATCGTGAATACTGAAACTAACTGAGCATAGCCCTCATTTGTAATTGATATACCAATACCACCTTGATTGTATTGTGTGTAACTATCAACCACCATACTCTTGAGGTTTCCTGTTGCATGAGCACCATTGATCCTCATTCCAGTGCTATTTTGAATAAAGTTGGTGCAGTTCTGAACGTATGGTGACTGTGTTATATTTCCTGCGCCTGCTGGATTAAATGCAATCATTGCACCAGTATTTGCAGAACCTACAAAAGAGAGTTCTGTGATGTAGTTTCCATTAGTTACATGGAAAAGATCATCAGCATTTGATGGAGTAACTGATACTTCTCTTAGATTATCTCCAACAATACTAACTTGAGCAGGTAAAACAATTGGATTGTCTTCTGTATATGTACCTGCAGATATTTTAATTACTGTTCCTGCTGATGCACTAGCAACTGCTGATTTGATTGTTGCCTTTGCATCACCTAGTTTTTTACCTGTATTATCATCATTTCCATCTTCTGTCACATATAGTACGTTGGAAACTGTAGATCCAGCACCAAGACTAATAATATCTGTGGCAATACCTGATCTTTCTCTGCGAGTATAGAGTTCACCATCAGTGGTGTTAAGAGCTAATTCGCCTAAATTAATATTTCCTGTTGTTGGTTTTTTACCAGCAACAGCTGAGCGTTTAATCTTAATTATAGGATCAGCCATTCAATCCTCGCATGGGTGGTATGTACCTTAAAATCTAGTATATACTAGATGTGTTAGTAATATTTATCAGGAAAATTCTTCCTCAGTTTTTGAAGATTTGCGTGTTCTAACTTTTGGTTGTGCCTCAAGTTGTTCAATCTTCTTCGACAAAGCTTCAATCGTTTGTCTATATTTTAATTCTCTTGCCTCTAGAGCAACGTTTTGATTGATTTGATCAAATAGTTTAGTTTGATAAACTGAAATCAAATTTTTATAATCTTGTTCATCCATAAAAAAAGAGGGAGACTTGCTCCCTCTATTTAGATTATGTTAGTTAAGATCAGAATGTACCAGCATCAATGGTGACATTTGTTAGAACAATTGATCCACTATCGCAACTAATAACTTCAGTTGCACTTCCAAGACATCCATTGACATATAAAGATGCAACTTCTAATGCACCACTAGTGTTGTTTGTTAAGACACCAGTTGACTCTGAAACATCTGCAGAAACAACAATTCTAGATGTGCTATCATCCCAGTAAATTGCTGCTTTCTTAGCAGAACCAGAATAATAGTTAAACAGAACACCAATATCTTTGTTCAGATCAGATCCAGGTGCTGATCCATCAACCATACCAAGATCAAGGAGTTGGTCTTCAATGGTTGTTGTTGCTGTATTAACCTGAGTTGTGGATCCATTAACATAAAGGTTTCCACTAACAGTTAAGTTATTGGAAACAGTAACATCATTAGGAAGTCCAATTGTGATAGCCTGACCAGAGGCAGAGGTTTCAATTTCGTTAGTGGTTCCAGAAACAGTCAGTGATTGTGATGTATTAACTGTACCAGTTCCAGAGTCACCAGCAGTTCCAAACTCAACATCAACTGCAGCGACCTGAGTATCAACGTAATCTTTTACTGCAGCAGATGTTGGGAGAGTTGTATCATTATCATTAGAACCAATTCCTTCAGACTCAGTGACAAGAGTACCGGCAGCAACTTCACTAGCACTAATTGAAACTGCTAAATCAATAGTTCCATCACCATCTTGATAGGTAGCAGTAATACCTGTCTCTGTATTGGAAGAGAACATTGCACCAGCAATGTCCTGTATTCTCTCTGCGTTTACAGTAACATCACCAGATGTGACAGTAAAGTCTGTACCATCGAAAGATGCAATACCCTTATTTGTTTCAGTCGCGTCTTCTGCAGCAATCGTGATTGTATTATCACTTACTGTAGTATCAATACCCTCTCCACCAGTAAAGGTGAGAGTTTCTCCAGTATTGAATGAATCACTTGTTCCACTATCAGCAGCAAGAGTAAAACTTGATGCTGCTGGTTCAGAGAATGAAAGGGCTCCAGAACCATTTGTAGTTAAGACATGACCATTGGAACCATCAGTTCCAGGCATTGTGAATGTAACAAAACCAGCAAGAGAATCTGGTGACTTAATTGTTACATAATGAGAACCATTTGAGGTTCCTTCAACTAGATTTACACCACTACCTGTTGAACTTGCTTCTCTAGTCCAATAACGATGTGAACCAAAGAACTTATTACCTGCAGAGGTACTGTTTAGACCAACATATAGTTCATGTGTGTCTGTAGTAAGGGCGGGTTCACCAGCCTGCAAAGCAGGAAGATTGCTAAAGGCACCCCTCTTAAACTGAATTACTGGAGAAGCCATGCTTATCTATTGATTTTTAAGTTATTATTATTTATTACTCAAAAAGTCCCAGCATCTAAACCACTAAAACCCACGTTGTTAATGTCAATTTCTTCTTCAACAATATCTACAAATTCCTGAGGTATTGATGTTGCTGCGGCACTTACAATTGAGTCTGCAGTTATAACATCAAATTTATTAGTTGTTGAATTAAACTTAAGTACGTTTTTGTTATTTACACTACTTAGATTTTGCAAATCTGTATCAGATAAGTCTCTAAATCTAGTTGGCATTAGAACGAGCCTCCATCTAGATTATCAATTTGAATCGTGCCTAAATCTAATTCTGTTTCTAATTCAGAAATAAAATCATCAGGTAAATCTTCATCTTCAGATGATGCAGATAAAACTTCATCGGGTGTAATTAAAACAAATTTATCTGATGTACTATCATAAGAAACAAGAAGACCATCTTTTGAATCATCTAAAGTTCCAAATGCAACATCACCCATCTCCCCTATTTGAGAAGGTTGCCTTATAGATCTAACTGGAGGTTTTTCTGGTTGCTTCTTTTGAATTACTTTTGAAACAGACTGTATTTTTTTAACTACTGCCATAATTCTTAAGTGGTAATTCCTGCTCTTACAAAGGCCATTCCCTCAACTAATCTTGATTTTGATCCAGAACCTGATGTCAAAACAACATCATAATAATATCTTCCTGGATCTAGATCAGTTGTTTGTGTATCTGTCAAAGAAATAGTAACTTCACCAATTGATGCTGTAATAGAAATTGAGAATGATGTAGAAGCAGAAGCACCTGAGTGCTTCTTCATTTTCGCAGCAGCACTATATCCAGCAAGGTTGGATGCAGATCCATCTGATTCAGTTGAAACAAATGTTTCAGAAAAATCTGAACCCTGTGGGATTGATATGTTAATGACTGGATTAACTGCCATGATGTCTTTTTAGTTATTTATCACTCATCTTTAAGGTAAGCATTAAACTGCATATTACTATTTTGATATGTACTTATACCAACACTTCCAAGTTTCCATTGTGTTCCTGGAATTTGGATTGGTGATGAATATGCAATCTCACTAGTATTATTACCAACTTCTCCACCATAAGCACCAAGACCCCACGCCCACAATGTTCCATCAGTCTTCTTAGCACGACTTCCATATCTAGTACATCTAAATTCATTAGTCCACTGAGTTCCTGAAATTTGAATTGGTGATGAATAATATGCATCATTATTAAGACCCAAAGAACCGTTGGAGTTTATTCCCCATGTCCATAGGTATCCATCTCCCTTACTAGCAAGACAATGGTAATTACCTGATGACACATCAGTCCATGTTCCTGGAACTTGTGTTGGTGATGAACGATTTACTACATCATTGAGACCCAAACCACCATAAGTTTGATTAATTCCCCATCCCCAAAGAGTTCCATCAGTTTTAAGTGCCATAGCTCTAGAATACCCACCTACTGCATATTTCCATTCTGTTCCTGAAATTTGATTTGGTGATGACCTAGGAACGCTGGCGCTGCTGTTGGTCCAACCCAGGGCTCCCATGTAATCATATCCCCATGACCACAATGTTCCATCAGTTTTTGTGCAATACATTGAATCTCTTCCAACAGCCGGTACACCCCATTCTGTTCCTGGAACTTGAGTTGGTGATGAACGACTTATACCTTGATCATTAACACCATGTTTACCATTATTATCATTTCCCCATGTCCATAATGTTCCATCAGTCTTTTTGGCTATAGTAGTTCCGTATGTTTTTAATCCACCTTCCCATTGTGTCCCTGGAACTTGAACTGGTGATGAACGATCTACTCTATCATTTGCACCATATTCTCCATTCTGATTAAGTCCCCATGCCCAAAGAGTTCCATCTGTTTTAACTGCTGTTATACATTCCTGCATTATATCAGTATGAATATTTTTCCATTGTGTCCCTGGAACTTGAACTGGTGATGAACGTTTTATTATATCACCTTGTCCCAGTTGTCCATATAGATTATCACCCGTCATATACAAACTATATGCTGGACTAGTTAAAGCAACAGTTCCAAAATAATAACTTGAAATACCAACACTATCGCTGGTTCTCATTGTATCTTGGAATGCATTTGCAGGGAACAGTACATAATAGTTTGTACCACCAATACCAAGATCGGTTGCAGGATTAATTGTTAAAGTTGCATTGTCAATAGAGATTGTTGAACTAGATCCAACAGTAGCAACATCAAATCTTTCTGATACATTATCTTGAACAACAATTTCCCCAATCATTGCAGGGTGAATACTGCACTGATAATAATATGTTCCTGGTGTAACTCCAAAAGTATCCCAGGTTGTGGTTGCTGTTCCTTCTCCTGTTAGTGTGCCTTCACTTACACTTGCACCACCATCACTGACCCTAATATACAGTGGGTGATCTCCGTACACACTATTGCTGAATATGAGTGTATCACCAACATTTACTGTAATAGTTACATTATTTCCACTTACAGCACCACTTCTATCATTTCCTGCTACACCATAGAGACCAGCTCCTGGAGATGTAATTGCCTGGGTGTATGATAATTCTTCTGTTTGAATCGTAACAATACCAACATTTGCTGAGATTGGTTTTTGAAACGTTAAAACAATATTTGTATCTGCTGCAATTCCAGTTGCACCAATACCAGGACTATAGACAAGAGGTTCTAATGCACCACCAATGTTCGTCAGTCCTGATCCATCACCACTAAATGATGTAGCTGTAATGATTCCTGTTGTATTGATACTACCTGTGGTTCCAATACCAGCAACGACACCTTCTAAACCCGATCCATCACCATAGAATACTGATGCTGTAACAATACCAGCAGTAATACCATCAGAACTTACTGTTGCACCTGATCCAATAGTGACTCTATTTGTAGATCCATTTACTACGATACTACTAGTTCCAATGGTTGCAATACCAGTGATAGTAATGTTACCTGCAGTATCCCAATTTGGGCCTCCAGATGTTAAGTTGTAACCATATATAGATCCATCATCTACAGATGACATCTGAACTTTACCACCAAATACAAGACCATAGAAGGTCAATGCTGCATCAGGTGCTGTTGTAAATGTAATATTACTTCCTGATGTTGTATAATCTGTTCCTGCTTCTTGTACAACACCACCAAGACTGATAATGACTTGAGCATCACTTACTGGAGTAATAGGATAACTTCCAGAAGTTAATGCAAAGGTTGTATCAGATCCATTAAAGGACCCTGATATATTATCAAGTTCCTTTATATTTTTTGGATTTTGAGTATTGAAGTTAATCCAAACGGTACCATTCCATTGATACACATTCCCTGATGCAGTATCAACATGAATTTGGTTTACACTTGGACTTCCAGGAAATGATAGTGCCATTATTGTCTACACTTTTTTAGTTATTTATGGATAATCCTTCAAGTAGAATGTTGAACCTTCAGCAACTTGTCCATAAGCCCATTTGGTTCCTGGAACTTGTACTGGTGATGAATACTGCACAGAGCCACTATCATTAAGTCCAAATCTTCCAGGGCTTTGATTACCCCACATCCAGAATGTTCCATCAGTCTTAGTTGCACAATAGAAATAGTTACCACCACTAACCATTTCCCATTGATTTCCTGGAATTTGTACTGGTGATGAATAATAGTTAACTGTGGTGCTATTTTGAGCAAATCCCCCACTTCCACCATTTCCACCTAGAGCCCATAGTGTTCCATCTGTTTTAATTGCAAAAGTAACTTGACCAGCACTAGTAAACTTCCATTCACCTGGGATTTGGTGTGGTGATGAACGTCTTACTAGATCATTTATACCACATTCTCCATGATCATTATATCCCCATGCCCACAGACTGTTATCTTCTTTTATGGCCATCATTGGTCTTTGTTTATGAGATTGACCATTTTTACTTGACCATGTTCCTGGAATTTGAATTGGTGAGGAATAAGATATTGTAGTGTTTTGGCCAAGATTACCGTAACCATTATCTCCCCATACCCACATTGTTCCATCTGTTTTGAAAGCATATGACATTCGATCGCCTTCATTACATTCCTGAACTCCAGAAAGTTTCCATTGGGTTCCTTGAATTTGAACTGGTGATTGGTAATCAGTGGTGTTATTTAATCCAAGATTACCATATCCATTCTCACCCCAACCCCATAGTGTTCCGTCAGTTTTGGTTGCCAATGCATACCTGCTTGTGGCACCACCCATGAAAATATCATTCCATTGGGTTCCTTGAATTTGAGTTGGTGATGAGCGATGTTCATTATTAGATAATCCTAATATACCACCATTAGCTTGCCCCCATGCCCACAGTGTTCCATCAGTCTTAGTTCCAAGTGCCGAATTCCTTTGATTAGTGACGTATCGCCATGAATTCCCTGAAATCTGGGCTGGTGATGAATAAGATATTCCTTGATTGTTTTGGCCAAGAACTCCACTACTACCAGAACCTGATGCAAAAAGTTGGAAAGTTCCATCAAATGGATCAGTATAAGTTACCCCTTCAGTTTCAAAGGAATAAGTTGAAATTCCTGGAGATGATGAAGTATTCAGTATATCTTTGTAAGAACCAGCAGGAACTGCAACATAAATTGATGTAGAGAAACTAAAATTAGAAGCTGGATTAATTGTAATTTGACCACCACTGATTGTAATATTATCACTAGTTGCTACATCAAAACTTTCTACTGTTGATCCATCAGCAGCACCTTCTTTGAGTGTGATGGTTCCAGTATTAGCCTTAACTGGTTTGTTGAAAGTAATAACGATATTTGACGTTGCACCTACTCCTGTTGCAGCAATGCCAGGACTGTATGAAATGGCGTGCATTTGTCCGCCAATATTTGTAAGTTCTGCTCCAGATCCACTAAATGATGATGCAGTAATGATACCAGATGTATTAACACTATCTGTGGTTCCAATTCCACTGGTAACACCATCTAAATTAGATCCATCACCATAGAATGTTGTTGCAGTAACGATACCAGATCCACCAATTACAATACCACTTGCATTTATTGTGGCTCCTGTTCCTACTCTTATCTCATTTGATGGACCATCAATAACAACACTACTTGATCCAACAGTAACAATACCAGCAACAGTTACATCTCCTCCAACGTTCCATATAGGACCACCAGTACTAAGTGAGGATGTAGTAATTGATCCTGCAGCAACACTATTCATGGATACTGATGATCCATAGAACATACCTTGGAAAGTCAGACCTGCATCTGGTGCAGTTGTAAATGTTATCTGATCTCCAGAGATTGTAAAGTCATCACCAGCATTTTGTAAGATGCCACCAATAACAATAGTGATTTGATTAACACTTAAAGGATAAACCTTTGTTGATCCATTTGCAAATGTTAGTGAAAATGTCGTGGTGGATCCATTAAAAGAACTCGATATATCATCAAATTCTTTTAATGATGTTGTTTGTGTGGATGCAACAGAAATCCATACAGTTCCATTCCACTGGTAGGTAAAACCTGACGTATTATCAGTGAAGTATTCATTTGTGGCTGGATTGTCTGGAAAATTAAGAGCCATTATTCCTACACTTTTTTAGTTATTTATGAGTAGTTCTTCATCAAAAATGTTGAACCTTCAGCAACGACCCCATAAGCCCATTGGGTTCCTGGAACTTGGATTGGTGATGAATATGAAGTGGTTAGACCATTATTGTTTCCAAATCTTCCGGGAGCACTATATCCCCACATCCAGAGTGATCCATCAGTCTTAGTTGCGACATAGAAATAGTTACCACCCTGAACTGTTTCCCATTGTGTTCCTGGAATTTGAATTGGAGAGGAACGAGGTACGTCAGCAATGTTTAAAGGTATACTTCCATTGCTGCCATTTCCACCTATGCACCATAGTGTCCCATCTGTTTTAATTCCAAAATTGGCTTGTCCAGAAGTAACCATATTCCATTCACCTGGAACTTGTTTTGGTGATGAACGTTGTGCCGTATCATTAAATCCCAAGTTTCCATTACCATTATATCCCCATGCCCACAGACTGTTATCTTCTTTTATTGCAAATACTCCCCTTGAGAAATAGAATCGACCATTTTCAGTTTCCCATGTTCCTGGAATTTGAACTGGTGATGAACAAGTTACTTCATTATTTTGACCAAGCGATCCACCACTATTAGAACCCCATCCCCATAGGCTTCCATCAGTTTTGAAAGCAAATGCCGACGATGTACCTTCATTAGCTTCACCAAAAGCAACTTTCCATTGGGTTCCTTGAACTTGAACTGGTGATCCATTATCGTTAATGTTATTGTGTCCAAGTTGACCGTGGCCATTGGTTCCCCACGTCCATAATGTTCCATCAGTTTTGGTTGCCATTGCAGCCTTTGAAGTTTGAGCAGTCATAGCAATATCATTCCATTGGGTTCCTGGAATTTGTTTTGGCGATGAAAAAGGTGTAAGATTATTATGACCTAATACATAACCACTACCATCTCCCCAACTCCATAGTGATCCATCAGTTTTGGTTGCAATTGCCGAATTCCTTTGATTGACAGCATATCGCCATGAATCCCCTGAAATTTGTCTTGGTGATGAATAATTTATTCCGGAGTTATTGTGACCAAGAACTCCACTACTACCAGAACCTGTTGTATAAAGTTGGAAAGTTCCATCAAATGGATCACTATAAGGTAATGTTAAAGCAGTTACAAAGGTAAAGCTTGTAATGCCTAAGTTTCCACCAGTATCATAACTATCTCTGACTGTATTTGCAGGAACCTCAACAAAGTATGTTGTACCTGTACCAAGAGTTGAGTCTGGTGTAATGGAAAGTGTTGCTCCAGAAATTGCAATAGTAGAACTTGATCCTACAGTTGCGACATCAAAACTTTCTACAATCGTACCACTAATTGAATTCTCTCTTAAATTGATAACTCCAGTATTTTTTGTAATGGATTTGGTAAATGTAATACCAATACCAGTATCAGTTGCTGCTTGTGTTGCACCAATACCAGGGTTGTAGATTAATCCTGCAAGATATCCACCTACGTCAGTTAGATTTCTACCGTCTCCTGTAAATGATGTTGCAGTAATAATACCTGATGTATTAGCACTTCCATCAGTTCCAAGTCCACCAACAATACCATCTAAATTAGATCCATCACCAACATATGATCCTGCAGTGATAATACCAACGATATCAATACCACTTTCATTAATCGTACCTGCAGTACCTACAGTAATCTGATTTGCATCTCCATCAAGAGTAACACTACTCGTTCCAGATGTTAAAATGCCACTTACAATAAAATCACCAGAGGAATTCCATGAGAATCCACCAGTTGATAGTGCTTCTGGGCCTACACTTGCATTAGGTAATGTTGATTTTGATTGATCAGTTTGTAATACCTGAGCAAAGAATGTCAGACCATTAGTTGGTGGTGTTGAAAATGTAATCTGCGTACCAAATACAGAGTAATCATCACCTGGATTCTGTAAAACACCACCAAGACTAACAATTGTCTTATTAGTTTCTAATGGAGCAATTACTTCTCCATTACATAAGAAATCAAAAACCGCTTCACTTCCATCGAAAGAAGCAGAAATGTCATCAACCTGTTTTATATTGCCAATCTTTCTATCAACGGTACTTATCCAGACAGTCCCATTCCAGGTATATGTAAAACCAGAAGTACTATCTCTATATGTATCATTTAGACTGGGATTATCTGGAAAATTAAGTGCCATTATGCCTACTTTTTAGTTATTTATGAAGTGCCTTATGAGACTGTTCCTCTAAAGGCAAATGTAGTAGCTTCTGCAGACATTCCAACATACCAATTTGTTCCAGGAATTTGTACTGGTGATGAACGAGGTATTACATCATTCAAACCAAGTCTACCATTTTCATTATATCCAGACACCCAAAATGTACCATCAGTTTTGGTTGCTTGTAAAAAATAATTACCAGCTATAGCTTCATTCCATTGGGTTCCTGAAACTTGTTTTGGTGATGAATAACTTACATGATCATTATGAGAAAGATAACCATAAGTACCTACTCCCCATGTCCATAATGTACCATCAGTTTTAGTTGCAGCAGTTCCTTGGGATCCTGCAATAGTTTTCCATTGGGTTCCTGGAATTTGAATTGGTGATGAATAATTGCCATATGTGACATTAGTACCCAATCTATCACCCATTCCCCACACCCATAATGATCCATCAGTTTTCATACCTGCCATACAATAAGCCGTGTTAGATTTAAAATTATCACTATCCCATTGTGTTCCTGGAACTTGAACTGGTGAAGAAGTATAATAACTTACATTCTGTCCAGTGTATCTATCATTGCCACATGTCCATAATGTACCATCAGTTTTGAATGCAAAAAATGCGTTTCCACCATCATTAGCACTGTTTCTTGCAAGAACCCAATTTGTTCCTGGAACTTGAACTGGTGATGAACGATGTACTCTATCATTTATGCCCAATTGCCCACTATCATTATTACCCCACGCCCACAATGTTCCATCATCTTTAGATGCTAAACAAGCACTATAAGGATGAGTAGTTTTAACCCATTGGGTTCCAGGAATTTGGATCGGTGATGAAATATCATCGGATGGATCGTTTATACCCAAACGTCCCTCAGAATTGCGACCCCATACCCATAATGTTCCATCACTTTTTATTCCATAAACTGCTTGCAAAGTTGTATTAATTTCCCTCCAATTTGTTCCTGGAATTTGAACTGGTGATGAGCGATGAGTAGTATAATTTTGACCTAACTGACCATAAGATCCTTGTCCCGCTACAAATAATTCTGCATTAAGACCTGGTGGAGGAGCATCATATTGCATTGCTTCATAACCATACCAAGTAACACCTTGGTCTCTTGTGGTTAAATTGAAGATTTGCACATCATCAGCACTACTACTATCAATTAATGTAGGAGCAGATCCACCATTCCAGATGATAGATTCTGGCCAAGTAATAGTTCTTGCATCAGTTGTATCATCCTTTACTCTTATAAAGAAAAGTTCTTGTACTGATTCTGTACTTGCAAATGCAACAGTAGTATCAGTATCTTGCGTAAAGTAAATTACATTACCAGCAGAAAGATCAATTGTTGTTGTACCTGATTGTGCTGCTGTTGTTTGTCCTACATATCCTGCTGCTGCAACCCCATCTAGGTTTGATCCATCACCATAAAATGATGTTGCAGTAACAACACCTGCAGTAACATTTGCTCCAGCAGCAAGACCAGTAACAGTACCACCAGAACCAACAAAAGATGTTGCTGTTACAATACCAGCACCAGTCACATTAATTCCTGGCGGAGTAAACGTATCTATAGGTGAAATTAATTGTGCCTTTTGTTGACTCATGGTGTTTTTTAGTTATTTATTGTTTAATTGCACCTGAAGATACTCCAGAACAAAGATTGTCTTTCCATCCTGTTCCTGGAAGTTGAATTGGTGATGAACGATTTATTGTATCATTAAGACCTAATCTACCAGCACTGTTGCTACCCCATGTCCACAATGTTCCATCAGTTTTGGTACAAAGACCTCCAACATATGATTGATTGTGACTGGCACTAACGTTTACAGCTTTCCATGAGGTTCCTGGAATTTGAGTTGGTGATGAATAATGCACTACATTATTTTGACCCAATTGCCCATTACCATTGAATCCCCAAGACCATAGTGTTCCATCGGTTTTAAGAGCTCTAAGTACATATCTATCACCCCCTAAAGCAAATTCTCCAGTATCCCATTGTGTTCCTGGAATTTGAGTTGGTGATGAACGTCTATGATTGGAAGAACTGTTAATACCAAGTCCTTGTAGGTTTCCCCATGACCATAATGTTCCATCAGTTTTGGTTGCTAAAGTGATACCATAAGTTGCTTTTACTGTTGCCCACTGAGTTCCTGGAATTTGAGCCGGTGATGAACGATGTGCTCTATCATTAATACCTAGATCACCATAATAATTATATCCCCACGCCCACAGTGTTCCATCAGTTTTTTTACAGAATCCAGATCCATAATTTGCACTTAATGACTCATTATTCCATGTTCCTGGAACTTGGATTGGTGATGAACGATACACTCTATCATTTTGGGCTAAGTGACCAATTGAATTATCTCCCCACGCCCATACTGTTCCATCAGTTTTGGTTGCGAAGGTAGCAGCATAACGATTCACCTGAATTCTTGACCACTCAGTTCCTGGAATTTGTACTGGCGATGAACGTGGAACATAGGGGTCAGACTGGGCAAGAATTCCCTGACCGTCCTCGCCCCACGCCAATAATGTTCCATCATTTCTGATTACACCTACACTACTTTGACTACCTCCACCAATACTTAGATAACTCCATCCCGTTCCTGGAATTTGAGTTGGTGATGAAAGTTTTACTAAGTTATTTTGTCCCAATTCACCATAAGTGTTATCGCCCCATAAAAACAAACTAATTGGTTCAGCAGGATCATTCTTCATTGTTTCATAACCATACCAAGTAACACCTTGGTCTCTAGTTATGAGTTTAAAGATTTGTACATCACCTGCTTGAGAACTATCGATCAATGTAGGTTCAGTTCCACCGTTCCAGATAATGGATGCTGGCCAAGTAATTGTTCTTGCATCAGTTGTTGCATCCTTATCTCTAATAAAATCAACAACCTGAACTGATTCAGTATTTGCAAATGCAACTGTTGTATTTGTATCTTGCGTAAAGTAAATTATATTTCCAAGCGACAAGTCAATTGTTGTCGTTCCAGATTGTGCTGCAGTCACAACACCAATGAATGTAGATCCTGCAACACCTGTTAGATTTTCACCATTTCCATAAAAACTCACTGCAGTAACAATACCTGCATTAACATTTGGAGTTCCTATAATTGACCCTGCTGCACCAACAAGGTTTCCATCAAAAGTAGTAGCAGTCAAAGTACCAGAAACATTCACCCCTGGTGCAGTCATTATTCCAACTGGTTGTATTAATTGTACCTTTGTCTGACTCATGGTGTTTTTTAGTTATTTATGAACTTGGTTTGAATAGAACCTGTCCCGACGCGACACCATCATCAACTCCATACCAGTTTGTTCCTGGAATTTGATGTGGTGATGAACGAGGTGTTTTATCATTTAGGCCCAATTCAGCATTACTATTATTTCCCCATACCCATGTTGTTCCATCATCTTTAGTTGCTATGAATCCATATCCACCCAAAGTTTTGACACGAGTCCATTGTGTTCCTGGAAGTTGAACTGGTGATGAACGGGGAGCTGATGAATTCCAACCACCGTAAATACTACCATAACCCCACGCCCATAATGTACCATCAGTTTTTACAATTGACATATTCTGATAGTTTCCACTAGATACTGATTTTATATCAGACCATTGTATTCCTGGAACTTGAACTGGTGATGAACGCGATCCTATAAAATTGGCTCCAAAGTTTCCATGGTCATTCAGACCCCACGCCCACATTGTTCCATCAGTCTTGAATGCAAAACTAGCCCAATAAGCTGGATGTACAGAAGCCCATGTTCCAGGAATTTGATGTGGTGATGAACGTTGTACATTACCATTAAGTCCGAGGATTCCAGCACCAACATCATTTCCCCATGCCCATAATGTTCCATCATCTTTTATAGCAAGAATACGAGCTCCACCTCCTATAGATCCATCTTGTGTGCTCCATGTTCCCGGAATTTGAGTTGGTGATGAACGATCTACTGTATCATTATGACCAAGGTGACCACCACCACCCAGTCCCCATGACCATAATGTTCCGTTAGTCTTGAATGCAAAATGCCCAGTATATGAATTGATGGGATAATCCCATTCTGTTCCTGGAACTTGTGTTGGTGATGAACGAGGTACTACATCATTAAGACCAAGATCTCCTGATACATTGTCTCCTATTGACCATAATGTATTATCAGTTTTTGTCAGTATTATAGAATTGTTCTCTCCACCTTTACCTTTACCATCCCATTGGGTTCCCGGAATTTGAGTTGGTGATGAACGATGCATTGTATCATTAAGACCCAGACTTCCATTAGTATTATTACCCCAGGCATATACTTCATAATCAGTACGTGCAACACTAACAACACTTTGCTTTGCTAATGTTTGATAACCATAGATAGCCACGCTCGTCCAAGTTGTTCCTGGAAGTTGAATTGGTGATGAGTATCCAAGGCTTGTTCCTGCAGTTCCATTTAGACCAAAACCTCCCGCATAGCTACGACCCCACACCCAAAATGTTCCATCAGTTTTGGTCAATCCCATCATCGAGATTCCATGATCATATGAGTTTCTATCTGGCATCACCCAATTTCCTTGAAGTTGAACAGGTGATGAATATTGCACCATGTCATTTTGCCCTAATTGACCATTAGCATTACCTCCCCAGATCCAGAATGTTCCATCAGTTTTGGATGCAAGTACTGGTCCACTTGTAGCGTTACTGATAAAATCACTCCATTGTGTTCCTGAAACTTGAACTGGTGATGAATATGTTACTCTACTATTTTGACCTAATTGACCGTCATTATTTCCCCAAACCCACAATGTACCATCAGTTTTTTGTGCCATCTGATGGTATCTAGAATTATCAATTTTAGACCATGTTCCTGGAATTTGAACAGGTGATGAATATGATACTATACTATTAAGACCTAACTGACCTTGCTGATTATATCC
>CEVG01100110.1_pt1 | contig 15794 bp, 15 predicted proteins | sample 356511 | NCBI WGS metagenome assembly CEVG01 (sample SAMEA2623426, study PRJEB7988) | marine metagenome | biome: marine biome (ENVO:00000447); feature: surface water layer (ENVO:00002042); material: "saline water (ENVO:00002010), including plankton (ENVO:xxxxxxxx)" | depth 5 m | reverse complement strand
AAAATATTTTTATAGTTAGGCCCAAAAATAATTTCCATTTTCCCTTCTTTTGTTCTATCAAATTTTAATATCTCATCTGCAAACTTTTTAAAATCTAAAGACTTACTTGTTTTGTCGTAAGACTCACGCCAAGCGTCATGTAAAACCTTTCTTTGTAATTGTGTTTTTATGTATTGCTCTCCGCCAAATTTTTCAAGTTTTTGTGCTAGAAGTTTTGGATCGTTTCCGTAAGTTTTTCTCAAATAATCTTCATGATCTCTTATAGCTTTAAAAAAATCTTCAAAAGGTTTTGTATCTTTAGATCCTGATAATATGAATTCATCATAAACGCTATTGATGTTGTAATTACCTTGTTGCGACTCACCAATTATTTGTTTTATTTTTAAAGAATCATAAGGAGCTAGTCTTTCTCTTGCTAACTTATTTGCTAACCTCAATTCTTCTACTGCTTTAGCAATTTCTCTAGATGCGGTTTTATCTAATCTTTTATTTATGTAGCCTTTTACCTCTCCTTTTTTGGTAAACATCTTAACTAAACTATTTGGATTTTCTAAAATATTTAATAAGCCAGGATTATGAATAGCATCTTCTGGGTTATCTAATATCTTAATGATGTCGTCTAATAAAGAAGTATTTCTTCCGACATTTAAGCTATTCAATCTTTGAGCTTTGAAACTAGATATATCGTTTCTAATTCTTTGTAAGTTTTCACCAAATTTAAGTTGTTCTTTTTGTGCTCTACCTATTTCAGGAAATTTTGGATTTAAATCTCTTGGATCTAAATCTTCCCAATATTTTAAAAAACCTTCTTCATTAGCTAAAGCTGCATCTATCCTTCTTTTTCTTAATATCAAGCCCTCTACAATATTTGTTACTTCGTCTGAAGTATGATCATCAACTTCTCTTGGTGCTTTAATTGTTTGCTCTGCGGGATTTCTTCCGTATTTTTTACCGTAAGCTTGTGCTATTTTTCCTATATGTTCGGAAATATGTTCGTTTATAGATCTTGCTATACCTTCAAGCAATTCAGGATCGTCTTTTCCTACGGCAAGAAGCATCTTATCAACATTAATGTATTTTTTCTTTAACTGATCTTCTACTGCTTTGTGTGATTCCGAAAGGCTGTCTATCAAAATTTCTCCAATTTGTTTTCTATTTAAAGCACTACCAAAATCATCAGCAGAAGTTATACCTTCCATAAGTTCTTGTACAAGCTTGTTTACTTGTTTGTTGGTTTTAATTTCTGCTGAATTTAATTTTTGTCTTGCGGCACTTAAAGCTCCTGTAATTTGTTCTCTAGTAGATTCTTTAACAAATTCTTCACCAGCAAAGTTTTCTCCGTTAATAAGTCTGTTTAATCTGTCTATTTCTTCTCTTAGATAAGCTTTGGTACTTAGGACTCTTTTATTACCAAGAACTGTTTCTGAAACAGCTTGTAATCTACCAGCAATAACTCTGTTTAGTGCAGATTGTGATGGTAAAGCTTTGAACTCATTTTTACCTATTTTACCCTCTAGTACAGCTTTTTTAATTTCTCTTTCTGTGGCTTCTCTACCTAAAGATTCATCTAGTTTCATAATATCTAAAATAGATCTACCTTTTATGGCTTGTTGTTGAAATCTTAAATTGTCAAAAGGAGCTTGTTTGCCTAACAGTAAAGAATAAAATTTAAAAAGACCTTCACCAAGCCCTTGCCCAGCAAAGCCCAAGCCACCTTCATAAGCTAAAAGATTTCTTAGCTCATCTCTAGTTTGTGCTTGATAGCCTTTATTAATTTCATAAGCCTCCTCAACACCTTTACCCGCAGCTCCACCCAATCCTGAAAGCAACATATTAGACAAAGCAGGTCTGCCACCTAAAAGATTTGCTAAGGCTTTGGCTACTCTTAACTGAGGAACTAAAGCTATTACACTACCAAATATAGGGCCTACTACGCCTGAAAAATCTGCAAGATCGTACCTGTTAAAACCAAAAGTCCTTTCATCTATAATGGTATTTTGTTCTAGTTCCTGGCCATTTTTTAACTTTATAGTCCTGACTTGATCTGCAAGACCTAACATTTTCATGCCTTCTGGTGTCAAAGCTAACTGTCCTGAAGAGTCAACTGCGTATTCATTACCTACATACTTACTAAGTATTTTTTCTCTTTCTACTTCGTTTTCTGCAAGTCCTAAATCAAATCTAAACTTTGCGTCTTTGACTCCGCTATCGTAATTGAAAAATATATTATCTGCTTGTGGGGCTAAAGTTCTTTCTGCAATTATTGCTTTTACTTTAGCTCTTGCTTCATCAGGAGATTCAGCTTCGATTTGTAAAGATTCTGTGTCGGTTACATTTACATTATAAGTTGGCATGTCATTACAAATCTATATTAATAATATCACTATCTAATAGTTTCTTAGTTTTTATTAAAGTTTCAGTCAAAGTTTCATAATCTAAACTATATTTTTGATACTCAGGTGTATTAAAAACTTGTGCTTGTTTTGCATATCTAGGATCTGCATTAAGTAATTCTATGTCCGATACAATTTGATCTTTATATTGTTTACCACTAGCTTTGAAACCATTAAGAGATGCTTGTAAAAGCTGTAGTATTTCAGCTTTAGAAGCCATACCTCGTCTTTGATCACCAAAAACTCTTGTTATAATGTCTCTATCTCTATCCGATATAGTTCTGCCTGACTCTCCCAAAACAGCTTGTAAATTTTTCTGCCTAATACTTTCAATTATAATTCCAACTTGTTTGTAAGGAGGTAAGTTTTCAAAGTTTTTAGTATCTTTTCCAAAAAAACTTTGTATGTCAGATAAATAACTTTGAAACAACCCATATCCTCCTGTAGCGTTAGGAAAAGTATTAACAATATCAATAGCTTTTTCTAACAATTTAACAGATTGAATGTTACCTTCTAAAAACGGAACATTCTCTTTTATATTTTTTGTCAAAGCACGATAGTCAGTAGCTTTTAATTCTATTCCGCCAGTATCTTCGCCAGTTTGTTTTATTTGTTCTATAGCAAACTTACCTTCTAATTCAGCTTCAGTTGCACGTTTTGCTGTTTCAGAATCTACAAAGTCTGCTGTACCTAATGGTATTCCCATAAATGATCCAGTTCTTACCAACTGTTTACCCATACTGCCTAAGTAATCTTTGAATTTTTGACCACCAAAAGTTTCTGCAAGAGCTAAATCTTTTATGTACTTTTGTTCATCAGCAAAAAACTTATCTTGTTGTTTTTTACTTACTTCAAATTCAGTTTCTTCTATACCTTCTCTTATCCTATCTTCTTTTTCTTTTTCAGTTAAAGACTCTCTATCTATTTTGTCTAGAGCCATTTGAGATTGCCCCTCTTTAATTCTTCTTTCTAAATCTGCTTGTGTATCAATATCCTCAGAAACAGTAGTTGGATCTTCTTGGGTTTCAATAGTATTAGCCGCTATTTCTTCTGTAGGTAATTCTTCGGCTACATCAGATTCCATGTCTGTTTGATTAGGTTTATCTAAATCTTCAATTTCGCTTTGTAATTGAGCTGCTCGAAAAAGATTATCTAAAGATTCTTTACTTCTGAAGCCACTTTGCAAAGCCTCTCCAAGATTCTTATCTTCATCTGCTATAGGTGATACATAAAAATCATCAATTTTTTCAAAAGGATCAATTTCATCTTTAGCAATTTTTTCTCTTAACTCTCTAGCTTTTTCAGGATTGTAAATTGCTACAAAATCAGGATTGTTTTGTGCCATATATCCTAATTTTCGATACAAGTTCATAAGCTCTTCACCACCTTCTACAAAAAAATCTTTAGCCATTCTATAAGGCACCATAGGACTTCTAAATAAAGTTCCTGAACCCCCTCTATTTTCTAAAGCTTCACCAATTATTCTCTTTACATTACTACCCAAAAGAACATCAGGACTATTTAACATTCCATAAATATCTAAATTAAAAAAAGAATTGCTGTTTACTATGTTTGATAAATACGCTGGATCAAGTGTAATAATTTCTCCAGTAGAGAGTTTAATTTGGTTTTCTCCAAGTCCAAAGTCTGTAGTCAAATCAGGAGTTTCTGTAGGTATGTCATCCATAATTGGATTAACCTCAAATTCTGGCTGTTCAAAATCAGGTATAGTAATTTGAGCAGAAGGTGGCGGAATATCTATTTCTGGCCTTACTCCACCTCCACTTTGCCCAATAACAGTTACATCAGGACTTGTTACTGAAGTTTTTCTAAACATATCCCTATCTAATATTGACATCAGTAATAAGTTTGGTTTGGATTTTGATTGTTTAAAGGCCTATAAATATCAGGTACAGGTATAGCACTTATTTCTTGCTGATTATTTTGCTGAACATTTGGTTGATTATTTTGAACAGTAGGTTGTTGACCATAAACATTTGGCTCCATAGGTTGTCTAGGGAATGAATTATAATTAGGCATAAATTGAGAAAAAGTATTTAAGAAACTACCCAATCCAACTGCTGTCGGATTTGGTCTTCTGCCGTATGTTGAATCTACTGTAGCTGTAGATGGAGAATAATTTGGCAAAATTTGACTCAAGGCCTGCATAACAGCCAAAGGATCATTTCTTTGTAAAGTTGCCCTATTGAAAGCTGCTAGGTTTCTAGCGTCATCTATTCTTCTAGGAAGGCTACTTATATTCATAATATTTTGGATTCCTGACTGAGATAATCTTTGAGTATCTGCTGCAAGATTTCTGAAGTCTCCAAATAGATTTCTTCTTGTGTTAATTTGATCTTGGACTCTTTGCAAAGAGTCTTGATAGCCAGCTTGTCTCAAACCTGCAAGTTCTTTGGTCAAACCTCTACTAAATTCTTCCATTCTGTCTTGTGCACCTAATCTTGCTCTTGAACCAAAAGCAGATTCTCCGCCTGTTTGCAAATCTCTAAACCTTCTACGGTTTTCAGACATATCAAAACCTTTTATAGCATCTTCAGTAGCTTGATCAATTACTGCTTGTTGGTAAGGGCTTTCAAATTGTCTAAAAGCAAAGGGATCTTGCAAACCTCTTATTGCACTTAGTTGATCTTCACCTGAAGTTAGAAATCTTTCGTAACCACCAATACCGCCTTTTAATCTGTCTAATCCTATTTGTTCTAAATCTGTAAGGTCTGCTATTTTTAACTCAGGAAGAGGTTCAGCAAATCTTTTTCTAGCAACTTGTTGTAGTTGGTTTATAAAACCAGGAGTAGTTCTTGTGCCAAAGTATAAACTTCGGGTATAAGGATCTCCTATAACATCAGATACTTTTTGTCCAGGTCTTAGTGTAGGTATGCCGTAACTCATTAGGCTTTACCTTCGTTGTATTTTTCAAAAGTTTTCATAAGGTTCATCATATTCTGTGCACCTTTTTTTCTATTTGGCTTACCACTTGGTATTAAGGTTAGACTGTCTTTTTCTTTGGTAATTTTGTAACCGCCAATACCATTATTAGCAGAAGCAGTCATAACAAACTCACCATCAGATAACATAGCTGGTATGTCGTCAGAAGTTCCTGTTCCTGGCCCAATAGATTCCCCACCAAATCTCATATCTAAAACTTCTCCACCTTCAGAATACCCTTTAAATCCTAAATCAAAGCCCCCTTGACCATATACATCAGCCATTCTTAAATCTGGTCTAATGGTGTCTCTTACATCTTGTAAAGGATTGTCAGCTTCTTTTTTTGCTGCGTAATAACTTAATGCTCCTGCTGGAACTGCAAGGGCAGCGGCATTTTTCATTTGTTGGTCGTAAAATTGTTTCATGAGATTTTGATTATAAATATCGTACTCACGATTTATTGCATCTGAATCATTAGGATCGCTTACTTGTTGACCATAAGCATTACTAACCATTCTTAGTAATGGATCGCTTGAACTACCCATTCTATTTAAAGCAAGGGTTTTTAAAGGATTTGAGTCTCCTGATATTGCACTTTTTGCTAATGTCATAAAAGGGTTTTGGCTTGATCCAAGTAAACTTGATATTCCTCCTGTACCACTTCCTCCTCCTAAAAGACTACTAAAACCGCCTTGCCCTCCTAATAAACTCTTAATACCGCTAAATTTAGATGATATTTTAGATCCTAGTCCTTTTAGAGCAGAGCTAAACCCACCAGCTCCTTTGATCGCCCCTAAAGCAGAACTAGCACCAAATCCTCCAAGAGCACCTAAAGCTGCTCCTTTAAGACCTTTTCCTGAAGCTAAACCGCCTAACCCCCCTATTAAAGCGGCAGATAATCCACCTGTAAAAGGAGCTGCTATTATTCCTGCAAAGGGTGCTAATTTTTTAAATAATTTACTTTTTACTACCTTTTTTACTAATCCCGTTTGAAATTTAACTACTTTTTTTACTGGCTTAATTATTTTTTTTACAAGTTTTTTCAAAAAGAACTCAGGCAATCCAGAATTAGGGTTGATACCCATAGAGCTACCCACAATATAATTAGCAGGGTTTATACCCTGATTTAACATATCTCTAAATATTTGCCTTTTTGTAGCTAAAGAAATAGCTAATGGTGGGACAATCATTTCCCCATCAGCAACATGTGCTATTCTGTTATCTTCGTATCTTCCTAAACTTGCAAGACCAGTTATTTGTTCATTCATCTTGTTATTTTATTATAAGCAATAGTGGGGCTACAACTCTATTTTAATACCACCACTAAGTTTAACGTCTATTTTCAACGCACCTACTGAGCCAAGCAGTTCAAAACCAGCACTTTTTACAGTTGGTTCTGTTAACTGAACAAATCTGTTGCCTAAATAAGCTTGTAAAGAGCCAACAGTTGTATTCCATATTACATCACCTTCTTGAAAATCTAAAGTGTTTAATTCAGCTTGTGTAAAGTGTGGTGTTCTGTCAGGATCAAAGCTACCAACATTTAACTCAAGTATTCTTACTAATCTATTATAAAGTTGCGGAGAAACTTCGCTTGTAGCAAAAGGTAATGCTGTTTTAAGCAATCGAGACATTATCTTCTTCCGTCAGGCTGTACTTCTAGTCTTGTATCTCCTAATCTCCAACCTACTCCATTATTTCCAGAGTCTCCATCATTTGACTTAATTTTAAAAACCACTTGCCTACCTCTTCCTCTTATATGAGATTGCTTGGTAGATGGGCTAATTGTTGAAGTTGCTACCGAAGAAAGACTATCGCCAGGAAAGTTTCTTACCTTTGTTTCTATATTTACATTAGTTGAAGAGTCAGTAGTTAAAAATTTTATGTCAGGTATTAATTTTTTTACAAAAGAAAAATTTTCACCATCCTGTATATCTAAATCTGCTGACTCAATAAATACATTTTGCATTTCACTACCGTCATCATTAAATCCAACTTCGTGTTGATACAAATAATTATTAGCAGTAGCTTGTGGGTAAGAAACTACTCCTGTGTCTAACCAACATGTCCTTGTAAGTTGACCGTAATACCAAACGGCTTCTTGGTAGTTGTAAATAACATACCTATCGTTTTCTTGAGAAGAACTACTAGGATAAAACCAACCTATTTCAGAGTGTTGTTTATTTGTAAAAGCAAAAGTTTTAAAGGCTTGAGCTGTATTAAAATCTGAAAAAACATAATTTTTGACAGTACAAGGTAATTCACTAACGGATCCTTTATATACATAAAAAGCATCTTTACCCATAAAATAAACACCTTCAGGGCCATTTACACAAGCATTAGGCCCCATTAAGCCAGCAGCTTCATCAATTAAATTTATGGCAAATACCAAAGGCGGCCCTATGTTAGTCATACTATAAATTGATGTATCTGTAAAAATAACAACTTCTTGTCTAGCTTTTATTCCACCAACAATTTGTGAGCCAGAAGATAGCCTTACACTTCCCGCAGTATTTGTTGTTCTTGGTTCAAAATCCAATAAATCTTCTGATGAAGAAAAAGCAACCAACATAGGATCTAAATCACCTGAACGAGATCCTGTAACTATAGGATCTGCACCTAAAACAATCAAATGCCTGTTGGTTTCAGAAGTTAAAACCTGTATAGCTTTAGTAGGAACTTGATTTGCTCCAGTTATAGAGCTTAATTCTACAGCTCTTGTGTTTGTTCCTGATGACTCATCCCACCTAAAAATACCACCACCTCTAATTGCCATAACTAAATCTTCTCCGTAGTTATCTTGCGACCATATTCTTAATTGGTTTGCAGATGACAGAGGACTAGATGAACCCCAACCTCCTGCACTCCAAGCACCTGAACCCCAACCTGTACCTTCTACAAAAACATCAAGTCCTGTGACAATCTGATAAACACCATTTGCACTTCCGCTAGTGTTATCACTTGAATTAGCTGTTACAGCGTTCCCACTTGTATCAACTGCATTAATAAAATATTCGTTACCATTTGTAGTAGATATAGATTGTATTTGATATTCTTGATTTAAAACGGCAGCAGTAATATTACCGCCTAATGTACTAGCCCCACTATAAGTTACAAAATCACCAGGGTTAGCCCCATGATTGCTGTCAGTAACTTTTATCGAACTAGATCCATCAGCTACTTTTGTAAAGGTAATACTACCCGTTACTGTTTTTCTTATAGGAGTAATGTCATCAAAAGTATTACCTGCTTGTATATAAAATTTTAAATGAGTCCCCAAGCCTAAATATCTTGTACCATCTAAGGCAATCCAATTAAATATTGATCTTGCTGTACCTTTAAAAGTAGCAGATAAAAGTTTTGCCCAACCGCCAAATTTTTCAGGCAAACCCATTCTAAATCTAACTAAATTACAATCAAACCAACCCCCTTCATTAGAATAGGAAGTGCCTTCTCTATCAATACCAGGTTTGAATTTATATTTAATTAAAGCCATTTTTTATTTCATTAAGAGCATTTTGTAAACTTTCTTTTGAATTTATATTTTTCATAAGAGAGTCTTTAAAAGTTATTTTCGTTCTTTTGCCGTCCTTAAAAATTTTAAATATTATTGTATTGTATTCCAAACAATAAAAAGCATAAAGGTCAACCATACCTTTTTTATAGTCTCTAAGCTTTGTATTAGCCCCTCTACGCATGTCAAAACACCAATTCACTCTTTTATGAGTTTTATGGCACATTTTCTTTACAGAGCATGTTTTTACTTGGCACTTGTACATAATGTCATTTATTTCAAATATTATGTCAGCATGACTACCATGCGGTAAAACATGAACGGTGTCGCTTTCTAAGCTTAAAAAACTAGCTACAGCGTACTCGCCTGATCTTCCTATGCGTTCTGTTTGGCGTGTCATCAAAAAGGATATTCATCAGACTCCATCATTTTTGAAAGCCTAACAGCTCTTTGACCTACTTGGCCAGCCCATCTGCTGTTTAACATTTCTTCTGCGGCTTCAGTAAAATTTTTGTTTTTAATATGCTCAAGTGTCTTTTCAAATTTAAACAATCTGTTCCCCATATTAAAATACATATCAATTAAAACAGTTTTTCTTACTTCTGATAGTTCTGAAAAAAAATTTAATTTATTTTGTAAAACATTTACAGATTTATTTACGTCATTTTTAAGTAAATATTCTGCTTCCTCTTCTGTAATACCTCCGCCTAGTTTTTTATCTATAAGTCTGCCAAAGCCAATAGTTTTGTAGCCTTCACTACAATCGTAACAATAACTAACAAAGCCCTCATGAAGCTTTAGCAGATTTAAAAGTTCTTGCATTTAAAAAAAGATAATTTTTGTTAGAAATCCTGTAATTCCCAAAAATATAGTCAAGGAAAAAATTAAACTGTTTCTTATCAATTTGTTTAAAGACATTATGCCATTTTCAATATTTTCCAATCTTCTCCAATTTTCTCGCCAACGCTGTTCACAAGCAGCTTCATGTGCTGAAAGTCTTTTATCAACTTCGTTTACAGTAGATCTAGCCATTAAAAATAATTTTTTAAACTTTCCCAGTATTCTTTTATTTTGTCATCTAATGCTCTATTAGTATAAGGAGCTGCAGATTTTAAGATAATTTTACTAACTAATAGTGCTAATAAAATCCATAATAAAATTTCCATATTTACCTCTATGCTGTTCGTTTCCACATGTATACAACCACATACGGTTGTAAATTATTATGAGCAGAACCACTACCTGTTTGACCTGATAAAGTTATATCTGGCTCAAGAAATGCGTTTGTGGCTGAAGATTTTCTAATTCTATAACTTTGTGATCCATCAGCATAAAAATGTGCTGCTGAAAGACTAGCTGTGGTATCACCAATATTCCCAACTCCTACATTCCTAAATAAAAAGTGTCTGTGAGCAGGTAATTGTGCTTCGGTTAGTGTATGTGTTTTTGCACCGCCTGTTTCTTCAGCAGTATCAAAATCTGTGTCGCTTGCATTATAACCAACCATAACCTTTCCTTCACCAAAACGTACCCATGTTGTGCCGCCTATCGCAGCAACCACTGCTGCTGAATCAGCATAATTATGCACCGTTTGAAAAATTGATCCTATTGGATGAACCATATCCGCAATATTATTTAACTGCGTTTGTATTGCAGAGGTAACTCCGTCTAAATAACTTAATTCTGTTGCGGTAACAGCGCTTACCGAAACATCTCCATTAGAGTCTGAAACTAAAGCTCTTGAAGCAGTTAGATTTTCCATCTTACTAAACTCAAGACCAGCGCTAGATTTTATATCTGCATTTACAATATTTGTAATTGTATTATTGTCAGAGTCTATGGATTTATTGGTTAAAGTTTGAGTCCCGTCTATTGAAACAATTTCTTTGTTTGATATTTTGGCACTAGATCCTAAATCAATTTTATCAAACATGTCATAAACTACAGCACCCGAACCGCCTCCGTCTAAAATACATGCTTTTGTAACACCAGTTGCTACAGTTACATTTGAACCTGATCCCTGAGAAATATTTATAGATTGATTTCCTGAAGTAGCATTTTCAATAAAAATAACTTTTGAAAGAGTGTTTGGAGCAATAGTCAAAGTTCTGGTTGCTGTCAAAGTTGCACTAGAAGTTATTTTTAAATAAAAAGCTCTAAATTTATCTGAGGCTCCGTCAGCTATTGTAGCTGTAACATCAGCATCAGAACTAAAAGTCGCTTCTGTTTGATAAGAAAACGCCTCTGCAATCAGACTTAAATTAGTATTTGTTGTAGTACCCCAAGAACCTATTTGTTCTCCTGTACCCATTTCCTCCAATCTTAAATCGTTATTGTATGAACTAGCCATTTTTAACCTCTGTTAAATTATAGTTAAATTATCACTATTAAGCCACATCTTCCCAGTCTGGAGATTGTGTATTTGTTATTTCGCTAAAGTTTGATGTTTGTGTATCTGTTATTTCGCTAAAGCTTGATTCTTGATCGTTGTTTATATTTGAATAACTAGGTGTTTGTGTAGTAGAGATTTGACCAAAATTAGAATTTTGACTTTCATCTACTTCTCCCCAAACTAATACTTGAAATTCTCCAGAAGTACCGACCTGGCCGTTAGGAGTTACATTTGCCTTACCTATAAAAGTGAGCGTACCAATGTTTGTGGTAGAACTTAATCCGTTAACATTTACACGGTTTGAAGATTTTTGAGTTATTGTGCCTAAAACTACGGTACCAACTTGACCAGTTAACGTTACATTGGCTGCTGCATTTTGCAGAACAGTTCCTAAAGCAGATATGCCAGTTTGACCAGTGGTGTTTACATTGGCTTTTGCTTCTATCGTAACAGTGCCTAAAGCGCTTGTTGCTAATTGAGTTGTTGGGCTAACTTTTGCTTCAGCTTGAATTGTTAAAGTCCCTAATTCACCATCCGCCTCATCTGCAGCTGGAATAGAAACATTGGCCGCTGCATTTATGCTAACACTAACAGAACCTACATTTCCTAATAAAGTAGGTAAAACAGCTATAGCGCTAGCATTAACACCAACACCTGATATTGCTCCTGTTCCTGCTTGTCCCGCTGGAGTAACGTTAGCCTCAGAATCTGTAACAATACTTCCTAAAGAACTAGTGCTTGTTAAGCCAGTTACTATTGCATTAGCTTCTGCGTCTACAGTAGTTGAGCCAAGGGCAGAGGTTCCTAATTGAGATCCAAGAGTTACATTGGCTTTTCCTACAAAGGTTAAAGAACCTACAGAAGTTGTTCCTGATTGACCAGTAAGAATAACACTGATAGAACCTTCATCTTTTACTAATGAAGATATTGGAGTTTCTGAGATCGCACTAAAACCAAGCATGATTAATTATGAAATTTTTTTTTAAATTCTTTTCTTAACGCTTTTTCTTTTTCTAATTTTTTATAAAATTTTTTGTTAGCTTTTTTTATTTCTAACTCTACCATAACCAATCATCTATGTTTTGTGCTACTTTAATATAGCCTTTTACTTGTTTTATTTTAAGAGTGTTTTTGTCATAAACTAATCCATAAGTCCAAATATAGTCATCTTCCCTGCTTTCTGGAATAGGAAAATTTAATTCATTTTTTGCGCAGTATGCTTTCATTATTTCTGGCGTAGTTGAAAAAAAGACATCATATTCATCTGCTTCTGTGCCATCTTCTGAATATATTTTTGCAAAGTAAGGTTCATTACAAACTGGTAATTGTGGTCTTGGAATAAAAGAATCTGGGTGTTCTTGATAATTGCTTGTCTTATCGTCATCTCTAATTACCAATTTTAAATATCTTTTGCCTAAATCTAAATCGTATTTAAAACCAAACCAAAAACAATATTTATAATCAAAATTTGGACACTGATAATCTTTTAAAAGTTTTTGCATCCAAGACTTTGGATAATACATGTGATAAACAGTAATAGTATTTTGTGATTTATATGGCGGTCTTATAGTGTGGTTGTCATGGTACTTGCCAATAATATTGTTTTTGTTGCTATAAAAATCATATTCATTTGGAAACTTTTCTTTTATCTTATTTATCAATTCATCGTACTCTGTTTTTAATTTTCCAGTACAACCAACTGCATAATCTTTTTTTACAATTTCTTGATTTACAAAAACATCATCGTACATAGCAGTTCTTTGAGGAACAATGTTTACTTCTTCCCACCATTCATCAGGAATATCAACATCTTTTTCTGCAACTCTCCATGCCAAACTCAAACCTGCTACATATTCTTCAACACACCAATTATCTTTTAAATAATCTACATCTTCTTCTTCTCCATACACGCCATCTTCTTTTTCTGTAAGTAAACTTTTACTATCATCCTTATTTAGTTCCCAATATTGTATGCCTTTGTTAATTGGGTGCTTGACGCTAAAAGTTAATCTATTAAAAGGCACATTATTTTCATCTATGTCTGCCGTAACTCCTGGAAGCTCGCTTTCCATAGATTCTTTTTTTAGTTTTATTTCACTCATGTTTTTATATAAAAACGTAAGGCACAGTAGTTTCTGGATCTGTTACAGCTGGAAATGGTGGATCAGCATTTGAGGTAGAAGTAACGATTGTATGTGTGAGCGACCAACTCCATTGAGCTTGTTGAGAAAATACATTATTAGAATAGGTAGCAGCAGACCTATCAAAAGATGTTTCATTGATTAACATTTTTGTAAATGAAGCATTAGTATTCGGCGCTACTGTGCCTGTACCATAAGTAGCATATAAATTTAAATTAGGCCCAGTTATAGTTGATGATCCTGAAGTAGTTGATCTCCGAGTAAAATTTCTAAAGACATTAATTTCATTACCGCCTAAAAAATTTGAAAAGGTATCATTCGTTATGCTTCCAATACTACTTGAAGTGCTATCTATAAATCCTCTATTTGCTGTTGTAGTAAAAGTAGTCACATAGTTACTAGTGGTTTGTGTTCCAACAACAGTACCACCAACAGACATAATGCCACCTGCCGCTTCAATACCATAAAAATCATCGAAAGAAGATGTAGCATTAGCACTTTTAGAATCTAAAAATCTAATTTGTGCATCATTTATAGAAACAGTTGAGCCAGAAGAACCACCTGCTTCTACATTCATTTGATCTAAAGATATTGCGCCTGAACTTGGAGTAGCCATTATTTATCTAAGGTTTTAGTTTGAAAAGGCGGATTTATTATATTTTCTATAGCCAAAGCAATAGAATCTTTTTGATTTTGAACCTCATTTTTATTTATTTTATTTAAGGCAATTTCAACCCAACCTTGTACTTTGCTTGCTGTTAAATCTGAAAAAGGAATAAAATTTGATAAATCAGAAGTATCTAAGGCTATTTTGCCAGAAGATCTTTCAACAACTGCTATGTCATTTCCTAGTTCATCTTTAATTAAACGATCATTGTCAGTTCCAATAAGCACCCAATGAACATTGAAAACAGTATCGGCTTTACCATCTATCTCTTTAACATCTACAGTTTTTACGTCCCAGGTATAATCTATTGCCATTATTTACCTTCCAATTCTTTTACTCTAGCTGATAAATCTTTTACAGCTTCGATCAATACTGCGGTTAGTCTGCTGTAATCAACAGACTTAGTACCCATTTCATCATCAGCAGTTAATACAATTTCTGGTAGAATCTTTTCTACTTCTTGAGCAATAACCCCTATGCTTTCTTTTTCATCTCTGGTGTAAGTCACACCTCTAAGTTGTTCTACTTTATCTAAACCATTTTCTATAGTTTCAATATTATCTTTCAGTCTTTCATCTGAGAAAGCTGTAACATTATCGTTAAAAGTTGCAGCACCTGCCTCAGACATGTCAAGAGTAAGGGCAGTTATTGTGCTACCACCATCATCACCTTTAAAAATTATGTCTTTATCTTGTACTTTAGATTCTATGACAAAATCAGAAGATTCATTTACTAAATCTCCTATAGCAGTACCACCATCTTTAAATGTTACATTACCACCATCAGCATCAAGAATAATGTCGCCAGCAGAATCAATTGTTAAATCACCAGCAGTGTTCGCTATATTTCCATTTACAGTTAGTTTTTCGGTTGGACTTGAAGTGCCTATACCAACTTTTCCATCGGAAAGAATAGTCATATTTTGGTCTAAGGTTTCATCGTCATCAGATGTGTAGAAAGCTAAACTTGTTTGTGAATTAGTATCACTATCAACTTCTTTTAATGCTGCAATTGCTGCACCTGTTGCTTTATTTCCAGTTTGGTCATCTGGAATTTCAAATACGATTCGTGGCCCTTGTCCAACTTTAATATCAGATCCTGTAGATAAACAAGGATTTGAAAGAACTAATAATGTTTCTGGTGTTGTCTGTGTAGCACTGGTAGGTGATTTAGATATAACCATTTGTGTATCATTTCGTGCGTCTGTACCAAAACCTACAAAAGCACCTCCGCTTGGAAAAACATGCATTGCAGTGACTGGATTACCACCACCATTATTCGTTTTTAATCTAAATCCACAATAATTTGCACCAGTATTATCATTTGCAGTTATTGTGACAGGATTTGTATCAGCATTTAACTCTAATTTATATCCGCCCTGAGGGTCTTCGAGTAAAATTTCATCTCCTTTTACATGAAACTTTTTACTAGGATTTGTTAAACCAATACCAACATTATCAGAAGCATCTGCAAATACAGCTTTACTTGCAGGTAAAGTACAAAATACATCTTTAGTTCCTGCGGAAAAATTAACTGCGGAGCCAGAATTAGAACTACTGATGATTGTGGTTCTGCTTAAAGTATCTGGACTAGCGTCCGAAACTGTGCCTAAACCTACTTCAAACTCATTAGCTGATTGATGTACTATCGCATAGTAAGTAGTGTTGGTGTTACCAATACCTGCTACAAAAGTTACAAAACCAGTTTCAGCACCTGCTAAATTTATGGTGCCTGTGCCAGTAGA
>CEVG01071732.1_pt1 | contig 15813 bp, 19 predicted proteins | sample 356511 | NCBI WGS metagenome assembly CEVG01 (sample SAMEA2623426, study PRJEB7988) | marine metagenome | biome: marine biome (ENVO:00000447); feature: surface water layer (ENVO:00002042); material: "saline water (ENVO:00002010), including plankton (ENVO:xxxxxxxx)" | depth 5 m | reverse complement strand
GTCAAGATTGTAAAACTTCCAGGTGGGAGCCATTAACACTTCAAGCCGGTGCAATGCTTCATTTGTCTTTTGGCGCCATTCTAGGAGCTACTGCTTGGAGAAAAAAAGATGAAGTTGAAGTTCATAATAGTAGGCATAGCTCTACTTCTAACTAGCTGTTTATCAACAAATCAATTTTTAAGTATGGGTGGTGCAAACGGTACTAAAGAAAACTTACCCGTAGATGTAAGTATTCTTATTGAAATGGCAAAATATTGTGAAACAATCTACGATGATGGTAAGGAGATAGAAGATAATGAATTCGCATACAACGTGGTACAAGATAGGGGCGTTACTATTATTAGTATTAGGGGTACTAATAACGGTAGAAATGTACTCACGGACCTTGACGCCCGACCATTCCGAGATAGAAAACTTGGAGTTCAAGTTCATAGAGGGTTTAGGGACGCCGCTGAAAAGCTCAGAGACGAAATAATATCAAATCATGCATTAGAAGAAACCATCATACTAACTGGTCACAGTTTAGGTGGTGCTATTGCTCAAATCATTGGGTTGTGGTTAGAGGATGATGCATACGAAGTTCAAATTTATTCATTTGGATCTCCATCAGTAATGACAGAGCAATTATGGACTGATGGTCATTTTAGAGTTTATTTAGAAAATGACCCAGTACCTTTTCTTCCTCCGTTTCCATATGTACATTGGGGTATGAGAATTAATGCACAAACATTAGATTGGGATGAAGATCATCCTATAGGAGACATAACTAAAATAGATGCTAGAGATCATTCTATAAAAGAATATCTTAAAGTACTAAGGAGACATGAATAGATTTCAGTATGATACTGAAGCTTGGGAAGAATGTAATGATGAAGATATATGGATTTTTGATAAATTAATTCTTTCTAGAAAATTAAAATATGAATGTGGGCCTGTAGGGTTATGGGTAGAAAGACCTGACTATTATATTGTTAGACCTTGTGTTAATACAGAAGGATTAGGTAGAGGTGCAACAATAGAATGGTTAGAAAAAATAACTGGACATTTACCGGCTGGTTATTTTTGGTGCGAAATATTTAAAGGTAGACATATTAGTGTAGATTATACTGATAAAGTTCAGGGATTAACTGTTGAAGGTTTTAGAGAAGATAAAGATCCTATTTACAAATTTTGTAAGTGGAAAAGAGTTAAAGATGTAATACCCTTTCCTGAAATTTTTAAACATTTACCTTACAAATACATTAATATTGAATATATTGATAACAAAATAATAGAGATACATTTAAGACATAATCCTGAATTTCTTGATACTGATAATGAATTGATTCCGGTATGGTCAGAAGATCAAGAATGTCCAGATGGATATAAATTCAGAGAAAATAAAGACTTTAAAAGATTAGGATTCTTTTATATATGAAGTTTCTAAAAGTTCTATCTTTCATAAATGTTTTTGCATTGGTAGCTTATATACAAGTTCTTTTTATTGATGACATTATTAAGAAACAAAAATATGCAAAGACGCACTTTCCTTGTACCTATATTAGTGGTATGTGTAAAGTAAAAGTTACATACCTTAATTGTAGTGGAGGATTGCCAGAGACTTTCTGTGAGGCAGATTTAAACGGAAGACTTTAATGGAAGAAGAAAAGTTAGGACCTTTTGCTAAGATACCAGAAGACCGTACTGCGGTAGATAATATCTTACGCATCAATCATGGTAATCAAATGAGATTGGGATTGATGGCAGATGCAAAAGCTAATATTATGATTACAGTATCATCAATTGTATTCTCAGTTACTATTGCTAATCTAGGAAATGAAACTATGAAATGGCCATTGCTTGCTTTTGCTAGTGGTTGTTTCTTTACATTATTATTTGCAATCTTTGCTATTATACCTAAGACAGCTTACCCTAAAGTTCCTGGGAGTGATGAAATAGACAGAAGCTCTCCTTGGTTTAACCCTTTATTCTTCGGTCACTTTGCTCACTTACCTATAGAAGAGTATAAGGAAAATTATGCCAATAAGCTAATGACCGATGACAAGATATATGATGCTCTCGCAGGAGATATATATGGACAAGGAAAAGTATTAGCTCTTAGTAAATACAAATATCTTAAATGGTCTTATAATAGTTTCCTTATAGGCATGTCACTTGCAATATTTGTCTTCTTGTTACAAAGCCAGATAGATAATATTCTTACTTTAAAAGATATTATCTTCAATGAGCTCTCATTGCTATCAGATGGTTTTAAAGAAGTTATGTGCATGGCAAGCACTATATGTAGAGAGAATATGAATAGATAAATATCATAATTAGAAAATTTTAGAGGATAATTATGTCAGAAAAGTTCTTATCTGCTTTTGAGAATATGGTTGAATCATTTCACGAGAACGTAAAAGTACGAAGTGAATTAACTAAAGATTTCAAATCAAAGCTAAGAGAAAAAATAGAACAGAAAAAAGAGCTCAAAGAAGAGAACAATCCATGGGCTCCTGTTGACTTACAAAGCTTTGAGAGAGTAAAACAACCTAAGAAGAGTTTAGTAGAAGCTGCTAAAAATGGTCTTACTGAAAATATTACTCCTAAATTTTTAGATCTAAAACAACAAAGAAATCTTTATGATACTGCTGTAACAGATGTATCAACTTATTCAGATGCTATAGGGCAAGAAGAGCAATTAGTACGTAATATTGAGATGAATGATGTCTTAAATATGCACGAAAACACTGAAAAAAGACTTGCTCTATTAGAACAAAATTTTAGTATAGTAGATAGAAGATCAAGAGACTATACGGGAGCAGTAGCAGGCTCAGGTGAAACTAAATTAATAAGATTAGATGATGTAGAGAGTACTCCTGCTAATGCAGAATATCTAAGATGGGATACTGACTCAGGTAAAGCTTTATGGGTATCAGCAGCAAGTTCTAATTTAGCAGATTCACCAGATGTAAATACATCAGCTCAAGCTGACGGAACATACTTACAATACAACAGCGCACAATCAAAATATATTCATGTATCTGTAGCTTCAGGAAGACATTCACTTGCTGAAATTGCAGATGTAGGAGGTGCTAATACTGTTTCAGATGTAGCTGATGAACCTAAAATTGTATTTGATAGAGATCCATTTAATTTAGTTAGAGATGCATCTAATGATAGAATATTAGTTGAAGCTTCCAATCCTTTTACAATTAATAAAGCTAATGTAACTAATACTGGAGCAGAGAGTTTAAGAACTGCTGGAGGTATTACTATGGCTGGAGCTATTACTGGGGCAACAAATATTACCTCAAATGGAGTAATTACTGCTACAGGACCTGATGATGCTGGAGCTATGACAATTGAAAGATTAGATGCATCAGCAAATAATGATACAGTAGGAACTTTTTCATATAGAGGTAAAGATTCTGCAGGTAATGGAACTCAATATTCAAGAATTAAGACTGAAATAGTAAATAATATTGATGGAGCTGAATCCGGTAAGTTAGAATTTTCAATTATGCAAGCTGGAACTTCAAGTGAATCAGTAGAGATAGATGGTGATGGAATAAACTTATTAGGTTCCAGAACTATAAGATTTGGAGGAGCAGATAAGTTTAGAATTCTTACTACACAAGGTTCTTCTTCAGTAGCTACATCTTCATCTAATAGTGATGGAAGAATAAAAATAGAAATAGATGGTACTCAATATTATATTCCTATCTATAACGCATAAGGATAGTAATGGCATTATTGTCTAAGAAAAATGAGAGAGCTAGAGAACAAGATGATAGAATAAATACGCCGTCTGAAATGATAGATTCAAGTGAAGACAAATTATGGGAAAGTGATCCAATGAAAGCATTAGTATTTGAAGGAACAGAAAGACGTAAAAAGTTAAATTGGTGGGCTAGATTTCTACTCTCTATTATAATTGTTTTGACGTTTTTATTTTTAGTTTGGTTATTGTTTATGGAAGAGTTACCTCAGGCAAGTAGAGACCTGATTAACATTATGGTTGGAGCTTATGTAGCTGTATTAGCGAAGTCTACAGATTACTGGTTTAAGGATAAGGATGATCCTGAACATAGAGAAACCCAATCGCATTTAGAAAATGGCAACAACAACGAAGACAACTAGAACTAGAAAAAAGAAATCTTCTATGATAGAAAAAGAAAGTTTAGAGGCTCACGTAGATCTTTGTGCAGAAAGGTACCAGCGGTTGGAAGAGAAATATCAAGAGCTCAAAGAGGCCATTGATAAAAATAATGAAGTAGTTCACGAAAGAATTGATAGAGTGAAAGACTCCATTGAGGAACATAAGTTAATGGCTCAAGAACACTTTTTTAAGCAAAACAGAATAATGATCACTTCTGCAGTAGCCGTAGTTGTTGCTGTATTAGGGTCAATCGCAACTCATATTTTAGGTGGTTAAATGGAAAAATTATCATTTGGTGAATTTAATGAAGAGTTACAAGAATTAGATGAGTTAGAAGAACATCTACGTGACTACGGATTTAATTTAGATAACTTTGCAGAATGGACAGAGCTTTTAACCATTGATGATATAGATGAAGAGATGTTAGATGAAGCAGAAAGTCAAGCTGCATTTATTACAAGAATGAAGAAGTTAGGAAGAGGAGCTGCAAGAAGATCTAAAATGGCTTCCTTTCAAAAGAAAAAGGCTAGAAAAGCATTAAAGAGAAAAGATGCTAAACAGATTCAAACAACCTCCACAAGACAAGCTCAAGGTGATGTAGTGCCTAAATCTATTATGAAGCAAAAAGGTGCTGCTGGTATGATAAAAAGAAAAATGTACAAAAAGATGAAAAAAGCTATGATTGATAGAAAGAAGATTGCCAAAGCAAGAACTATCAAAAGAGGTGAAGCATCAAGAGTAAAAGCAGCTAGAGCATCATATTTTGGAAGAAAGAAATGACATCAATAGTCACTAAAAAAGAAACAGTAACTAGAAGTAGATATAGTAGAACAGTTCCTGATGCTCCATTAGGTACTAAAATTATGGTAAGAAAGAGTATTAGAAAAAAAGTTGTAAAAAGATGGTATTCTAAAAATAATATTACAAATGCAGATTTAATTGCCATGGCTGAACATCATGATCGTTGCATAAATGAGGATAATGGTGAAATTAATTGGAACAATCTAAGTGGGGTAAATGCCAAGTAATCATTATCTAGGTAATCCTAAATTAAAATCTGCTAACGTTCCAGTAGAGTTCACAGAGGAGCAGTTAGCAGAATATATAAAATGTCAATCTGATCCTATTCACTTCATTAAGAAATTTGTAAAGATTATACACGTTGATAAGGGTTTAGTTCCTTTTGACTTATACCCTTTTCAAGAAAAAATGGTAGATAAATTTCACAATAATAGATTTGTGATATGTAAGATGCCTAGACAGTCAGGTAAATCTACTACCATTATATCTTTCTTTTTACATTATATTCTTTTTAATGAGAATGTTCAGGTTGGTATTTTAGCTAACAAAGGCTCATTAGCAAGAGAATTGTTAGATAGACTTAAACTGTCCTATGAAAATTTACCTATGTGGTTACAGCAGGGTATCACTGCTTGGAATAAAGGTAATATAGAATTAGAGAATGGATCTAAAGTGTTAGCAGCAGCTACATCATCTTCTGCTGTTAGAGGATCTTCATTCAATATTATTTTCTTAGACGAGTTTGCTCACGTACCTAAAGAATTAGCAGAAGAATTTTTTACTTCTGTATATCCTACTATTTCTTCTGGACAAACTACTAAAGTTTTTATAGTATCTACGCCGTTAGGATTAAATCAATTCTATAAGATGTGGATAGATGCAGAAGAAAATAGAAGTAATTATATTCCTATTGATGTACATTGGTCTGAAATACCTGGAAGGGATGAAGCTTGGAAACAAGAAACTATCCGTAATACCAGTGAAAGACAATTCTCACAGGAATTCGATACTGAGTTTATTGGAAGTACACAAACCTTAATATCTGGATCTAAATTAAGATCTATGCCATTTAAGACTCCAATACATTCTCAGGATAACATAGATATTTTTGAACAACCTATTCCAAAGCATATGTATACTATTATTGTAGATACAGCTAGAGGGCAAGGTTTAGATTATTCAGCATTTACAGTTATAGATTCAACTCAAGTTCCATATAAGCTTGTAGCAAAATATAGAGATGATCAAATATCACCTTTATTATATCCTAACGTTATATGGAAAGTAGCTAAACATTATAATGAAGCTTATGTTCTAGTAGAAGTAAATGATATAGGAGAGCAGGTAGCTACTACTATACATCAGGAACTAGAATATGAGAACATGTTAATGATGACTTGGAAAGGTAGAGGAGGTCAACAGCTTGGTGGAGGCTTTGGAAAGAACTCTCAATGGGGAGTAAGAACTACCAAACAAGTTAAAAGATTAGGTTGTGCTACATTAAAAACACTTATTGAAGATGATAAGTTAATAATTACAGACTATGACGTAATATATGAACTTACATCATTCTCAGCTAGAAAAGAATCATACGAAGCTGAGGAAGGACATCATGATGATTTAGTTATCACGTTGGTAATCTTTGCGTGGTTAACTAACCAAGAATACTTTAAAGAATTAACAAATATAGACTTACGTGAAAAGATGTTTGCAGATAAGATGAGAGAAATTGAAGAAAGTTATTTACCTTTTGGGATTATAGATGACGGACTAGGTGAAGAAGAAATTGTTGATGATACAGGTCAGAGATGGCAAGTTGAAAGAGTAGATAGAATGTTAGAAGAGCAAGGACGTCATAGTTTCTTTTAAAACCGGTTTATTTATAAATAATCTCAGTAACTAATAATACATGAACTCAATGATTTATAGGAGAAGAAGATGGCATTTACAGTAAGTCCAGGAGTAGTTACTCGTGAAATAGATCTGACTACTATCGTTCCTGAGACTGGAACAACTGCAGGTGCTTTTGCTGGGGCTTTCCGCTGGGGACCCGTTGATAAGATTGTTAATGTAAGTAGTGAAGATTTACTAGTAGAAAATTTCCAGAAGCCTGACTCTTCAACATATCTATCTTTTTTCACAGCGGCGAACTTCTTAGCCTACGGTCAAAATTTAAATGTTGTTCGAGTAGCAAATTCATCAGCATTAAACGCTACGACAGATTCAGCTAATACTGTCTTAATTAAAAGCGATGAAACCTATTACAACACATACTATTCAGAGTTTGGAGGATCACCATCTAACGATTTTGGTGTTTTTGCAGCTAAGTATGCAGGTGAATTAGGTAATTCAATTAAAGTATCTATATGCGGTTCAGACATCGCATCAGCTAACCTAACAGGGACATCAACAATTGCATTTGATGGAGATGAAGGAACAGTAACCGGAACAAGTACCCTGTTTACAAAAGAACTTCAAGTTAATGATCAACTTAAAAACTTAAGTTCCAGTGTTTATTACGTAGTATCAGCTATTGCATCAGATACATCTATGACTGTTAGGTCTAGTTCAAATACTGATGTAGGTTCTGGTGTATCCATGCAGAGAATGAAATCATCCCACTTCCAAGAAAGCTCGACAGAAGTTATGGGAACAGTTCAAGTTTCAGACTCAGCTAGAAAAGTAATGACTGGAACAGGTACTTATTTCGATCTTCAATTAAATGTAGGTGATATTGTTACTATTGGTGGAGAAAGACATAAAGTAGCTTCCATTACAAGTAATACAAGTGCTACATTAGAAACAGCATTATCACCAAGTAACGGAGGTATTACTGCATCAGTTTCATATTCAAGGGAATGGGAATTTTCTAATAACTTTGATTATGCTCCACTCACATCTGACTTTGCAGTTAGAAGAGGTGTTACACAAGACGAAGTTCATGTAATTGTAGTAGACGAAGATGGCGAATGGACAGGAGTTAAAGGAACAGTATTAGAAACATTTCCTGCTCTATCCGTTGCTTCAGATGCTAAGTCAGAGGACGGTACTGCCCTCTATTATAAAGAAGCCATTAATAGGCAATCAAAATATATCTGGTGGATGAAACATCCAACTGCAGGAGCAGCTTCGACTGGTCCTAATACAGCAGCTTGGGGTGCATCAGCTAATTCATCACTAAAGCCTGCTTTTACTGCTAATAGAATTAACTTTAGCACAAGTATGACAGGTGGAGCAGATGGACAAACGTTAACAGATGCAGATAAGATCTTAGGATATGATAAATTTAAATCTTCTGAAGATATTGACATTTCTCTTATCCTTGGTTGTGATTCTAGCTCAACAGTAGTAAGTTACTTAATTAGTAACATTGCTGAAGTAAGAAAAGATTGTATGGTATTCTGTTCTCCAGAACAATCAGACGTAGTAAATAATGACGGTGCTGAAACCGGAGCAATCATTGATTATAGAAATGCACTTAGCTCTACTTCATATGCTGTTATTGATTCTGGATGGAAGTATCAGTATGACAAATATAATGATACTTTTAGATATATTCCTCTAAATGCTGATACTGCTGGATTAGTAGTAAGAACTACTTTAGAAAGAGATTTCTTTTTCTCACCAGCTGGCTTTAATAGAGGTCAAGTTAAGAATGTTGCAAGACTTGCATGGAATCCTAATAAGACTGAAAGAGATTTACTTTACAAAAATGGAATTAATCCAGTTGTATCTTTCTCAGGTCAGGGAACAATTCTATTTGGAGATAAGACATTATTAGCTAAGCCTTCAGCTTTTGATAGAATTAACGTAAGAAGACTTTTCATTACTTTAGAAAAATCAATTTCTGCTTTTGCTCAATTCTCAATGTTTGAGTTCAATGATGATTTTACAAGATCATCTTTTGTATCAGCTGTAGAACCTTTCCTCAGAGATATTCAAGGAAGAGGTGGTATAACTGACTTTGCTGTAGTTTGTGACGAATCAAACAATACTCAAGAAGTTATTGACAGAAATGAGTTTATTGGAAGTATTTTCATTAAACCTACTAAGTCTATTAACTTCATCTTGCTCAACTTTGTTGCAGTAAGAAGTGGTGTAGAGTTTGACGAAGTCGTTAATGTTGTATAAATAAAGTAGTATACAAATAACAGACAAGGATTTACAAAATGGCATTCCAAGTAGATGGACAAAATAGTTTCATATCGAAACTAACATCGGGAGGAGCTAGAGCAACCCTTTTCGAGGTAGACATGACTCTGAAAGGGGATGCATCTTCATCCGGATCACAAACTGAATTTAAATTTATGTGCAAAGGTGTGCAAATTCCTGCTAATGCTTTAGGTATTACTACAGTAAATTATTTTGGACGTGCAGTAAAAATCCCAGGTAATAGAACTTTTGAGGATCTCACAACAACTATCATCAATGATGAAGGTTACCCAATTAGAAACCAATTAGAAAACTGGATGGGTAAACTAAACTCTCATAATGGTAATGTTAGAGATAAGTCGTTCGTTCAAAAACTTAGTGGATATGTAGCTGATATGACATTAAAAACTTATACAAAAACAGGTGATGTTGATAGAAAGTATATTTTTAAGAATTGCTTTCCAACAAGTTTAGATCAAATTGATGTCAATTGGGATCCTAATGATGCAGTTATGGAATATGGAGTAACGTGGGCATACGATTATTGGGAACATGTAAACGTAACCGGAACTTAAAGGTAGGATAAAATGGGTGATTTTAAAATAAGTAACTTCACAAGTAAGTTAGTAGGTGGAGGTGCTAGAACCAATTTAATGGAAATGGAATTACCAAACGTTCCAGGAGGAGGTTCCGTAACCGAATGGAAATTTATGTGTAAAGCATCTCAGATTCCTCCATCAACAATAACACCAATTGAGGTTCCATATTTCGGAAGAAATGTTAAAGTGGCTGGTGAGAGTAGAGAGTTCCCAGCTCTCTCAACTACTGTAGTTAATGATGAAGGTCATAAATTGAAAGCAGCTTTAGAAATATGGATGGCTACGTTTAATGGTCATACGAGCAACAAAGCTGAAGCAAATAGATTTTCTAGCAGAAACAACTATACAGTTCAATTGATTCTTAAAATGTTTAGAAAAGATGGAGCAGAAGATCAAGTTTGGAAATTTGAAGGATGCTGGCCATCTAATATTTCAGCTATTGATCTTAATTGGGATTCTGGGAACCAAATTCAAGAATTCACAGTAGATTGGCAGTATGACTATTACACGCACGCTCAGGCGGGTACCACTAATTAATTTTTATTTGAGTTATATATTATGAAGTTATTTGGATTTAACATAGAGAGAGACCGTAAACCCGATATTCCGGCTCTCAGTTTCCCTGAAAATGCAGAAGGCGCAATAGAGGCTACATCAGCCGGAGGCGCCTTCGCCTCTTATATTGATCTCGAAGCAGTTGCTAAAACTGATGCAGATCTAATTATGAAGTATAGGGAAATGGCTGAACACCCTGAATGTGATATGGCTATTGAAAATGTAATTCAAGAAGCTATTATTACTAATCAGGCTAGAAGCCCTATTGATTTAGACCTCACGCATACCTCTCTTTCAAGTAAATTACAAGATAGACTTCACGAAGAATTTGATATAGTTTTAAAGTTACTTGACTTTCAGAACAATGCTTACGATTTCTTTAGAAGATGGTATATTGAGGGAAGAATCTTTTTTCATGTTATGATAGATCCAAAAGAAATACAAAGAGGTATCAATGAATTAAGACTTATTGATTCCTTTAAGATTAAAAAAGTACGTCAAATAATCCCTGATGCCAATAAGCAAAGACAAACTACATTTAAATTACCAAGATATGAAGAATACTATCTCTTTAATGAGAAGGGATTAATGACACCCAGTCAAATGGGATTAAAGGTAGCACCAGATTCTATTATAATGGCTCATAGTGGTATAATGACAAAAGATAAGAAATTTGTTGTATCACATTTACATAAAGCAATCAAGCCATTAAATCAATTAAGAATGTTAGAAGATGCTGTTGTAATTTATAGAATAGCAAGAGCACCAGAACGAAGAATTTTTTACATTGATGTTGGTAACTTACCTAAAGCTAAAGCAGAGCAATATCTAAAAGATATTATGACAAGATATAAGAATAAACTTGTCTATGATGCTGGTACAGGTGAAGTTAAAGATGACAGAAGACATCAATCAATGTTAGAGGACTATTGGCTTCCAAGAAGAGAGGGTGGAAGAGGCACAGAGATATCTACTTTACCTGGAGGTCAGAACTTAGGTGAGATGGAAGATGTAGATTACTTTAGAAGAAAACTATATCAATCACTTAATGTTCCAATGTCAAGATTAGAAGCAGATACTCCTTTTGTATTAGGAAGAGCTTCTGAAATTAGTAGAGATGAATTAAAGTTTTCAAGATTCATTGATAGAATTAGATTAAGATTTTCTGACTTATTCTATCAAATAATGGAAAAGCAATTAATTCTTAAAAATGTTATCCATACCTCAGAATGGCCTAAACTTAGAGATACAATGAGGTTTAACTATGCAATGGATAATCATTTTGCTGAACTAAAAGAGCAAGAATTAATTCAAGATAGATTAAACATGATGAGAGATGCTGAAGATCTAGTAGGTAGATACTATTCTAAACAATATGTTAAGGATCATATTCTTAGACTTACACCTGATGAACAAGATAGAATAGAAAAAGAAATTAAGAAAGAAAAAGAGGAAGAGGAAAACTATGGTGAACCTCTCGGACCATCTAATATGGCTCCTCAAGCTCCAGCACCTCAGAATGTAGTTACTACTCCTGGGCAACCACAAGAACCTGAGCCAGCTCCTACTGGAGATATAGGACAAAGAGTATCACAAGGTATGGCTCAATCACAACAAGATCAAGTAAAACCTGAGTACATTTCAGGCAGTAAAGTTTACAACCTAAATAAAAGAAAATATGCTGGAGAATAATGGAAGAGAGGTTATTGCCTCTATAATTGATGATATGCTTTCTGGTAGAGACTACCATGCTATGGAAAATGTTAAAGATATTTTAACTAAAAACTCAGCACAAAGAATAGCTGAAATAAAAAAAGATCACGCAGAGGAAATGTTTAAGGCTAAAGATGAGATATAACAATCTTAGTACTACTATAAATGAAATTTCAAGAACTAAAGATGATCTAGATCCTAATTTTTTATTTCAATCAACGCATATGGAGCTTTTATTAAAAGTAGCTAATGGTAAAATAGATGCAAAAAGAGCTGCACAGGATGAAGTTGCTAATAGAGGCTACGACTTAAAAGGTAAATGGGTTGGAATGGGCGATAACAGAAGGCGTTAATTAGTATAAATAAACATATACTTATAGGAAAAAGAAAATGAAACTACTTGCAGCTAATACCACTAGTACAGCTACTAATTTAAGCTTAGGTAATGCAACTGCCGTTGCTGTTACTACTACGGCTGTTACTCTTATTTCAGTAATTGATAGCGATGGCTCCGCTGGAGGAACTAATGGAACTGTTGTAGGTTCAATTTCACTACCGGCAGGAGTAACACAAGTTATTCATAAAGACGCTGATCAATTTATTAAAGCTAGCGTAACTAATGCACAATATACACCTATCGCTCGTTCAGGTTATTAAGGATAAAAATGAAACTAATCTGCGAAGTAAACGAAGAAATTGAAACTCTAGTAGAAGCTAAAGGAGAAGGGTCTAACAAAGACTACTTTATTAAAGGCGTCTTTCTTCAAGCAGAGCAAAAGAATAGGAATGGAAGAATTTACCCTATGGAAACTATGGCTAAAGAAGTAGATCGCTATAGTAAGCAGTATGTAGATACTAATAGGGCTTTTGGCGAATTAGGTCATCCAGATGGACCTACAATTAATCTGGAAAGAGTTTCACATATGATTAAAGAACTTAAACAAGATGGTCCTAACTTTGTTGGGAAAGCGAAAGTAATGGAAACACCTTATGGTAAGATAGTTAAGAACTTAATTGACGAAGGTGCCAAATTAGGAGTAAGTTCCAGAGGTATGGGTTCATTAAAAACTGCGGGCGGAGCACAAGTTGTGCAAAGCGATTTTCATCTTGCAACAGCTGGAGATATTGTTGCAGATCCCTCAGCCCCTATGGCCTTCGTAGAAGGTATCATGGAAGGTAGAGAGTGGGTTTGGGATAATGGTATCTTGAAAGAAGCTGAAGTTCAAGAAATTAAAAACAATATTGTTAAAGAATTTGCTAAGAAAACAAGAGATGAAAGCGTATATGTTTCTTCTTTTGAACGTTTTTTATCAAAACTTTAATTTTATAAATATACATAGTAACAAATATTCATTTAGGAGATTGTAAATGTCTGAACAAGAAACTGTCCAAAATCAGCAGTCTCTTGCCAATAGTGTGAATGAACTAGAAACTTTAGCTCAACAAGCATTGGAATTAGACGGCGAGGCAAGGGAAGAGCTCGTTGAACAGATTAAAACACGATGCGAAGAAGAAGGTCTGTCTTCCCAAGAGACTGATGAGTTATTGGAAGAGATAGGTCTTGTTCAGGAAGCACGTCAGGATTTGGAAGAGAAAGCTGGACATAAAAAAGGTGGTGGCGAAGCTGCTGGTAAAGTAGAGGGCGACCATGGATCTGAAATGGCTGATAAGCACGCTGTAAAAGGATCCGGAACAGCAATGGCTAATCCAGTAAAAGGTAAAGCTAAGAACGCTGATAACGCAGAGGCAATGGCTTCAGTTAAAGAAGACATGCCTAAGACAAAAGCCGGTATGATGGCTGCTGTCTATGAGAAGCTTGGTAAGTTGAAGAAAGATCAAATTTCTTCAAACTACGAAAGTATCTTAGCATCCTTAGATCTTGATCTCAAAGAAGAGAACGAAGAGCAAGATGTTAAACCTCTCGATGTTAAAGATGACATTGAAGCATTAACAGAAGGCGAAGAGCTTTCCGATGAGTTCAAGTCCAAAGCTAGCACAATTTTTGAAGCTGCTGTACAAGCTAAAGTAAATGCTGTAGTAGTAGAGAAAGAGCAAGAGCTTGAAGAACAAATGAAAGCTCAGCTTGCTGAAGAGATTGACGAATACAAAGAAGAAATCGTTAATAAGGTAGATAGCTATCTTAACTACGTTTCAGAAGAATGGGTCAAGGAAAATAAACTTGCCATTGAAAAAGGAATCCGCACAGAGTTAACAGAAGGATTCTTAGTCGGTCTTAAGAACCTCTTTACTGAGCACTACATTACAATCCCAGAAGAAAAAGTTGATGTTGTTGATGATCTTTTCTCTAAGGTTGAAGATCTCGAGAAGCAACTCAATGAGCAGATTGCAAAAAATGTAGAGACACAACAAGAGCTCACAACATTTAAAAAAGAAAAAGTCTTAAATGGTCTTACAAAAGACTTGACTGAAACTCAAAAAGAAAAAGTAGAAGCATTAGCAGAAAATGTTGAAGCAGAAACTGCAGAAGATTTTGAGGAGAAGGTAGAAGTTCTCAAAGAGAATTACTTTCCACCAGAGCAAGCTAAGGTCGAAAAAGACGATGTAGAAACATCTGTTGAAGATGAAGCCAAACCAGAAGTAATCGCTGAAGGAATGGAAAAGTATATGTCTGCAATTTCAAGACATGTTAGATAATAATTTTTTAAGTTTGTTAAACATTTAGGAGATTAACAATGTTTTTATCTGAAAATTTACAGGAAAAGTGGGGTCCTGTTCTTGACCATCCTGATCTCCCTAAAATTCAGGACTCTTATAGAAAAGCAGTTACTGCTGTTCTTTTAGAGAACGAAGAGAGATCAATCATGGAAGAGGGCGGTCAGTCACTTCTTTTTGAGGATTCTCCTGCGAACGCTGTTGGTGCCGGTATGGGTACTACAGCTGGAAATATTAAAGGTTACGACCCAGTTCTTATTTCCTTGGTTCGAAGAAGTATGCCTCTCTTAATCGCATACGATGTCTGTGGCGTTCAGCCAATGACAGGACCTACTGGCTTGATTTTTGCCATGAAGTCTCGTTATTCCAGTCAGACTGGTGATGAAGCCTTATTCAGCGAAGCTAATACAGCTTTTGCCGGAACAGGTACTCACACAACTAACAATAACCCAGCGGCTGCCTCATCCAGTTCACTTGCTTACTTACCAGGTCGTGGTATGACCACAACAGCTGGTGAAGCACTTGGTGATTCGGCTTCCAATGCTTTCGCTGAAATGGCCTTCTCGATTGATAAGGTAACTGTTACAGCGAAGACACGTGCTCTCAAAGGTGAGTACACAATGGAATTGGCTCAAGACTTAAAAGCAATTCATGGTCTTGATGCTGAAACTGAACTTAGCAATATCTTAAGTTCAGAAATTCTGTCGGAAATTAACCGCGAAGTTATCAGAACAATTTATGCTAACGCCAAAACTGGTGCCCAGAACAATGTTGCCACAGCCGGTACATTCGATATGGACGTAGATTCCAATGGTCGATGGATGGTTGAGAAGTTCAAGGGTCTTATGTTCCAGATCGAGCGCGAAGCTAATGCAATTGGTTTTGACACACGAAGAGGAAAAGGTAACATCCTTATGACTTCTTCGGACGTTGCTTCCGCATTGCAAATGGCTGGTGTACTTGATTATACACCTGCTCTTTCCGGTAACGACTCCATGAACGTTGATCAAACACAATCAACATTCGCTGGTACACTAAATGGTCGTTATAAAGTATATGTTGATCCATATGCAACTATCCAAGACACCAACTGGTTCGTAATTGGATACAAAGGTTCAAGCGCTTATGACGCAGGTCTTTTCTACTGCCCATACGTTCCATTGCAAATGGTTCGTGCGG
>CEVG01143385.1_pt1 | contig 15841 bp, 15 predicted proteins | sample 356511 | NCBI WGS metagenome assembly CEVG01 (sample SAMEA2623426, study PRJEB7988) | marine metagenome | biome: marine biome (ENVO:00000447); feature: surface water layer (ENVO:00002042); material: "saline water (ENVO:00002010), including plankton (ENVO:xxxxxxxx)" | depth 5 m | reverse complement strand
GAATGGAGAATGAACTAGAAAAAGTATTAGAAAGTAAATTCTTTTGCCCATCTCGCTTCGCACAAGAAATCGAATCTCTTGTGCATAATAATGATGACATGAGTTATATCGATGCAATCATTCACTTCTGTGATTTGAATAAGATCGATGTAGAGTCAGTACCCAAGTTGATTTCAAAGCCCTTGAAAGAAAAGATCAAGTATGAGGCAATGGAACTCAACTTTTTGAAGAGAAGTTCAAGAGCTAAACTTCCACTGTAAATTAATTTTTTTGATGATGCCCTTTGAATGCTATAAGACGTACCTTGCGATGAAGTCTCACTTCACCAAGGACTCATATGACTATGTTCGTTTTAATGGAAGATGTAAAGCATCATTAGACGCATTTTATAAAAGGAGAGATCGATTTTTCTTTGAAAAGATGTCAAGACAGCATGATAACAAAGAGATTGAACAATTCTTTGTTGCTAATTTTGTGAGTTGCCAGAATCCCCAGTCTCTATACATGGCTGATATTATTAAGTATGGAGAAAAGAATTTTAAGGACTGGCAAAAGCGAACTCAATCCATGTCTTATCTTTTCAAAAATGAAGTTGATTCTCTTTTCTCAGATAAAAATTTTGATGAGATGTTTGCTGTCAAAGGTGGACAGCATCCAGAGTTAATCAAACAGTATTTAAAAAATAAAGTTTCTATCGAAACACTTGTTATTCTTGATAGAATACTTGGTTACAAGTCTAAGTTTGACAAAAAAATGTCTGATCCAGTGTGGGATCAAGTATCGAGACGTATGGCCAAGTATTCTCCCTTCCTACATATAGATGTATTCCGTTACAAAAAGGTTCTTAAGAGTGTTGTCCTGGAGGGAAAATGAGTTTCTTTGATTCAGAAGTTGTTCGTGCAGAAATGACTGAGATTGGTGAACTTCAAGATGAAGTTTATACCAGTGTGTTTAAGTTTCCTTCCATGTCTCAGAAGGAAAAGGTTAAGCATGTAAATCTTTTGGAGAAACTCTTAGATAAGCAAAAGATTCTCTATACGAGACTGAGTTTGTCTGATGATCCAGAAGCAATTGAAATGAAAGAACGCATCCTGGATTCTGCTAAGATGATGGGTCTACCATCAAATGTTGATATGTCAGTTGTCTTTAACAATATGTCTGACATGCTAGGCATCATGAAGCAGCAGATTGACAGCACAGACACAGACCTGTAGAATAACGAAGTACACACAAGCCAAATCCAACGAATCCAATTAATCCTATGTCTTTTTCTAATCTTAAAAAGCAGTCCTCTCTTGGTTCTCTGACTTCCAAACTTGTTAAGGAAGTTGAGAAGATGAACAACACTGGTGGTGGAGGTGATGATCGCCTCTGGAAACCTGAGATGGACAAGACTGGTAATGGTTATGCCGTTATCCGTTTTCTTCCTGCTCCTGATGGAGAGGAACTCCCTTGGGCGAAGATGTATTCCCATGCATTCCAAGGCCCTGGTGGATGGTACATTGAGAATTCTCTGACTACGATTGGTCAGAAAGATCCTCTTGGTGAGTATAATCGTGAACTGTGGAACAGTGGCAGCGATGCTGATAAGGACACTGTTCGTAAGCAGAAGCGTAAACTGTCCTATTATGCCAACATCTATGTTGTGCAGGACAAAGCAAATCCTCAGAACGAAGGTCGTGTCTTCCTCTACAAGTTTGGTAAGAAGATCTTCGATAAGATCATGGAAGCAATGCAACCTGAGTTTGAGGATGAGGAAGCAATCAATCCCTTTGACTTCTGGCAGGGTGCAAACTTCAAACTGAAGCTCAAGAAGAAAGATGGTTACTGGAACTATGATGCTTCTGAGTTTGCACCAACTAGTGCTCTACTTGATGATGATGACGCTCTCGAAGCAATCTGGAAGAAGCAGTATTCTCTCTCTGCTCTGACTGCTGCAGACCAGTTCAAGTCCTATGAAGATCTTGAGAAGCGTCTGAAGATGGTTCTGGGTCAGAAACCTGCCTCTCGTCGTTTTGATGAAGAGACCAATGATGAGGACAATGATCGTGGTAGTTACACTCCTAACTTCTCTTCACGAGAATCTAATCCCATGCCTCAAAGCATGAAGAACGAACTTGATTCTCTGAGTGAAGGCCGTGACTTCAATAGTCAAGACATCACTCCTACCAAGTCTGCTGACTCAGATGAAGATGATGCTTTGTCTTACTTCCAGCGTCTTGCTGAGGAATGATTATTGATATAGTCTAATATTATCTGCTTTCTTAAGGGTTTCACTCACATACTGGGTGGAACCCTTTTTGTATAGCATGAGTTCTTCAAGATCATCCTTAACTACATTCAAGTATCTTGGTTTGAGTAAGAATATATTTCTTTTTTCGTCTTCTATTTTTTCTTCATATTGATAGTTTGTGACTGGAGTTGAAATATCTTGAGTTACTACAAGACCTCCTTCCAAACCTGCATCATAGTAAGAGAAGTTATATGGTGAATCTATATGCACTCCTTCAGGAAAGACAACAACACCTGCAGCATTTTTAATTTCCATTGATTCATGATGATGAATCCCACTATACAAAGTCTGATAGTCGCCGTATTTTTCTAGCAAGTAACTATCAAAATCATTTTGAAGAAGTGGCCATTCAGTTTGAATATTGAGAATATTATTTGAAAGAAGCACAACCCAATCTAAAGATGAGTCTCCATAGAAATCAAAGGCAACATTGTCTGGTCTATCATTACCTTTGATTTGATATTTTTCAAATACTGCTACATTTTGTATAATATCGTCGCGAAGTTTTCCTCTCTTGAAGAAGTTCTTTACTGCAAAGAAATCTCCCAGTTTGGCATCTGGAAGTATACTAGTGTATTCAAAATCTGGAACTTGACTAAAGTAATTTGACATTTTAGAAACCTAATGATTGATCGTTATCATCTTCGTAATCATTATTAAAGATTGGTTCAAGTTCAGAGAATGAAAGTGTCATTTGATATGAGGCCATCGTGCCATCATGATATGTTGCATATGAACCTTCAGGAGTATATTGAACTCCTACAGTCTTCAGAGCACACTCTTTTATTTTACCTATGTATGGATGATCTTCTTCTCCTCTCAATTTATATTGAATTTTGAATGTATGTGGAGCCTTCAGGAACAGATTAGAATCTGATTTGATTGGAGACATTCCTTGTTTAAAGAAACGAATAATACGAATTATACTTTCTGCTTCTTCTTTACTTCTAGGAGATAATTTATACGTGAATGAAAAATCTCTTAGCGTAGGACCTTTAAATAACAATTCCATGTTAGGGTTGATGACTGCACCTACAGTTCTTGCAAGCAACTGTCCTCCAGTTCCAGTAGCTGCTCCTGCCATTAGACCTGCAATAGCATCTTTCATATCTCCTGCTCCTGCTCCAGTTGCAGTACCAACAGCATTTGCAGCAGTATTTGCTGCACCTTTAAAATCACCTTTGATTCCTTGTAGTGCTGCTATTCCTGCTGCAATTTCTAGAGCATTCATATTGCCACTACCCCAATCACAACCATTACTATCTTGAATACCAGAAGGGACTGGAAGAGTAACAGATCCTATAGAATTTCTATTCGAGTCTCTATCACTGAATCCAAATTGACCTCTAGATGAACTAAGTTTTCTTGGTTGATATTCCATCATAGTAAACATAACCACATCTTGCTTTGAATTACCTAAACCAAGAGGGTATGTTGCACTTCCAAAATCTTTTCTAGCAGGTTTACTTGTTTTTGTTTCTGCTATACTTGCTGGTGTTGATGTTTGGTCTGGATTTCCTTGAGAGTTGTCTGAATTATCTGGGGGAGCTGGTGCTGTATTTCTATTTCCGTTTGCGCTATTATATGCTTCTGCTTCTTGAGACTTTGTGACAAACTCACCTCGCATCGATTCCATCTGATTCTTTGATGCGCTTGAGATCCTATTGCTATTTTGTTTGATTTTACCGCTGGCGTTACTGTTAAAATTTATTTTGTTTGGATTTCCTGGATCTCTAGATCCTATAACTTTCCCACCTGCTCCTTGTGCATCACTATACTGTAGGATGTCAACATCATATGTACCATCTGCCAACTTTGTAGTTCTAGTTGCAGTGTAGATTGTTTCTTTGTTTCTCCCCTGTCCTATAGTTACCGGACTAGGTTTACTCGTTACAACAGTCATCTAACAGATGGTTTTTATTTATTTAGACGCAGTTTTCCATATTGTAATGCGTTAAGATCATCAACTTCATCGTAGTTTACGACGTGAAGTTTTCCTATGACCTCTTCCCAGGTATATTGTCTTGGTTTTCTTAGGTGAAAGTTGAAACCTTTAAATCCCCATCGCTCTAATTCTGTACAAGCAATAAGTGGATACTCATCGTATTGAATGTTTGGAGTCTTTGCATTGTAGATAAAAGTGTAAAACTTTCCAGGTTCAGGATACAGAACTTCGTCACTCAAGATTTCAATGAGTCTTTCCATTATGTCATCTTGAGATGAGAGATTATCTAATTCATCTCTATAAGGTTCTATCCTGCTCATTTAATACCTAACTCTTGTTCTGTGATGATTTTGAATTCAATTCTTCTATCTTCACAAAATTCAACCGCAGCTTTCCATTTTGCTTGGTTGACAGCATATGTTTTGCACTCGTACAAATATGACTTTGTCTGTCTTTTTGGTTTCTTTGGTGGTGCTGTTTGCTTCTTTGGTTTTACTTCGACAACATAAGTCTTTGTCTTACCTGTACTCTCTTTGACTTTCATGATAAAATCAGGAAAGTACTTATGAACCCTATTATCTACAGGTGAGATATAAGGAATGTAAAATTCCTCACTACCCCATTCAAGTACATTTTCATTTAGGTCACAATATCTACAGAACTTTCTTTCCCAACTACTACGACATATAATATTATTAGGATCACCTTTATACTTCTTTGGAAAAGAAGGTTGTATTTACTTTTAATACTTTCTCCCATACATAATATATAAGGTTAAAAATTATTTATAAATGCCTAAGAAAAGGTCAATTTCAGACATTAAATCAAACTTACTCAGACCTTCATTATCGTCTCACTTTGAAGTTGAGATTGGACTTCCTAATGCAGGATTTGTGCAGAGGTTGCTGGGAGCAAATCAGGATCAATTAAATCTGATGTGTTCTGAAGCCAGTCTTCCTGGATCCCAATTGACAACATTAGATATTAAGGATGATTTCACAGGTGTCTCTGAGAAACATGCATACAGAAGACAGTTTGATGATAGAATTGATTTAACATTTTATGTTGATGCTCAGAATTATCTACCTATTAGATTCTTTGAAGCATGGATTCGTTTCATTACTGATGAAGATAATGAAATGAAAGATGATGGAAAAAATCCTCTTGATCCAACATACTCTTATAGAATGAGATACTCTAATGAGTATGCTGCTGCTGGACTCAAGGTCATTAAGTTTGAGAGGGATTATAGTTCTTCTTTAGAATATGAATTTGTAAAGAGTTATCCTCTAAGCATTTCATCTATGCCCGTTTCATATGAGTCTTCTTCTCTTTTGAAATGTACTGTTTCTATGACGTACATTAGGTACGTAACTAGACCTGGAAACCCAAGTAATTCCAATCCAAGTTCACTAACACCTGCAGGTTTTGCTCAAGCAAATGATTTACTTACTACCATAGGTGGTATTCCTAGAGCAATTGCTAATGCAGCTGGAAATGCAATTAGTGATTTTGGAGAATCTATTAGTAACTTATTCTAATCACAATAAATAATCATACTGAAACTTCTATAGGATATTATGCCTTTACCTAAAATTGCTACGCCAACTTATGAACTTGAGTTGCCATCCACAGGAAAATCAATAAAGTACAGACCTTTCCTGGTTAAAGAGGAGAAGGTTCTTGTCATTGCACTGGAGAGTGAGGATACTAAACAAATCAGTACAGCAATTAAGTCTGTTATCTCTAACTGTGTATTGACTAAAGGTATCAAAGTAGAAACTCTTCCTACTTTTGATATTGAATATTTGTTTTTAAATATTCGTGGTAAGTCTGTTGGTGAAGAGTTGGATGTAAATATCATATGTCCTGATGATGAAGAAACTCAAGTAACTGTTAATATCAATCTTGATGATATTGAAGTTCAGAGAACTGATGAGCACACTAATAAGATTAAACTTGATGAATCTTTGATGATGGAACTTAAGTATCCATCTCTTGATCAGTTCATTAAAAATAATTTTGATTTTAATGATAAGAGTGGAATGGAGCAATCGTTTGATTTGATTGCATCATGTATTGATAAGATCTTTAGTGAAGATGAGGTTTGGGCTGCAGCAGACTGTACTAAGAAAGAGGTAAGAGATTTCCTTGAATCGATGAACTCTTCTCAGTTCAAAGAGATTGAGAAGTTCTTCCAAACAATGCCAAAACTTTCTCATACTCTTACAGTTACTAATCCAAAAACAAAAGTTGAAAGTGAAGTTGTACTTGAGGGACTAGCATCTTTTTTCGCATAGGCATGATCCATATGGATCTTGAGAACTACTTCCGTCTCAATTTTGCCTTGATGCAGTACCATAAATACTCATTGACAGAGATTGAAAACATGATGCCTTGGGAACGAGACATCTATGTTGCATTATTGCAGCAGCATCTTGAGGAAGAAAAATTAAAGCAGCAACAAGCAAATGGATCTGGATGACCTCCTTAAATCAATAAGAGAAGAGGGGCCCAGTAAGGGTGGAGCCATTGCTCCTGCAAAGTTTTTTGGAGAAGATAGATATCAAGCTTACCTTGAAGAGATAACAACTTCAGGGACAATTGGTGGTGAAGCATTAACTTCTGAAGAAAGGAAAGAAGGATTTAAAAAGAGAAATGATAAGATTGGATTTGAAACCTTTGTAGAAAAAGTCTTAGCAAAGAAAAAAGCACAGACTGAATCTGTAGGAGCAGGAAAAAATAATAGAAGTCTTGGTAAAGGAAGTGCTATTGTAAAATCTCCTGGAGGATCATTATCAAATATATCAAGTATAATTCCACCTCCTATATCAGAGGAGACTGAAGAAAATTTAGAAGATATCCTAAAGGGTATTGATTCTATAAGAGAAACTCTTGCTGAGGAGAAAAAGTTAGAAGAAAAGAAAAGCAAGAAAGATAGAAGAGATGATGAAAAAGAAAGGAGAGCAAAGAAAGAGAAGAGATTAGAATCAAATATTTTTAAAGGAATTGCAAAGACAGTAGGAAAAGTTCTTTCTCCTGTAAAGAGTATCTTTGATAAAATTATGAATTACTTGACCACTGTATTTTTAGGTCGAGTTGCAATGAGTATCTTTGAGTGGTTTAGTGATAAAGAAAATACAGATAAAATAAAAACGATATTCAGATTTGTCAAAGATTGGTGGCCTGCCATGCTTGGTGGGTTGATATTATTTGGTGGAGCACTACTTGGTCCTGTTGGATTGATTGCAGCAATAACTGGACTTGCCATAGCATTTGTTCCTAAACTATTTGATGCTACAAAACAATTACTTGGATTTGGGGAAAAAACAGAAAAGGATGCAAAGAAAGCAGAACAAGATTTAAAGGCAGCAGAAGAAGGAGTGGAAGTTGATTCTCTGCTTCCGCCAGAATTACAAGAGGCTCAGAGCAAGAAAGAAGAAACTGAGAATCTTAAAGAACCAGTACAAATGAAAGGTGGTGGTAAGGTTCCTGGCAGTGGTCCTAATGAGGATACTATTCCTGCAATGCTGGCACCTGGTGAGTTTGTAATGAGTAGAGGTGCTGTTAATAAGTATGGTACAGATACTTTAGCAGGTATGAATGCTATGGGTGGCGGAACTAATCGCCCTATGATTAGAGGTGGTGTTACATATGCTCAAGGTGGTGGTCATATGGGAGGAGAACCTGGAGGAAGAACTAAAGAAAAACAAGAAACGGATACCACTGGTGGAGGAGGAAGAGCATGGTGGGATGTTTTAGGATGGGCTGGAACAGGGAAACCAAAAACTACTGATACTGCATCTAGTGGTGGAGATGCAGGGAATTATGATTCCTTTGCTAAGTCAATGATTAAAGTCCATGAAGGAAAAAGATTAGAGGTGTATCAGGATAGTCTGGGATTCCCTACAGTTGGATATGGTCACTTAATTGACTCAGGTTCTCCAGTTAAAGGTTTAAATGTAGGCGATACGATCACTGACGAAAAAGCAAATCAATTGTTTGATGATGATTACGAACATCATAAAAAAGCAGCAGAAAAAATTCCAGGTTATGAAAAAGCAAGTGGACAACAAAAGGCAGCACTTATAGATTTAACTTTTAACATGGGCCCTGCATGGGCAAGTGGATTCCCATCATTCAAGAAAGCATTTGCTGCTGGTGATTATGAGACTGCTGGAAATGAATTGATGGATAGTGCATGGTATGGGCAAGTTGGTAGAAGAGCACCAACTATTGTGAGTTTGATAAAAGGAAAAGGAACTGGTGGCGCATCATATTTGAAGGATGTTCCTACCAGTTCTCCTGCAAGCAGTTCAATTGCTTCCTCAGTATCTCCATCTTCTGGAGGATCTTCTTCTCCAAGTAGCACAGTTGCAACTGCTGCTAAATTTAGACCTGCAACAACTCCTCCAAGTGTTTCACCTCCACCAATGCAATCACCGACTGCTATGTTAGGTGAGATTGCAGATCTAATTAATTCTGATTTCTCTGAAAGTCCTCAATCACAAACTAGTCAACAACTTCCTCAGTTTGCTGCAGACTTCCAAAATTCTCTCAGCAAGATCAAAACATTGGGGGTACTTTGATAGATGGCTATAAATTCTGCAAAGTTATTACCTTCATCTAAAGGTTCTGCTCTCGCCATAAGAAAAAAATCAATATCTGTTGATTCATTAAAACCAAACGTAGGACAATCTAATTCAAAATCTTTACCTAAAACTACCGCAGATATAAAGACAAAGGTGATAGAGGTTGATAAACTTCTAAAGGGATCTGTTGTCAATGAAAAGAAAAAACTTGATAAAGAGAAACAAGAAGAAGAACGTGAAAAGAGATCTAAACGTGAAGAAGATCTAGAAAAAAAGGAAAAGAAAAAAGATAAACCAAAATCAAAATTAAAACTACCTAAAATATCATTCCTTGATAGAGTAAAAGATTTCATTCTTAATACTTTATTGGGATATGGTTTAATTAAACTCTTAGAATTTTTCCAAGGCGAAGATGGTAAAGCATTTTTTGATGGTGTTGCAGCAATAGCAGAATTCATTGAAAACGTTGGTGGAACAATCTTCAATGGATTAGTGACTTTTATTGATTGGAGTTATCAACTCTATGATAATTTTAGAGGCTGGGTTGGTGATACATTTGGCGAAGAAGGTTTAGAAAAGTTTGATACCTTATCTAAAAACTTAAATACATTTCTCAATGCTGCTATTATTGGTGGACTTGCCATCCTTAAATTTGGATGGTTAAGAGCAGGTATTAGTGGTCTTGTAGGAACTTTCAAAAGTATTTTTAAGAGAGGTTTACTGCGAGCAATAAAGCGAGTAAGTTTAAAACTTTTTGGTAAGGGTGCAACGCAAGCATTTGGTAAAGGACTATCTGCTGCCAGTGGTGCTATTGGTAGAGGATTATCTGCCGCTGGTAGTAGACTAGCAGCAACAAAAGTTGGTTCATTCGTTGTAAAACTATTTGGACCAGCAGCTAAGGTAATTGCTCCTGCTATCAAAGGTGCAATGCCAGCAGTCAAAGGATTCTTTGGTAGGGTTCCTATTCTTGGACCTATCATGGTTGCTATATTCTCCTTGTTATCAGGAGAACCTGTAGGTCAAGCATTATTCAAAGCAGGTGGTGCAGCTATTGGTGGAGCACTTGGCACATTTATTCCAATTCCAGTTATTGGAACGCTACTTGGTGAGGTAGTTGGTGCATTCGTTGGAGATCTTCTCTATTATGCTCTTGTAAAACAAAATCCCAAGAAAGCATTTGAACTTCTCCAACAATCGCTGAAAGGAATCTTTAGTGCTGGTGAAGCAATAGGTAAGTTTGTTGGTGATGGATTTAGTAGATTCATTCCTGAATTCTTTGAGAAGCATCCTTTAGATTTATTTGATGGTGGTGGTGTACGATCTGGTGTGACTGCATTTGCAAAAGCAGTTGGTATCTATGATTTCCTTAAGGGAGTTGGATATGCAGGAGGAAAGAATGGACAAATTGATAAGTTCCCAAATCTATTGCAACTTTATAATCCATTTGGAATGATTCCATTATTGATTAAATCATTCTTCCCACCTAACAATAAACAGGCTCCTGATCTTGATCAATATAATATCAAACCAGAATCGCAACAAGAATCTGGATACACAGGTTCTGGATTAGGATCTGGTGGAAATCAGAGTGGTTCTAGAATGGGTAATTTTGATGTTAAGAAGAGCAATGATATCGTTAATATTGGTAAGGATCTTATCTCTAAAGGATTCTCTGTAGCAGAACATCCAGACTTCACTAAAACACCAACATCATCTGGTGGAGCATACACCCCCGGAGAAGGAACTGTCAGTCCTGTTCATAGTGGTCAGGGACATTATGATGGCAGAGCTATTGATGTTACTGATTGGAGAGGAACATTAGAAGATTCTAAGGCAAGATATCGTAGTGTTCTGGATTCAATTTATAATGATGGTAATATGGGTAATAAACTTCTTATCCATGATAGTTGGGGTATCGCAGATGCTAGTGGTAAAGATGGTCCTGGAAATCATGCACACCCAACACACATGCATATTGAGGTAAGAGATAAGGGTGGTAAAATTGGTAAAGGAGTCTTTGCAAACCTTGGAGGACCAGAATTTGTTCTTGATGCAGACACAACTAGAGCTCTTGAAGATAATGTTCCTGGATTCTTATCAGCACTAAACAAAGCAGATTACAACAGTGCTTTAGGTGTGTTGAGAAACTATGCATCTTATGAGGGTGGTATGCAGCAATTTGTCCCAGTACCTATTCCAATGAAACAAAGTCAGATTGTCAGTCCAGCACAGAAACAACTTGCATCTGTTTCGGCATCAGGTGGAGAGGATGAATGGAATGAGAGTCTTTACGTTGGTGGTTAAATAGTAGTAAGAGGTAATGTTAAATGGCAAATCAGCAGACATCTAAAGGTTCTGATCCATCTTTTGTTGAAAGGATTGATGTTATTTCAAATAAAGATGGACAGTCTACCAGCATCACTGGTGGATTGGTTAACTTGATGTACTATGAAAGCATCATGAAAGATAGTGTTCGTGCAACAGTAACTTTTGTAGATGCAGGTAATACCATTAATGGAAAAACTGCTTTAGATGGTCTTCCAATCGTTGGAGAAGAAAAAGTATTTCTAAAATTTACTGATCACAATGATGTAACATTAGACTTTGGTGATAAATTACAGAATCACTTTTATGTTAATAAGGTAACACCTCTTTCTGATGACACTACAAAATCCTCAGTTAGACTTGAATTGGCATCGAAAGAATATATTCTCAATGAAAAGGTCAGATTGAATAATAGGTTTGACGGTAAAGTTTCTGAGCATATTAAAAGGATATTAACTGATAAGAATTATCTTGCTACTGAGAAAAAATTAGATATAGAAACGACATCAAACAATTATAATTTCATAGGAAACAATAGAAAACCATATTATGCATTGAACTGGTTATCAAAGAATGCAGTATCTGCTCAAAATCAGAAGAAAGGTAGTAGTTCTGGATATTTTTTCTTTGAAACATTTGAAGGATTTAAATTCAAATCTATAGATGGACTTTTATCTCAGGAGAAAAAGAAATCAATAATCTTTAACCAGTCTCCAGATAGCAGAGGACAGAATATACCTGAGGGATATGATATGAAAGCCCTTGAATATAGTAAAGACAATGCAATTGATGTGCAAAAGAAATTGCAGATGGGAGCATTCTCTACAAGAACAATTTTGTTTGATCCATTTAGTTGCTTTTATCAAGTCATCACTCCTAGTGCAGATCAAAAGAAAGATTCATACAAAACTGCAGGTAAAGATTTGCCAAAACTAAACGATGAATTTAATAGACCTGGAAATAATAAAGAGTTTTCCAGAACAACTTATATGCTTTTAGATAAAGGAACATTACCTACCGGATCAGGTAAAGGAAAAAATAGTGAGCAAATTAAAAAGTCAGGAGAACAAAACTTTGAGCCTCAATCTACACTAAATCAATCGATCATGAGGTATAATCAGATGTACTCTCAAAAGTCGAACATCACAATACCAGGAGATTTCTCATTACATGCTGGTGATGTCATATTCTTGGATGCACCTGAATTGCAAACAGATACCAAGAACGATGAGATTAACAAGCAAAATGGTGGACTATATATTATAGCTGATTTATGTCATTACATAACACCAAAAGAGACGTACACTAAATTAAATCTTGTGAGAGATTCCTTTGGTAGAACAGGTAACCATTCATAGTAACAAAAATGGCAGAAAAAAGAACAATCGAACAGCACATTGAAGAGGATAAGGAAATCCTTCATGACCCAACGATTTCACCTCAGATGCGTCGTCATACAGCAGATGAACTAGAGCATCTAGAACGTTATGCTCAAGAGCACAAGAAAGATATTGAAGCTGGAGATCATCATGATCCCACAATGTTTGAAATGTACTGCGATGAGAATCCAGAAGCAGACGAATGTAGAATTTACGAAGACTGATAACTAATGGAAGGCGGATCTTTATTCAATCCTGGTTTTTTAGGTGGCAACTTTCTATGGTGGGTTGGTCAGGTTGCTGACGATTCCACCTGGAGAGATAATCATTTAGCTGGAAAATTTGAAGGATCCAATACAGTTCCTGGATGGGGAAGAAGATATAAAGTTCGCATCATAGGTCTTCACGATAAAGAAGAAGAGACCATTCCATCAGATCAACTGCCATGGGCTCAGGTGATGTATCCCATCACTGCTGGTGGTGGTCAAACAAATGCAAAACAAACTCCTAACATAAGACAGGGCAACTTTGTCTTTGGATTCTTTCTTGATGGACAGGATCAACAAGTTCCTGTTATCATGGGAATACTTGGTAACAATGATCAGACATCATTAAAAACCACAATTGGTAAAACTGATACCAACTTTGGACCTACCAGTGGATATGCTGAAGGAACAGTACCAAAAGAACCTGCTGCCAGAGAGAAAGTACCTGATGAGGATCTTACAACTTCAAAACCAACAGGAACTACTCAACCAAACTCTAATTCAGGTTCTTCTATAACTGCATCTCAACCTGGTGCAGCTATGGAGAGCATTGCCAATCCTCACAGACTGAGTTCATCAGATGTAAAGAGAGATGAAAAATATCAAGAAAAGATTGTCTTGATGAAACCTGATGATGTTGTTGGTTCAGCAATCAAAGCAATTCAAACTGCTCTTGATAACATGCTTTCAAAAATTGATAAGTATTTGAATGCAATTTCAAGTTACATTGATGCAGTTTCTAATACTGTAGATAGTTTGCAATCAGTAATTCACAATGCATCTTGTGAAATTGCAAAATATATGAAGATCATCTTTGACAAAGTCATGGAGTATGCTTTAAAGTTACTCAATACTGCTTTGACAAAAGCAGTTGCAGCATTGCCATCTAGCATGAGATTTCAGTTTGCTGATATCAAAGATCAAACTACTGAGTTAATCTTATGTCTTTACAATAAGATGACATCTAATCTATGTGGAATGATTGAATCGCTATTGAATGGTGCGATCAAACCTGATGACATAGAGCAGCAAGTTCGAGATCAAGCTAGCAAAGGTGAAGCAGATGGAGAACCAACAAAACCAAATGTTCCAATGTGCTATGCGGAAAGTTTAGTTGGTGATGTTATGGCTAGCAAAAAATCTGAAATTGACGATGCAAATAACAATTTATTAGATAATGTTAATGCATTTATTGATGATATTCAAAGTCAAATGGCAGGTGTCAGTAATGCCTTGGGTGATATTAATGGATTGATTGGAGACATTGGTGGAAGTATGACATCAGCACTACAGTTCCAAAATGTAAAAATGAATATCTTTGGATGTGAACTTGATCCTACTTCAGCAGTCTCTGATTTTTATACATTTGGTGGCGGAGGAGCAGGACAACCAGACTCTCAAACTCCTAGTACAAAATCAATTGGAGATAATGTTGCTAATTCATCAGGTAATGTTACTACCTCTGAAGAGAAACCTTTTGCAGAACCTCCTTCAAATCAAGAAGACGTTGATTTGACACTTTACTAACTCGTGCCTAAATATCTTTACGCTTGGTAAAAAGCATATATAGAAACTTATGTCGTTCAATATCTTCGGACAACCAACACCAGATGATATTAAGGTTGGATACATTTCAACTACAAGAGGATTTATTGACGGAGTTTCTAAAAACGACGCTAATATTTACGCGAAGAGTAATCCCGGTGCAACATTTATATTAAAAACTAGAGAAAGAATTCGATATTTAAATATCAACGAAGTCAATGCTCTGACAATTGAAGATCTTGGTGGAAATCAATATGACACATGTGAAGGTATTCAATTAGATAGTGAGTGTGGACCTCCAAGGGCATTCTTCTATGGCGGAGGTGGAGTAGGAGTTCAAGGAAATCCTATTATTGGTGAAGACGGTGCAGTTCTTGCTGTTGACTTAATTCATGGTGGCCATGGATATCAATATGCACCTTTGACAGAAGTTAAAGATGGTTGTGGTATTGGTGCAGGTGCTGTTGTAAGATCTGTTCTGGGTGATGTTACAGAACAATTAGAAATATTTGATCAAGAATCAGATTTTGAAGATTACATTATTAAGGATACCTCTACTGCTGGATTTGGAAGAAGATTTGATCCAAGTGGAAAGGATGTTGGCCAATGGGATCCAACATTGTATGCTAGTTTTTCTGACAATCCTATTCGTAGGGAAATCAATGAGTATCAAGACTTCCTTCAGACATTAAAGAAACCTTGGTGGAATACTAGAAAAGAACAACCATTAAGAATTACTGCTACAGATAAAGTAACCACAGTTATTCATCAAGTTACTGATAAACCATATCGTGCATTCCAAGATCAAAAAGCACCTGGAAATCTTCAGGCTACAATACAGGCAGGGAATGTTTGGAATAAATTTATGAATAAATTTGCAGTTTCTCCTGTTCCTCCATCTGCTGCACCAGGATCTGACTTTGCAACTGAGTTATTCCAGATGGAATGGGAAGAAGATTTCCCATATGATGGAATCTATAAGTTCAGAGGAACTGCTGATAGTGCTATAAAAGATGTCTATATTGATAATCAAAAGGTGATGTCATGTGCTAGTTATAATGAAGCACCAGCAAAGAAGAGTAAGTTTATTAAAGCAGGTGTTCATATCATTAGAATTGATCTAAAAAATGGTGGATTTTATAAGGAGAAAGTTGCAGATGCTGTAGCAGCAACAGCAGCAGTTACAGAAGATCAAAAACCTGGTGGAATTTTCTTACAAGAGGGTAGTCAATATTATTATCTTATTGGTGGAAATGATTTAGTAAAAATTGAATTTCAATTCAACTGGGATGATGATGCAAAAGATAGTGGATATCTTCTTGAAGTTACCATAGATACAGAAGATGGACCTCTATCGTTTAAAAGAAAAGGACCTAATGATGAGAAAGGAAACATAAGAAAGAAAGGAACATTCCGAAACGGTAAAAAATATAAAGTTAGCTTTGATCATGACAGTAGCACAGCTGGATTTAGGATTGTAGATACGGGTCCAAACC
>CEVG01099006.1_pt1 | contig 15901 bp, 22 predicted proteins | sample 356511 | NCBI WGS metagenome assembly CEVG01 (sample SAMEA2623426, study PRJEB7988) | marine metagenome | biome: marine biome (ENVO:00000447); feature: surface water layer (ENVO:00002042); material: "saline water (ENVO:00002010), including plankton (ENVO:xxxxxxxx)" | depth 5 m | reverse complement strand
TGCTGGTGCAAAAGGTTTCTTCTACAACCAAGCAGGTGGTGCAAAGGGTTCAACAAAAAATAGTTCTACCACATGCTACATTGCATGTCCGCCATCTATCGCTACCAGTTATGGAGTAAAGTATGATGCTGTAGAGTTTGGACGTGTTGGTGTAGCAGCAACGAACTTGCTAGCACAAGGTTCAGCATTGAATGCTGACTCAGCAGCAACAGAACTTGCACAATTTGCTGGTGATCAAGTTCCTGAAGCAATCCTCCAGGGTGTTGCAAGTGCAACTAAAGGTATTGGCACTGCAGCTGGTTCAAACTTTGGTGGCGATAAGAATGACTTGCTAGCAATGTCGCAGGGTAAGATCTTCAATCCCTATGAAGAGATGGTCTTCCAAGGTATGGAATTTAGAGAACATAAATTCCAATTCAAAATGGTTGCACGAAATTCAGGTGAGGCAGGAGTCATCGGTGCCATCATTCGTTATCTAAAAGCAGGTATGCTATCGTCATTCAACCCTCAAGATGAAACTGCTGGTGGTAACACTGACATCGGTGAAGGTAACTTGGATGGAAGATACCTACATGTTCCTGACAAGTTTAGATTATCATTCAAACGTCTATCTGCTGACGGTAAGGAACTGATGGAGGTTCCACATTATAAATTCAATCCCTGTTTCTTAGCAGGTCTTGATGTGAACTACACACCTGACGGACAATATGTTTCTTTTGCAGATGCAGAAGGAGAAGCTAATGTTCTACAGGTTCCTGCTGTTGCAATTCAATTGTCTTTCAAAGAAGTTGCATACGTCACCAAAGAACTCGCACTACAAGGATACTGATGGCAAATTTTTTCGATTACTTACCAGATATTTACTATGGAGTAGAGGTTTCCAAGAACTACTTGGAAGAAAACTCCATCGAGTACGTCCTCGGAAAGAACTTCTTTCGGAGTGCTAGGATTAGAGATGACTTTGAGGAGTATGCTACACTCTTCAAACCACATTACATTGGTGATGGTGAGAGACCTGATAACGTTGCTGTAGATCTATACGGTGATCCAGAACTGGACTGGTTGATATTGTTGACCAATGATATCTTCGACATGTATATCCAGTGGCCTAAGAGCGAACAAGAATTGAAAAGATATTGTGATGAGATCTATGGAGAAGGTAATGATGTCAAGGTCCACCACTGGGAAACCAAAGAAGTAAAGAGTGGTGATACTGTCATCCTTCAAGGTGGTATGCATGTCATGCCTAACTTCACATTCAAAGATCCATTCACAGGTCTTGCTGTAATCAACCCAGCATACTCAGTAAGTAACTATGAGTACGAACAAAACCTGAACGAGAAGAAGAGATTCATCTATGTTATGGATCCTAATATCATTGACCAGTTCATCGATGAGTTTGAGAACCTCTGTGCTTATGAAGAGCATGAAGAACTGGAAGAAGATGGTGCTCCACTGACTGAACTACTAGAGGTTGGTAGATATCTAGGTAGTCAAAGTGGTGTTGCAATCTATCCTACGTTCGGTAAATACAAAAACTTCCTCGCTGCTGCACAGTCTACAAGAGCAGTGCTACAGGAGGAAGAAGTTGTTCAAATCAATAGAGGTGTAACCATCCAGTCTAGTCTGACAGGTAACGCTGCTTTCTATAACCCTGATAGTGTAACCTCTGGTAGTTCTAGCAGTGATAGTTCTAGTTCTAGTTCTAGTTCCAGTTCTAGCAGTGGTTCATCGAGCAGCAGCAGCGGAAGCAGTGGTTCCAGTGGCAGTTCGAGCAGTAGTGGTAGCTCTGGATCCTCTGGTTCTGGTTACGGTTACTAGAAATCAAAGTGGAAAATTGTTGGCGGCGTTGTTGAATGCCTGTGAGTACGGTAGTAAAATCTCTTGAACCTACCGTGCTTCCATTTGTTGTGTCCGTGGCAGTGCTCCCAGATATCTTTGCGTGGGTGCGCGTGACAAGTGTAGTAATCTTTGTGGTGAACATGATAGTGATTATGATGTTCAGTGTACGGGGTAACGTGATGCCTTGGATGTGCTTCTGCTGCCACAGGTGCTAGAAGAGCAGCACCTAGAAGTAGGGCGAAACGTTTCATGGGATGATTTGGAACTGTATGTATATATGATAGCACGAAAAAGGAGGGGCGTCAACCCCTCCTCCTACGTTGGTAGCGAATCCGTCGTAGAGTGTCGCGCACGAAAGGCGACACTTTATTTATCAGTCTTCCTCTGCGAGTCGTGCGAAGTACGATAGCGTGTCTTCTGACTCAGCAGTAGATGGAGCGACTGCAGTTGCTTTCTCTCGGAAATTCGATACCTCTTCAGTCCAGGACTGTTCAGAGGATGGTGCCTTGGTAGATCCGAATCGCTCGTTAGCGGTGGATCCGAATGACATGGACTGTTCTTCGTTCTCTGCAGTCTCCGCATCAAATCGTGGACGTGCAGAACCTGAAGACAGTACAGTAGTAAGTCGTTGTTGAAGTTCCTCATAGGTCTTGAAGTTCTTCGGGTCTGTGTAATCAGACAACGAATACTCTTGCTTCCAGACCTTCTCTAGATCATCATCACTAAGGTCACCAAGGGTGCCAGGACCAGCAAACTCAGACTTGTCATAGTTCCAGTAACCTTCGACTTGACGAATCTTCAGTTTGAAGTCAGCACCTTTCCAGAGATCAAAAGGATCGACTGGAGTCTCATCAGCAAATTGTGGTTGCATTGCCTCTACGATCTTGTCAAAGATCTTCTTGCCGAATTTGTAGAGGAACACACGACCCTCATTCTCAGGACGAGAAGGATCACTAACAACATAGATGTTAGTGTAGTAAGAGAGTTTGCGCTTCTGCTTGCGAGCAGTCTCTTTGTCTGCCTCAACACCACTGTTCCACAGTTCGCGGTTCAGTTCTCCAACAGGATCTTTTTTGCCGAGGGTTGTGAGACTGTTCTCGATGTACCAACCACCAGGTCCCTTGAATGCATGGGACCACACCTTAGCAAATGGCATTTCCTCTCCCTCAGGTGCAGGAAGGAAGCGGATGACAGCATAACTGTTGCCTGCCTTGTCCAGTTCTGGTTTCCACAGACGGTCATCACCGCCGCTACCTTGAGGTTGATTGATCTTCTCAATCTCAGCAGTCAACTTTGCAAAATTGCTGCCACTGGACTTTTTCAGACTTGCGAAAGACATTGTATTCTCCGTATTGAATGGATTTGGTTTGTTGGTACTGGATGAGCGTACCGATACTATTTATCGGACTCCAGTTCTTTTTTGAGTGCTTCGTGAAGGATGAGGGACATCGCCTCAATGCACTCAGTTAGGTTAGCATACCCGAAGGAGGATGTCAACTTATCGATCCTGTTCCTCATGTCTGCTGCTTCCTCACACTCCTTTGATGCGAGGACCAACCTAGTATAGAACAGTTTCTGCTTTTCCACAAGACCCAGGGTCTCATTGATATGTGACACACGCTCTCGTGTATTCATGTTTGGCAACTCTGCAGACATCTGTGCAATAGTCTTGTAAGTATCAAAGATATCTTGCAGGTCGCTCTGTACGATTTCTGATTTGAAAAAACTCATAGCTTCCTCTGAATAGTATCAAGTATCACCTTACGATATCTTGAGCATTCGATATCAAGGAAAGGAATATACTTGATGATTTTTAGGCGAGTCTCTACCCATACTGGATCAGAGATGCTATTGTCAAAGTTTTTTACATACCCAAGACAGTGCTCAAAAACTGCCATGGTCTCTAAAGAAATCTCACTTGCGTAGAAACTCTTGAGCAGGATAGGGTGTTCCCCTGGTTGATGTTTGAATAGTTTGTCAAAGTTTTCTTCATAGGGTGCTTCTACCTCGTCTAGTAGGTACTCAACATCCTGTTTGAATTTATATGTGAAAGACTCCTGCTGGATCTTCCACTTCTTGTATACATCGTCGCTAAAGTTGCGTATGTATCCACCAAAATCATGAATAAAATTAGCAACCAGATAGTATAGCATGTCATCGTTGCTATGTCTGGTTGCTAGTTTCTTGAAAAAGTATACGTCCTTACGTTTATCGAACGTAGATTCTTTTGCTCTAGTTCTCCCACCGTAGCGGAAGTAATCATATTTTTCTTTGGTGAAGTGTTGTTTCAATGAAAGGTACATTTGGTACACTTCAAACCCCGTCACAATGGTAGAACTCCTCTAGATGTTTTCTTGATAAAGTTTAGTTTTTGTGCGTCATACTGTAGTTTTTGCTTCAGTGACTTGGAGATCAGTTTAGGTACTGTCTCCATCTCAATGTCGTTCTCTTGACAGAAACAGATGATAGCATCGATGTAGTTCACAAGACCATTGCCATTCTTGACAATAGACTCGATCTCTTCAGCGAACTTAGCGGAAGTCATAAATTTCTTTTCGACTTCACGCTTATTCATGCTGACTCCTGACGAATTCTTCGATATAAGACTTGAGTAATTGTAGATAGTCATCAATATTGTACTTCTCAAATACTTGAATAGAGTAATCTTCGACCGCGACCAGTGTGACAATTTTCTTTACCTCTAACCCTGTACGTTCAAAAAACATAGCAGCGTAGGCAGTCTCTTGAACGAAGTAGTTTTCAATCCAGGACTCTTCCTTAGGTTTGGTAGAGGTCTTGAAGTCTATCACTGCGAGTTCACCATCGAACTCGGCAATGCAATCGACACGTCCTGCCAGACCAAGATAGTCTGAGTACAGTGGTGTTTCTAGACAGTAAATGTTATCAATTCGATCAAGAGTTGACTTCGCTGAAGAGAACATGTACCAGGCGAGGGGATGATCCTTATCTTCCTTGTCGAGTGTACCTTTGATGTACTTCTCAGCAAGGTTGTGGAACGCATTGCCGCGTGAGGTTGCTCGTGCAGATACTCTGTTTGCTTCTTCTTCACCGACACGTTGACGCCATTCAAGAATAGATTGTTTGGATCGAATGCCAGTTACAGAAGTAACACTTGGATAATATTTAGTCTGGTTGGGGAATTTATAAAAACGAATACCGTCTTCCTGAGTAACCTGAGGTTCTTGGAAGTCGATAGTCTTCACAAAGTTGAACATTATGTATAGCCTAATTTGTATTTGGCAAGGAGATAATTCTTGACCAGACCAGAGCGTACGATATCATTGATACCGAACTCAATTGCAGTAAACTCTTCCATCGATTGAATGATCTTCATGAATTCAGAGATGCCTGCTTTCTCACTCTCCTTAGTGAGATCGGACTGTGTGATGTCTCCACAGAACATGATCTTAGAATCTTCACCAACACGGGTGATGATAGAATCTAGTTCGTGGAAGTTTAGGTTGGAGAACTCATCAACGATAACGATACAGTTGTCAAGGGTGACACCTCTAAGGAATGACGTTGACCAGAAACTAATAGTTTCTTGTGCTCTGAGATTATCATACAACATCTCAAAGGAATTGTCATCAGGCATAGAGAACATGTATCGTACCATGTTCTTGTATGGAATCTGATATAGTGCCGACTTGTCTTCATGATCTCCAGGAAGGAAACCAATCTCACGAGTAGGAACAAGAGACCTTACGATATAGATTTTATCATAAGGTGAGTTCTCGTCAAGCACTTCATTGAGTGCATTATACAAAGTGATAAACGTTTTACCAGTACCAGCAACTCCATGAAGCATCAGGTTCTTACCCTGTGCATACTCATTGAACATGTACTCCTGATTATCCGTGATAGGTTCGATAGGAACCATGTAGGATGAATCAATAGGTCTTCGACGTTTGATTTGTTTGGCGGTCATACCAGGGGGTACAGGAGGGGCACCATTACGAGACTTTCTAGATCTTGGCATACTATGTAAAACGACTTAGGTTAGCACCTGGGTGCTTTCTTTGTACTTTGCTCATGACTTCTTTGAAACCCTGGTCGGGTGTAGGTTTGCCATACATATGACCTCCGACACCCTCTTGCCAATCTTTATCCCAGTCAGGGTTGGCATCTTTCCATTCGCAGTAAGCAGTCATGGACATGTGGAGAGTCTTTTTCTCTCCAGTGATCTTATTTATCACAGGATAAGTAGGCATTAGTCAATCCTCAATGATGGTTGGAGTTCTCTAATTTCTTCGCATCCACAATCGCCATCAGGACAATTCCAGTCCAGTGCAGCAGCGACGGTTGGGAACGTACAAGTAAAGACCCTCTTAGCACCCAGTGCAATATCCATGTGTTCTTGTTGCGTTCCATTAGCAGAGCGTAGGGTGATATAATGAATCCATGAGCGGCATGAACCCGTCATGTAGATTCTGGTTGGCGTTGCCAGAGGCAATACCATTCTAGCACATTCCTTTGCGATGTCACGTTCTAACATCTCATTGTAAAGTTCCATACTATCCTTGAAGAGTTTCTGCATTTTGATTTGAAACTCTTGGCGAGTGTACGGATCAATATCATCGATACTATTCTGCCTGTTCTTTACATCTTGACGACGAAGATCTGGCAAAGGAATAGTTTCAGACAATAGATTAGTTGAAGCATACCGTTGCGAAAACTCTTGATATGTGAAGCTACGATGCCTCAAAATTTGAGCTGCGATTGCCCTGGTAGTTTCAATTTCCAGAGTCATGAATGCTTGTTCAAACACAGACCAGTGTCCATGCTTGATACAATACTTCAGGAGTCCTGCAACGTTAGGATTCTCCTGGTTTGCAGGGTTACTTACCCTAGCGATATACCCCATCATCGCTTCACCATTAGGGGTATTAGAGACAAGTCTTACATTAGTCTGCATTAGTGACTGATCCTCTCAATAAATGTGCCATGAATAAAATTCCAAGTGCCTTCAGATATCCTATTGTAGCAAATCCAAAGAGCGGTGTCAAGATAGTATTCCACAACAACCAAAAAGCAACTGGTGCGACAACGACGTGCCACAGTACAGTTGCTACTTGCTTTGCTGATTTGATTCTCTCTTCTTCCTGTTGCAGTTCTTCTTTCTCTGCTTCCTCTTCCTCAATAACAGATCTGTTATCAAGATAGACGGTCATTTTGTTTTCTTCTTTTTGTCCTTTTGATTCGGGTCTTGCCATAATTTTGGATTAGATCTACCTTCAGATTGTTTCCAACCTACAAAGTCTTTACCATAGAGATCCCAATAATAATCAAACATCTCTACCTTCTTAGAAGAGATAACAAGATCATATGTCTCTTTGCCGTCTACCTTATACTCTACAAGATAGCAGGTATAAGGTAGTGTACGGTCTTCTGCATCACCAGGGTCGCAATTCTGTTTGAATACTTTCAACTGCGTCCTCCCCACTCGATGCTAGGAAATGCTTCTTTTACAACGGCGTGGGTGATGCGATATTTATCTGTAAGTTTGTGGTCCTTCACGAGGCAGAGCAGTTCTGCTTCACTTTCGTGCAGTCCCTCCAGAAGTTGAATGAACATAGTCTCACGTTTGAGTGAAGGTAGTGTATCAGCACCACCCTTACAGAAACGATAGAGACCACGATACTCGTGCTCTAGACGAGCGTGATCTGTGCCCGCAGGCGCTTCGTTAGGAGTGTAAGGTACAGTTCCCTCAGGAATCATACTCTGTACACTCTTATCGTAATTCCAAATCAAAAGTTGGCGAAGTGCAACAGAGTTATGCTTCTGGAGAAGAGAGATCTTCTCCTTTTTGGTCTTAGCGTTGTGAACCTTCTGCAGGATCTCGCTAATAAGCAACCTGTTGCTACTGTTTACCAAAGATTGTCTTGCCATAATTTACCTCAAGTCATTCTTCATCATCATCTTCAAGGTCTTCATCCCAAATATCACCTTGATCTGCCCTAAGATAGATCAGTTCATCCCTAAGAATGTTACCTTCATCATCCAGCATTTCTGGATGAATGATTGCTTTAGCATACGCTGCGTTATCAACGTAAGCATCAATGTGTCCCTTTGCTATCCATGTGATCGATGATCCTAGGATAAAGGAACCAATTACTACTAGAACTACTAGTGCTACTACCATGGGTTTACTCCTAAGTGTCAAAAAATTGGAACCCAACCTCCCAATGATGCGAAACTATTTTTATTTAGATAAGTTTTTGTTCTCTCAGATATTGTACCGTTTCAGTACAACCTCCAATAGACTTACCATCCATCATAACCTGAGGGAAAGTTGAACCGTTACCAAATTGAGAATAGAATTGTTCCCTGGTAAAGTCTGAGTTCAGTACATACTCTTCGTAATTGAAACCTTTTCCAGATAGAACTTGCTTTACCTTAGTGCAGTAAGGACATCCAGACCTAGTATATACTTTGAAATTCATAACGACTCCTATAAAAGAAGGGATCCCGAAGGATCCCCTTACTGTTATCTATACAGGGATCAGAAGGTATACTTCAGACCCAGTTTACCACCGTATCCACGGTCGATGCTGGAATCGCCAGAACCGATGAAGGAAACTTCACCATAGACACCAACAGCATCCGTAACGGCAACACCGATACCTGCCTTACCAGAAGGAACGGTGTCGTCAGAACCACCATCAGGAGTCACCAGACTAGCACCGCCTTGGACGTAATAAGTTGCGCTTTCACCCAGCGCACCTTCGTAGCCTACATGGAAATCTGTAGTTGCACCATTATAGTCGGAACCTGTCCAACCTGCATTGGTTTCTACGTTGACGTATGGTCCTGCAACAGCAGCGCCAGCGGACAAAGTGGTAGCAGCAACTGCTGCGAGAGTAGTTTTGATCATTTGAATAGTACCTTTTGTGTTACTTGCGGAATGGATACCCGCAGATGAAAGCAGACTCGACATGTCTGCGTATTGTTTCAGATTGTAACGCGCATTACAATGGAGTATTTATACCTGAAGACACCAAGCATTATGGCATCTTATGATGGTCATAGGAACGACTCATCAATGTCACCCATTATAGGATGAATCTGCGTCCTTGTCAAGTTCTTTTTGTTTCTTGACTGCTCTGCCGCTCCAGAATGCTAGAAGAATAATACAAGCATACGCAATAGTATCGTCAAGCATCACCAAGAAAAAGATTACAGACCCTCCTAGACGAACCCACTCAGGTAGGAACGCAGTGCATTTAGTAAATGCTTTTCGGAACGATTGCTCAAACTTGAAGTACAGCAACGCTAACGCTGTAACAACAAACTCACTGTACGGTACGACAAAGTACAATGACAGGAAGATGAAGATAGGCCAGTATTGCCTTTCAGGAATCTTCTTCAAGAGATGAATGTATCTCTTGGTAAGATTTTTTATCATAATGATTTCAGTTCATCAATAACAGAATGCTTTTTCTTTTTCTTTTTGGGTTTAGTGACTTTCATTTCAGACACTGATTTGCGTATTGCATATTCTGCACGCATATTGTCTATGTCTCTTTGGATAGGATTACCAAAGGCGTCGATCAGCATTGGATCAACGTCGCCATAGAACGTTTCCATCACAACATCATCAGACAACTTGTCTCGGATCTCTTTTGGTAGAAAGTTCTTGTCGATACTAATATCCATTAGTCATCAAATGGGGTTGAAGATGTATCATAACCAACAGCGTTGGTTTTGGTTGACCAGATCAGATTACCAACTGTCTCGCGTGCTTTCCTAGTGGAGAACACCTTGACGTTGATATCGATCGACCCGCCAACTGGACCAGTATAACTGGTTGTCCACGTTTCGTCAACCGCATACCCAAAACCGTAGTTATAGACTTCTTTCACTGCTGCATCCACAGAGATCACGTTGGTGCCTCCGTTGTTTGAGACCCTAGGAATCAAACCGATCTGTACGGACATACCCTTAGCAGGGTCAGTAGCAGTGAAGACGTATTCACTGTTGCAATGCGATAGATTGAACGCTGCACCACGGTCTAGTGTACCAGCAATATAGGAATTTGTCCACCCTCCTCCTCCTGTTACTACTAAGTTACCATTAGAATCGAATGATGCACTAGCATCAGCACCAGTACCACCAAGGACTTTTAGTCTGATCGTAGCATTGACATCGTTACCACCACCGTCGAGTAGGTTGATAGTAGAACTAGAAGCATTGTAACCGCCAGCATTAGAAGTAACCACAAATGGATACGTTCCTGATGCTACATCCTTAGTTACTGTTCTACTCCCCTCTTCCTTGTTAGTGTCTCTAACCAAAGTAATACCACTATCAGTCCAAGTCGCCTCTGACAATGCTAGTCCTTGCGTATCAGGATCATCATCATAGGTTAGTTTCATTTCTACTTCTGTTGTAGATCCACACGAGAAAGTAATACCTTCTCCAGCAGCACCAATACTTTTGACCTTGATTCTAAGTTCAGCGTTACAATCACTACCACTTCCATCATAGAAACAAAGTTTTTCTCCACTATTCTGTACGGCGAAACCATTACTGTTGCCTTGAATAGACATAGCATATGTTCCAGGAGCCATACTCCTTGATACCCTAGTAGATCCTTCCTCTTGACCATTATATGAGAAGGTCAAAGAAAGATCTGAGTATGATAGAGAAGTCAATGCTGTACCAGCGTTCGCTGAATCATCATCCCACTGGAAAGTAAATTCAACCTCAGCATATCCAGTGACTACCAGATCTCCACTAGAATTGAATGTTGCTGTGCCACTTCCACTACTTTCAGAGATACCAATGTTGCATGGGATCTCACCTTTAGTTTTATTGAATGAACCTTGGAAGATTTCAATAGCACATGCTGCTGGTGAATCTTTCCACAGTGCTTGATATGTACCTACAGTATAGTTTTCAATCCACGTTGTAATTTCATACTCTCCTGCTTCGATGTTCACACATGTAGTCTTCCATCTATCGTTGAATGTACCAGTCTCTGTAGAGTCAACGCGAATAAGATTACCCAAAGATGAATAATCTCTACCACCAAAAGCAGGTACTTTTAGTACGTCTCCATTTAGATAACCTGTACCAGCATCAACAATTTCTCTAATTCTATACTGAGTATTGTTTGGTAGACCATTATCATCTGCCAATGCTTTGAACTGAATACTTACTTGTGCTCCAGATCCACTACCACCAGTCAAAAATACAGTGGCAGTATCTTTTTCTCCTAGTGCTGACCAGAAACCATTCGGATCAGTAGAAGTAGCAAGCACACTTTTGATTTCAAACTTAGCATTCTCATCGAATCCATTATTAGCATCATCATCCCACTTCAGAACTAGACCACCAGATTCGAGTTTAGGTCCTGCACTACTACTCTGTCCAAGATATTGAATGTTATAGTTTTGCCCACCAGTTACAGTTACATCCTTAGTTACAGATCCTTCCTCATTATTACCCTGAGAAAACTCAACTCCATTGATGATTGCTGTACCAACTGACTGACCCTTAGTGTTTGGGTTATCATCCCAAGTAAACTTGATACTAACAGTAGCAGTGCCAGAACCCGTCGTCTCTAGTCTCTTACCATTAGAAGAGAACACCGCTTCAACACCACCACCAGTTAGCTGTGCCCATTCATCAATACTTCTTTCATAGTATCCAGGACTGACATTATAATTTGACTTGAGAGAAAATTTCTTTAGTTTACCTGCAACAGTTCCCGCACCCTGTTGATCACTAACCAAAGTGATCGTAGCGTCTGGAGAACCCTGACCAGGACCAGACACAGAAGTAACTTTTATAAGTCTATCTGCTGTACCAGGCCAATTGTTCCAAAGAGGAATTGAAAGAACATCTCCACCACGATATCCAGATCCACCCGAGACACTTTTGACTCTATATTTGGTGTAAACGGTTCCATTGACTTCCCATGGTGAAAACTTGATAGTTGCAACAGCACCTGATCCAGTTCCACTACCACTTTTATATACTAATCCCTGAGTAACTTCTATTGGTGAATCAGAAGCAGATGTCCATGGTGGAGAACCAACTCTATATCCTACCTTACTATCTTGCCATGCTCCACTTGTGGTTCCTTGCGCCCCACCTTCTGAGTTGTCTGGATCTGGTTCTCCTGTTTCAGGGTCAGTAAAGAAAGCACTAGTTCTTACCAAAAATCCTGTGATCTCTCCAGCACCAACAATAGGAGCACCAAAATAGTTTAGAAATATCTCACCCCTCTTGTAAAATTTGTATCTAATACAATACTGATCTGTTGATGGAATACTAATAGGAGATGAGAAGTTAGCAGCATTACCAATCAGTCTAGTCTTACCTTCAAAACTACAATGACCATGAGAGATCCATGCAGACTTCTCTTTGAATTCTTCGTCAAAGATTTCATGATCTACTTTATATGTTCTGGGTCGTGATCTAAGTTTATAGTAACGTTTGTTACCGTCACCATCAATGTCTGGATCTAGAATGATATCACTGAAAGGTTCTTCACAGTATTGTTGTGCTTGGAAAAAACTAGTATCACCTTCACCTACGGCAGTTTCATCATCAATACTATCTTTGATGTAGTTGTTCATATCCTGCCAAGTGAGACCATTCCAAACTTCGTTAGTATCATAGTTGAAATTGCCACCGTTATACCATCCAAATCCCCAGTCCCAATCTTGTGGACCAGTGTCAGGATCATCAAACGTAAATGAATTAGGAATCTGACTTACATCATCAGTGTTCCACAGTGGATCATATTTGAAATATAGATTCTCGATGGTTCCAATATCAATACCATCATCATAGACTGAAGTAGGTGGCAGTCCTATTGTTGGTGGGAATAGACCACCTGTATCTGGATTGTACCATCCATCAGGAAAATCTCCTGGTCCTGGGAATCCATCATCAGGATCAAAATCATCGGGATCTGATGTCGGTTGGTCATCTTCTGCACCTGTCTTACAATCTCTAGGATCAGGAGCAGGGTCACAGATAGGACCAAGATAATTTTCTGGTCTTGTTAGACCACGAGGGAAACATTTATCCTCTACAACTGCAGGTGGTGGTGCTGGGTTGACAACCAGTGGTTCGTCTGTTGTAGTCTCATCCTCTTCCTGCACCGCTGGTGTAACATTCTCTGGAGTAGGACGGACGTTAGGATTCTTAGGATCACATGCTGGACCCATAAGACCAGCAGGATAATAGGGTTGAGTGGGACCAGTATAAGGATCGACTTCCTCCTCCTCTGGCACGAAGGGATCCTGCACCAGGGGGTCTGCATCCTCTAACGCATCAGAAGGCGTTGTAGGGTCCATAGGATCGCACGCAGGACCCATGGTCCCAAAGGGAAAGTAAGGTGCTGTAGGACCCGTATACCCTGTAAACTCGCTACCACTTTGCCCAGTTAGATCTACTACGACACCATCACCAACCTGTGGATCTATAAGTGTACTCAGACCCACGGCAGATAGTTCTTCATCGTCTAGGAGAGGGGGATCACATACTGGTCCCATCTCTCCATTAGGTCTATAGACCGCCATAGTAGTCTAACTATAAAATCTGTCTCTAATATATCTATACATGGTCGGAGAACGCCTTTCTATGTTCTTCCACCGTTCTCTGAACTGGGTTCTCCAGTTAGTAAACTTCTCAATATTTTTCTTGATAATACTATCATCACCACGCCCTTGACTATATCCAGGATAGTACCACAGATAGTGATCGATAGCAGTCTGATCAATCATTCTATAGTCCATACCAATAGCGACAGGGTGAATACCAACTGGTCTATGATCCTGTAGTTTCATCTGTCGTTCTGCAAGATCACTGCATGGATTACTTGAGTACGTCAGGTATGCTGTGTTAGTAACCTTGCGCCAGAATTGTGAATCATTTCTGATAGACAATGCATAGTGAAGAATAACAAAGTTAGCAAAGTCTTCAAACATTTTGATGACTGTCTTATTGTATACATCCCTATCCCATTGAGTGTAACGTTCACGCTGCAAGTTGCGAACAAGAACTAACAAGAACTCATGCACAGTAAACAAACCACTAGAGTTGAGAGGTTCAACAAATCCTGCTGCTAAACCAATAGCAACACAGTTCTTTTTCCATGGTTCATTCTGCAAACCTACACGCATAGGAATGTCTTGCAGTTCAACCTCGTCCTCAAAAACTCCCAGGTGCATGAGGAACTCATCCTTCGCCATTTCAGGATCTAATAGATTACTATCATACACATATCCTACACCACGACGTGAGTACAGAGGAATATCCCATGCCCATCCGTGTGATAGTGCTTTGCATGATGTATAAGGTTTCATTTGAGCATCCTTATCTTTGTAGGATACTTTGGTTGCCCAAGCACGATTGCATGGAAGAACATCATGCCATCCAACAAAGGATTGATCTTCAAAAGAATTCATCAGAACACTATTGAATCCAGTACAATCAACGTACAAATCACCAGCAACATTGAACGTGCTGCTAAGGGGATCATCACTCATTGCAACAGAAACACATGCAATACCACCTTCATCTACCGAGACATCAGCAATACGACCAGGGATAAGTTGAACACCACGCTTCAAACAATAGTGTTCCTTCAACCACTGACCAAACTTTACACCATCAATATGGTATGCAGTGTCACGTTCAAACTTATACTCTTCTAGATCATCACCATCATAGATTTTATTATTCTCTACACATGCCATGATACTATAGAAATCTCTACAGTATTCACGGTTGTCGAGATCAGGATTATAGAACTTCTTTACTTGCCAGTCATTCAGACCAAGGAAATCCTGTGATACTGCAGGACGACCCAAAGGATTATGGAATCCCTTGTCACCAATCTTGTAAAAGTCCTCATAATAAATTGTAGATTTGTATGTCGCATCACAGTACGACATGAAATCTTCTTCTTCGATGCCCAATGCTTTCATCCATGGGCGAATATGTTGCAGCGTACTCTCACCTACACCAACTACAGGATCATCTGGGTCCTCAATGATGGTAATCTTTCTATCAGGAAAATAATGTATGAGAGTTGCTGCGGACATCCATCCTGCAGAACCACCACCAACAATAATAATGCTTTGAGTCATCCTATTTTCAAATCAAATGCTAAAGAGATACGAGGTTTGTCTGATTGGTTTGTACCTACCCTGTGTCTAATCATAGGGTGGAAGATAACACACTCACCTGCTTTGGGTTCATACACATAATGTGTATTGATATTGTTCTCTGTATTTTTTACGAGAGTATCATCTTGATAACCACATGTAGGCATGATCTCCATACCCACGTCTTCAAAGACTAGGTTACCAGAGTTCTCTGGAATGTCCACAAAGTATGCTCCAGTAAGCATAGATGTAGAACCATGGATGTGACTGATAGCATACCCATGAGGTTCAGTCCAGTTCATCCACTGACAGTAGACGGAAATATTTAGACCCTCGTAAATACCATATGCATGATAACATGTCTGTCTAATTTGTTCCCGTACTCTTTCTAAGAAGGGCATTTCTTCTCTGCCATCACCACACATTTCACATGTAGGTGGTTGATAGTTCACCCCAAGACACCACCCACCATCGAATGCATTAGAAGGTAAGATCTTGTCGTTCTCATTCTGCCCCTTGTAGATTTGATTGCGACCATACTCTACGATATCTTTCTGGCACTCTTCCACAAATGTAGGATCGTAACTACGTCCAACTAACCGTGGGAAGATATGGAACCTATCATACTCAAGTGTCATACTTCTGCTCCTGACTCATCATCATACTCCAGTTCATATTCTTCAGAGAAATCATACAACCATTGTAGAAACTCTCGTTCGACATCAACTTCGCCCATAAGTTCTTCATCATCCATCAATAAAAAAAGGGACCCGTAGGTCCCTTCAGTATATCACGTTTTCAAGTGAAATGCAATCAACCGATTGCTGGAGCAGTCAGGGCCACAGGTGTGGACTCAGTAGACGCAAGATCCAAGGGGAAGTTGTGAGCGTTGCGCTCGTGCATAACTTCCA
>CEVG01033080.1_pt1 | contig 15967 bp, 16 predicted proteins | sample 356511 | NCBI WGS metagenome assembly CEVG01 (sample SAMEA2623426, study PRJEB7988) | marine metagenome | biome: marine biome (ENVO:00000447); feature: surface water layer (ENVO:00002042); material: "saline water (ENVO:00002010), including plankton (ENVO:xxxxxxxx)" | depth 5 m | reverse complement strand
TGCGATCAGAAAGGCTGAATGACCCGATGAATTCTGCAGCTACTTGCACTACTTCGGGAAGGTCTAAAACGGTAGCTGTCAGTTTTGGATATTTTTTGCAGGCTTCTATGCAATAAGCCCCCGAACCACCGCCAATATCGAGAAGTTTTGTCCTGCCAGTGAGGTCCACCTGTCGGAGGAACTGTCGACCAGCCCCTCGTCCGATACTGAAAGTAGCCCCGTGATACCGGCGCGCCTCAGAGAGTGAAATATTCTTTACTGTTTTATTATTTAGTTCAGGGGAAGATTTTTCTCTGAGGAATTCCGCTAATTGTCCCCATTTATCCCAATCTGGATGCGTGAAAAACATCCACTCTCCTGCATAGGTAGATTTTGTTCTAACTAAAAATCTTTCTACGTCTGGAGCGTTCTCAATAAATTGTTGTTTTCGGATAATTAATCCTAAGCCGAGGCAAGCAATGATGATTCGTTCGGCGTTTAGTTTGCTTATACCTAAAGCATCTATGAGTAAGTGCTCTGTGTTTGCGCCTTCGCTAATCTTAGAGAATAGATCGAGCTCGACAGCTGCCAATAGAGCACCAGTCTCTCGGTAAGCTCGTGCAAGTCTTTGAAGCCGAACGGTGTTCGGCCGACTTGGATTCAAATTAACGACCCTTCCAGTTTGGTTTTCTTTTTTCGGAAAACGCTAATGGACCCTCAATCATATCCTCACTGGCGTATAGTGTTTTGACGCTATCATATTCTTTAAGCATTGCCTCTTTAACATCACTATGTTCTAAGCCACGCCTTATTACATCCAGGCTTGTCCGAATTGAAACAGGGGAACATTCTAAAATTCGTTTTGCGAAATCCTTGGCGGCTGTAACCGCTTGTCCCTCAGGCACTAATTCTGTGACGAAGCCGAGTTGATAACCCTCTGCTGCCGGAACGTGTCTTCCTGTTAATATCATTCCCATTGCACGTTTTAAGGGTATCATTCTGGGGAGGCGATGAAGACCCCCTGCCAAGGCAGCTAGCCCGACCTTAGGCTCCGGCAAGGCAAATAGTGCATTTTCAGCGGCAATAATCACATCGCATGCGAGAGCAAGTTCAAAACCTCCACCCATAGCTACGCCGTTTACAGCTGCTATAAGGGGCTTAGTTCTCTCAAAACGCTCGGTTATTCCACCAAATCCACTTTTGGGCTTTTCTCGAGAACCTCCTTCTGCTTGCCAACGTAGGTCGTTTCCCGCACTGAAGGCACGATCACCTTCGCCTGTTAATATGCCAACCCAAATTTCTGGGTCGTTTTCAAATTCGTCAAAAATTTCGTGTAACTCAAAATGCGCTGGCGAATGAAGGGCATTCATGCGTTCAGGTCGGTTTAATGTAATTGTAAGGATATGACCGTCCCTGTCTGCTTTAAAAAATTCTGGCATATTTAGCTCCTCTTTAAAACTTATGCTGCTTCTTTAACCTGTCTTGGTTTATAGATGGCGGTATGTTTAATCTGCGTTAAAAGCGAATTCTCTGCACCAATAACCGATACGTCTATCTCAACAAAGCTGTGACCCTTTCTTTCATACAAATTTGTTACTGATGCGTGTGCCGCTATGGTCTGGCCAACACGTGCGGCTGTTATATTTTGAATTTCGCTTCCGACATGTATCCATGGTCCCAACAACACATTCATCGACAATGCTCTGTTCGCCAAACGTAAGATCCAACCTGGATGGATAATACCTTCTTTTTTAAAAATTTTACTTGGTTCTCTAACATCCTTTAGATACTGAGTCTGGTCCTCCCTAGACATCATCTGCTTAAAAGTTCCAAGCGTCTTTCCAACTGGGAGGGATGTTTTGGACGCTTGAGGGCGTTTTTCAAATTCTGGAAGTTCGACCTCTTGAAAATCAATCCTCTTTGGTTCTGACGAGCTGGCGGCCAATTTAGCGATCCCAGTAGCGCATCGTTCACCCAAACTTTCAACAACTAGTGATAAACTATTGTCTAAAGGATCACCTATGATCTCCGTCTTCGCTCCATCGTAGACAGGTTTAAGTAAGCGACATTCAGCATAACCGTTATTTAGCCATTCTTCTCCAAAGTGTTGAACCATAGGGTAAATCATGTACGCATATATCTCTACGCCAGGGACGAGTCCGCCTTTGAAACCAAATTTTTTTGCAACAGAGTCATCATGTATTTTATTCTCTGAACTAGCCGATAAATTATAAGCTTGGACGGAATGTTTAAGGGTTGAAGTGTTAATCATTCCTTGGGCTCCTGTAGTATCTATGTATTATTTTTTGTCGGACCATTTTGACAGAAACACTAATCTTCTAGTTAAAGGTTCTTTTGTAAACTTTAAATGTTCACTCAATGATACTATTTTTGCGGTGATGATTTGGCAAATAAGTAATTTTTTTAGCATATTAAAGATAACTGCTATTATCATTAATAAGTCCCGTGTGAGCACACCAAAGTGTGAAGGCAATTGCATTCGTATTGATTGGGGGAAGCGTTATGAAGGCTGCGGTATTTAAAAATTCTGGATTACCATTATCAATTGAAGAAATAGAAGACCCAGTTCCCTCGCCGACAGATATGGTTATAAAGGTTTGCGCATGTGGTATTTGCGGTACCGATTTGCATTGGTCAGAAATTAACAATGAGGAGTCAGGTTTTCGTGATATCCATCCTGGTGCTGTAATGGGGCATGAATTTTCAGGCGAAATAGTTGAAATTGGCAAAGACGTCACCAATAATTGGAAGATAGGAGAGCGCGTGTGTGCTATGCCCCAAATAGGATGCGCGAAATGTAGCAATTGTAGAGCGGGTAGACCTCATCGCTGTGATAAAGCATTGAATCGTGCCACCCCGGGAAATCCTGGCGCTTATTCAGAATTTGTACGTATTGGCGCTCAGGAAACTTTTCGTTTGCCTGATAGTGTAACGTTCCAAGAGGGAGCTCTTGTTGAACCTCTAGCTGTAGGCTTACATGCGGTGAAAAGAGCCAAAATTACGGCTGGAGACAATGTCTTGATCGTGGGAGGTGGTCCTGTGGGACTTTCTGTTGCCGTTTGGTGCAAGTTTTTTGGAGCGCGACATATTATTGTAAGCGATTTGATCGCGGACCGAGCCGAAAAGGCGGGTGACTTTGGTGCTACTGGCTTTGTAGATGCTTCTGTTTCTAACGTGCCAGAAACGTATGAAAAAATAGTCGGTTCACCGCCATCAATCATTTTTGATGCGGTGGGAATTGCTGGATCAATGCAGCTTTCGATTGATTATATTTCAAATTATGGAAAGGTTGTGGTTGTAGGTCTCTGTATGGTATCTGATCGTTTTGAGCCTGCGACAGCAGTTGTGAAGGAAGTCGAAATAATATTTTGTTTTTGCTATGAGCATGCAGACTTCCAAATGACTTTGGAAATGCTCGCCCAAGAGCGTATCGAGGTTAAAGGGCTTGTCACAGAAAGTGTTGGATTTGAACAATTTCCTGAAGCTTTCGAAAGACTGAAGCAACCTAGCAATCAAATAAAGGTTATGTTAAAGCCGCATTAAACATGCTTGCAAAACCAGTTATTAAAATCAAAGTTTGACAAAAATTGTTACTAAACCGAGTGGATGTTGTTTCTGAGTTTTAGAATTATGGAGTTGTGGAAATGAGCCAGAATACGGAGCCAACTTTTGTTTCAAGTTGGAATGAATGGGATCCATTGAGGCATGTAATTGTTGGAAGGGCAGATGGCACGTGTATCCCTGCAACCGAACCCGCGCTTGATGCAAAAGTGCCTGAAGATAGCGATATGCGGGGGCAATTTGGTCCACGACCAAAAGATACAATAGATAAAGCAAATGAACTACTGGATGCATTCGCGAGTAAGCTCGAAAGCCGCGGCATCAAAGTAGACCGACCCACACCAATTGATTTTAATCAAGCCACTTCCACGCCCGATTGGAAGACGGAAACAATGTTTGGGTGTATGCCTCCAAGAGATGTTTTGCTAACTGTTGGAAAAGAAATGCTCGAAGCCACCATGTCTTACAGATGTCGTTGGTTCGAATATTTATGTTATCGGCCACTGCTGCAGCGTTATTACGCTGAGGATCCAGAGATGAGACACGAGGCGGCTCCCAAGCCAAGGTTAACTGAGGCTGATTACAGACCAGATTATCTATCAGAGAAAATTGGCGTAGAAAAACGATTAGAGTGGACGGAGCAGAAATTTTTTGTAACTACCGAAGAAGAGCCATTGTTTGATGCTGCTGACGTTCTACGTTTCGGTCGCGATTTAGTCGTTCAGCATGGCTTTACAACTAACCTTAAAGGTATTGACTGGTTGTCGCGGCACTTTTCAGAGCATAGAGTGCACGCTGTAAATTTTCCGGGTGATCCTTATCCAATTCACATAGATGCAACTTTTACCCCAATAAAGCCAGGCCTTATTTTGAACAATCCCCAACGGAGGTTACCTTTAGATCAGCGGATGATGTTCGAAAAGAATGGGTGGGAAATTGTAGATGCGGCGCAACCGGCGCATAATTCACCGCCTCCGTTATGTTACTCATCTGTTTGGTTGTCCATGAATGTATTGGTACTAGATCCTAAAACTGTTTGCGTTGAAAAATCTGAAGTTTACCAAGCAGATCAATTAGACAAGTTAGGCATGGAAGTTATTGAAGTTGATTTGCGAGATGCTTACGCATTTGGCGGAGGATTGCACTGCTGCACAGCAGATGTACACCGTGAGGGGAGTTGCGAAGATTACTTTCCTAACTCAATCTAATTAGCTGTCTGTTTCCATCCAGAGCATCCAGATCGCTAGCAGCGGCTTGTTTCCCGCTTTCATTGCGTGCCATATGTTAGGTGGATTATGTATCGTCTCACCAGACTTTCTAGCGAGCCAAGGGTTGGCCTCTTGACGCCATTCACCCTCACTAATTACCAGGTAGCCTTCTTCAGGGGGATGTCGGTGATTTGGGTATTCGACGTTGGGAGCAATTAAGCTAGCTCCCACCCTGACCTTACAATGATTTTCTAGACCGCCGTCTCCAATTATGACAGCATTTGCGTGGCCATTATAAAAGTCGTCCGTTTGGTCTTTATAGTCGAGGCGAGGCTGCCAAGGCAATTTCTGGGCTATTGCCTCAAATGTGTGTCCTACATTTTTTATAGGTGCAGACGTTTGAGATGCAACACTGAGGGCAGCTTCCAGGTACTCGCACACAGGCGGCAGCTCTTTCTTGTCAGAATCATCTACTTCTCCCGTATCCTCTTTTAGTGCCTGGTGGCATTTCTCAAAAAAGGCTTTGATTGATGATTCTGGTAGCGCGCGTGCGGCAGTGCAGTGGGCATCTATAAATGCTGAAAGGTAGGTCGGTCTCTCGGTCATAAAATCAAAGTTCTCCCAGTTAAATGGTATGGAGAAAAACTATGTGATCCAATAAGACATTAATAGCCTATCGTGAGCAAAAAAACCAATATCTTCATAAAGTCGCCTCGCCCTAGTGTTATGGTTTTCTACCTCGAGGCTTAGTCTTTGGATTTCAAGAGTAGGACAGAGTGCTATAGCAAACTCTATAGCTTTGCGCCCAACCCCTGAGCCACGGAAAGGTTCGCGCAAGAAAAGCTCGTCCAAGAACCCGTCCTTGCCGCCCGCTTCAATAGTGAATCCTATTGCTATAACTAGATATCCTGCCACGTTATCCGCTACATCGATTAACCAAATGCTAACATATGGATTATCCTGTAAAGCGAAGTTAAGAGAAGATGCAATTTTTTCATTACTTACTTGTTGACGATCAAACCTGTAATATTCCTGTATCAGTGTTTTTAAAATATTGGTATCAGTTTTTTTTGCCTTCCTGAATTGAGGCTCTATTTTTTTTGGGGGAGGCATCGCAGTTTTGCTCCTTTATAGATCTCGGCTATTTTATTTTACTAAGAAATTATTGAATAGTTTGTTTTGAACCCAAAATAATGGGTGTGTATATTGTTAATATTCGAAGCGAAATACTAGGGCCTTTACCATGACAACATTCAAAAAGAAGCGCTTCTCTCGACGAGGTTTTCTTGCTGGAACTGGGATGCTTGCTGCGGGGATTTCTCTACCTGGCGGCTTACTGAAAGCTAGCGAGTCATCAACGCTAAATTTTTATAATTGGGATACTTACATAGGCGAGACGACCCTTTCTGATTTCAAAAATTCTAGCGGAATAGACGTAAAGATGGATTTGTTTTCTGATAATGACGAATTGTTTGGAAAACTTCGAGCCGGTAATCCTGGCTATGATCTTATTGTGCCTTCAAGCGATTTTGTCGAAAGAATGATAATAGCCGATATGCTTTCGCCATTAGACAGTAATGCCATTCCTAACAGGGTGAATGTGGAGCCAACGTTTCTCAATGTAGGATTTGACCCAGGTCGACGTTATTCGCTCCCATACATGTGGGGAACAATGGGTATTGGTTATAGAAAATCAAAAGTGGATGGAACTCCCGATAGCTGGAAATGGCTACTGGACTCATCAAAATATCGTGGAAAAATAGCACTTTTAAGTGAAGCCGGTGACGTGCTAGGCGCAGCTTTTAAATATATGGGACATCCACTTAACACAACAGATCCAAAAATCATTACTCAAGCGGAACAGCTATTAATAAGACAAAAACCGAATATCAAAGTGTTTGCACCAGATAATGGACAGGACCTATTACTTTCTGGTGAGGTGGATCTGGCAATGGAATGGAATGGAGATATACTCCAAGTCATGGAGGAGGATCCTGATATTTCCTACGTCGTTCCAAAAGAAGGTTCAGTCGTATGGGAAGATGCCCTGGCTATTCCAAAGGGTGCCCCAAACCCTCAAAACGCCCACAAGTTCATTAACTTCTTACTGGGTGCTGAAGCTGGTGCGGCTATAGCTGAATTCATACAGTATGCCACCCCGAATGTTGCGGCAAAAAGACTGATGCCTGAAGAGTATAAGAATAATCCAGCAATATTTCCTTCAGACACAACATTAAAATCGTGTGAGTCCTCGATCTATAAAGGCGAGGAAGCAGTCAGACTATATGATGAGGCATGGACTAGGGTGTTGGCGGCGTAATTGGATGCTGTCAGATAGGTTTAGAGCTAGAAATGAAAATAGAACAAAGGTTTTCTTGGTAACTTTTTTACCGCCAACAATTTGGTTAATACTTTTCCTACTTGCACCAGTTCTTATTATTGTAGTTTATAGCTTTTCACAAAAAGTCGGCTTGATAAATATTGAAGTTAACTGGGTAATGGATAATTACCGCAGAGCAGCGGATCCTCTCTATCTAAAAATTTTTTCAAAGAGTTTTTATATTGCTGGAACCACAACATTTTTGTGCCTCATTATCTCTTTTCCTGTCGCATTAGCCATTACAAAAGTTCGACAAAATTGGAAGTTAATTATTCTAGTTCTTCTAATGCTTCCATTTTGGATAAATCTGCTCATAAGGACTTATGCGCTAATTGCAGTTTTAAGAACGCGCGGATTTTTGAATTCTGGTTTCGAATGGATAGCAGCTCATTTAGGATTGCCATTTGAACCCGTACAATTTCTGTACAACGACACAGCTATAATAATAGGTTTGGTTTACATACATCTCCCATTTATGATTCTTCCAATTTACGCTGGTTTGGAGGGCTTTGATGAAACACTCAAGCAAGCTGCCAAAGATCTTGGAAGCTCAAGTATGCAAGTTTATCGTCATATTGTTTTCCCTTTAATTAGGCCCAGTGTTTTAGCTGGTTGCCTCTTGGTTTTTATTCCTGCGCTTGGTTCATATTTGACGCCAGAGTTGTTGGGTGGGACAGATGGACAGTTGATAGCAAACGTTATTGAGCGTCAATTCAAGCATGCAAATGATTGGCCTTTTGGTGCCGCACTTTCGATGATTTTAATTTATCTTACCTGTGGCGTAATAACTGTGTGGTTATTAGTTGCAAAGCGCAAAAAATCCTGAAGTGGAAAAGGTAAAACTATTGTTGTTTAGTGAATTCATATCGGCAATTAAACCCAGCCTAAGAAACCCATGGTTGCATATTTCTCTTCTGGTGACCTTATTATTTCTCTATACGCCAATCATTGTCTTAATAATATTTTCTTTTAACGACAGCCGTAGAAATATCGTTTGGAAAGGCTTTACGCTAAAATATTATGAGAAGATGTTCTCTAATGAAATACTCTTAGAGGCTTTTTTAAATTCAATAGTAATTGCGCTTATTACTACGATACTTAGCCTGATGTTAGGTGTTTTAACAGCTATTTTATTGTGGCGTTTTCAGTTTCCTCTCAAGTCCTTATACCAAGGAATGATAATGATCCCCGTCATTGTTCCTGAGATATGTATTGGCATTGCGTTTTTGGTGTTTTTTAATTGGATCGGTTGGCCACCCGATCTGATTTGGCCGTTGAATCTTGCAAAAATTATTTTTGCTCATAGCCTGTTTTGTTTCCCATTTGTTGCGATCGTTATTAGGGCAAAGTTGGTCAGTCTAAACAGGGAGTGTGAGGAAGCCGCTAAAGATTTAGGGGCAAACGCTTGGCATGTTTACAGAGATATTTGGTTCCCACATTTAAAACCAAGCCTTATTGCTGGTGGTTTGCTGGCCTTTACTTTGTCGCTGGACGACTTTGTAATAACTTTTTTTACGTCTGGTCCTGAGACTATCACACTGCCAATCAAAATATATTCAATGGTAAGGTTCTCTGTTACCCCAGAGGTGAATGCCGCTTCAACGGTACTTATTGTTGTGACAATTCTTTCGGTCTGTACCGCAATATTCCTTCAAAAAGAAAGTTTAAAGAAGGGAAGTTTCGAATGAGCGCGCCTTTGATTAGTTTGCAGGGACTTTCTAAAAGTTTTCAAGGTAATGATGTTGTTAAGTGCGTTGATCTTACTATTGATAAGGGCGAATTTTTTGGAATTCTGGGACCTTCAGGCTGCGGTAAAACCACGCTCCTAAAACTGATTGCTGGTTTGGAGGTGCCTAGTGCAGGGAGGGTAATTATTGATGGGCATGACATGAGCGCGGTTCCGGCAAATCGCCGTCCGGTGAATACAGTATTTCAGTCATACGCTATTTTCCCGCACATGTCGCTGGAGGACAACATAAGCTATGGGTTAAAATTGAAAGGTATTGGCTCTGAAGAGTTAAAAAAACGAGTGTTAGATATGCTAGATGTTGTGGATTTAAAAGGTTTGGAAAGGCGTTGGCCGGATCAACTTTCCGGAGGGCAACTTCAGCGGGTAGCTCTAGCGCGCGCATTAATAATGGAGCCGAAGGTGGTTTTGCTCGATGAGCCCCTTGCCGCTTTAGACGCAAAGTTACGAGAAACTATGAAATATGAGCTGGTGAAGATTCAAAAAGAAATAGGTGTCACATTTATTATGGTTACGCATGATCAACAGGAAGCTTTGTCCATGATGGATAAAATTGCTGTTATGAATGGGGGAATAATGCAACAAGTTGATCAGCCTAACTTATTATATGAAAAACCAAAAAATCTTTTTGTAGCTAATTTTATAGGGTCCGCAAATTGTCTCATGGGGAGGGTTACAAAAGTAGAAAAGGGTCGGAAGCATATAATGCTTGCAAATCTCAACCAGGAAATCATAGCATTTTCTTATGAAAACTTTAAGGTCAGTGATCGTGTCCAGGTCATCATTAGGCCCGAAAAACTAGCATTTCAGGATACTGAATTTCCTAGCAATCATGAAAAAACTATCAACCGCGTTAGCGGCGAATTGTTGGAAATAACATATCATGGGGGTGTTTCTACGCTCAGAGTTGGTTTTAAGAATAAGAATTTAAAACCTCTGATTATTAGTCAACTCAATAACCAGGATCAAACGAAAGACGGGTATGGCATTGGAAGTCATGTTGAGGTTTGCTGGCGACTTGACGCAGCGACGTTGGTGGCTGATAGCTAATATTTTTTCTTCTGAAGAAAATATTGACTTATCAGTCTAAAGGCTAGGGGCGCAAATAGAATAATAATGCCTATCCTGCAAAGATGGTGGGTTGCCACAAACGGAACGTCTTGCCCAATACCAATGGCTATCAAGCTCATCTCTGCTAGTCCACCGGGTGCGTATGCTAATGTAACGAGATACCAGGGTATCCCAGTGAGTTCCCCTATTAACAGTCCTCCCGCTACGGCAGTTGACATGAGAATAAATGTTGAGCCTATGGAAATTTTTAAAATCCTGAGCACTTCAGCAGGTTTTGTTCCAGTGAATCTGCACCCGATTGCTGTACCTAGTACAACCTGGGCAATGGCAACTAGACCGACGGGGGGTGACGAGCTCGCCCAGCCATTTATATGGGCAATGGCTGTCAGAATCATAGCTCCCAGTAAAAAAGCCGCCGGTAATCTGAGGCATTTTGCTAAAAAGGGGCCCAAAGTGACACTTATCGCCATGGCTAACCACTCAGAAAGTGGGAGATCAAAACCGGGCCCTTCCGGAAGAAGGCCCTCGGGCGTTTCATATCCACCAAATATTCTGAACATAAAAGGTATAGTTAGGACGACGAATAATACTCGGGATGCTTGTGTCAGAGCAATGGCTCTATCATCACCACCCATCTCACCTCCGATAATAGTCATATCGTTTAACCCACCAGGTGCTGCTGAAAAATATGAAGTTATTGGGTCATAATTAGCAAATTTGTATAGGTAAAATAAAACACATAGCATTGATAGTATTATATACCCGACCATGGCAGTCACGGAGAACGTCCAGCTACTCAATCTGTCGAGTAGGTTTGGCGTAAATTGGCTGCCGAGCATAACGCCTATAAAGACAACCATACATTGTCTCAAGGCATATGGTAATTTCACTGACCATCCGAAGATCGCGGCGATCGTAACAAAGACCATCGACCCCAGCATCCAGGGAAGGGGCATCTTCCAAAAGGCAAATAATAGGCCGCCGAAAGTTCCTATAGATAGCGCTAAAATCAATGGTTTACAGCTAGAAAAGAAATTTTGAACGATCATTTATTAGTGCTTTATTTCTTAATGGAATATAAACGTGCGTAAACGCAGTGAATTCGAGCAGTTAAGCAACGCAAATAGCCTTCTTTTACCTTCTGAAGAAACTTAAGCACGGCTTTACGTGAGGGATTGCCTCTTCCACAGCTTTAGTCCATGTTATCTTTTTTAACTGAATGTTAAATTGTTCGATATAAAAACTTTACTAAAAACTAGCTCATAGGAGATTAAAATGAAATCTTTGCGACGATTGGGGCTGGCCGCTGGAGCGGTTTTAATGCTCTCAACACCGCTGCAGGCTGCAGATATTGTTATAGGGATTCGGTCAGAACCATCTTCTATCGATCCATATTTTCATAATCTTGGGCCAAATAACGCTATGTTAGGACAGATATTTGACCGGTTGAATGACTGGACGCCTAAAATGGATAAAATGTTTGGCCGAGCAGCAAAATCATGGAAGGCAATAAACGAAACAACCTGGGAGTATAAACTTCATAAAGGGATCAAGTTTCACGATGGTTCAGACCTCACTGCCGATGACGTCATCTTTTCCTACGATAGAGCAGCTAATTATACGGGCGGTAATTCAAGCTTTAGAACCTACACCAAAGGTAAAACTCTAAAGAAAATTGATGACTACACAATCCACATCACCACGGAAAAACCTTATCCTTTGATGCCAAATGACACCACTACTGTTATGATTATGTCCAGCGAAGCTAAGGGTACTGGTGGTAAGAATAAGGGGATTTCAGCCAAAGACTTCAATAACGGACTGGCTGCAATAGGCTCTGGACCCTACAAGTTTGTGGAATGGAAAAAGGGTGATCGTATTGTCCTTGAAAAGTTTGCAGGCTACAAAGGGCCGATTGAACAACCTTGGGACAAAATCACCTTCAAGTTTATTAAAGCTGAACCCGCTAGGGTAGCTGCATTGCTTGCTGGTGACGTTGATGCAATTGATAACGTCCCAACCTCAGATATTGAAAGGTTGAAGAAAAACGCGAAGGTCACGCTGAGTTCTGGCGTATCGAATCGTGTGATCTATCTCCACATGGATCAGTTCAGAGATAAGTCGCCATTCGTGACTACAAAAGATGGTAAGCCGCTCGATAAGAACCCACTCAAAAACCCGAAGGTTCGGAAAGCTATTTCGATGATGATTAATCGCGAGGCTATTGTTGAAAGAGTTATGGAGGGCGTGGCCATCCCAGCGGGTCAGTTGCTCCCAGAAGGTTTTTTTGGTCGATCAAAAAAGCTTAACTTTGAAAAATATGATCCAAAAGGTGCTAAGAAGTTACTGGAAGAGGCAGGTTGGGGTGATGGTTTTGGGCTAACTATTCATGGTCCAAATGATCGCTACATAAATGATGCCAAGATATGTGAAGCCATTGGACAGATGTTATCTGCTCAAGGTATTCCAACAAAAGTGGTGACTATGCCAAAGAACGTCTATTTCAAGCGCGCTTCCAAGGGGGCAAAGGGTTTACCAGAATTCAGCTTTGTTCTAGTTGGTTGGGGCTCAGGTACCGGTGAACCTTCTAGTCCGTTGAAGTCGTTGCTAGCGACCCATGATAAATCAAAAGGTATGGGGGCTTCCAACCGAGGTAGACACTCAGATCCTAAAGTAGATGGTTTGATAAATGAGGCATTGGCTACAGTAGATGACGCCAAACGTGGAAAACTATTAGCTAAAGCAACAGAGTTGGCTATTGGTGAAAACCAAGGCATTATCCCGCTGCATTATCAGGTAAATACCTGGGCAACGCGTAAAGGATTAAAATTCAATCCACGCGCTGATGAGCGTACGACCGGACACGACTATATTCCGGTGAAATAAAAAGTATGGGGGCTGCGCTTTCGCGCAGCCCCCATACTATTCTTTGAGTGAATTTTGCTTTTAGCTCTAGAGAAAGCGAACTGATTTTATAGGGGAAATATGTCGGTTTTCATAATAAGACGCCTCCTGCAGTCGGGTGTAGTAGTGATAATCATGTCCTTCATTGTCTTTTCTGGTGTTTTCCTCATTGGGGATCCAGTTGAGATCTTGGTTAGTGATGATGCTGATCAAGAGGAACGGGAGGAAATGATTAAGTCCATGGGATTGGACAAACCCTTTTTAGTTCAATATGGGATTTTCGTCTCGAAAGCCCTTAAGGGGAACCTTGGGGAGTCGTTTGTATTTAATGAACCTGCTTTACTCTTAATATTGGATAGAATGCCGGCGACGATGGAACTCGCAGTGGTTTCTCTTATGATAGCGATAATTTTTGGAATACCATTGGGTGTCTGGGCTGGATTGAAACCGGATTCTTGGGCCTCGAAGAGTATAATGACAGGATCCATTTTGGGCTTTAGTCTTCCCACGTTCTGGGTAGGAATAATGATGATACTGCTCTTTGCCGTAATGCTAGGATGGTTGCCGTCAACTGGAAGAGGAGATGTACAAGTTATTCTAGGAATGCCTTTAAGTATTTTTAGTTGGGATGGTTTTAGCCATGTACTAATGCCAGCTGTTAATCTTGCATTATTTAAATTATCAATGGTCATACGTCTTGCACGGGCGGGAACTCGAGAAGTTTTGCACCAGGATTATATTAAATTTGCTAAGGCTAAAGGGCTACAGGAGTCCCGAATAATATTAGTTCATGTAATGAAAAATATTTTGATACCAGTTGTAACTGTTCTAGGTCTCGAATTTGGTGGTTTAGTTGCCTTTTCAGTTGTTACCGAGACCGTTTTTGCTTGGCCGGGTATGGGAAAGCTATTGATAGACTCAATAGGGTTGTTGGATCGACCTATCATTGTTGCTTATTTGATGATCATCGTTTTCCTCTTTGTCTTCATTAATCTTGTGGTTGATATATTATACTCAATTCTGGACCCACGTGTTCGTCTTCAGGATGTAAAATCATGACGGCTACTGACCAAGATATAACCGAGGGCAACAAACAAGATGCCCAGGAATTTGAGGGGTTACAAACCCCCTTTAAGCGTTTCCTGTCGGATTTTTGCGAGTCGAAGCTAGCGGTGCTTGGATTTTTAGTAATCGTGGGTATTGTTTTGTTGGCAATCTTTGCACCGCTTTTAACACCAACAGACCCCTATGATTTAACGTCTGTTACTATTTTAGATAGTAGGCTTGCCCCAGGCGAGAAAATGATGTCTGGAACAGTTGCCTATTTGGGTACAGATGGGGCTGGCCGAGATATGGTGAGCGCCATGATTTATGGTCTGAGGATAAGTCTAGGTGTCGGGATTGGCAGCGGCATTATTGCTATGTTGATAGGTATAAGTTTTGGTCTTTTATCAGCCTATGCGGGCGGTCGCATTGATGCGCTTTTTATGAGGATTGTTGACATACAGCTTAGTTTTCCCGCCATTTTGGTTGCGCTTGTTTTATTGGTTACGCTTGGAAAAGGTGTAGATAAAACACTAATTGCATTGGTCGTGGTTCAATGGGCGTACTATGCAAGAACAATTCGGGGGACGGCTTTAGTCGAGCGTAGACGAGAGTATATAGAGTCGGCAGTGTGTCTAGGGCTATCAAAAAATCGAATTATGTTTCGCCATTTATTGCCTAATTGTATAGCCCCAATGATAGTAGTCGGCACGATGCAGGTGGCCCACGCTATTTCTTTAGAGGCAACACTGTCATTCCTAGGCTTAGGCATGCCACAGACAGAACCCTCACTTGGGCGTCTAATTTCAAACGGCTTTGAATACATCCTTAGCGGAAAGTATTGGATAAGTGTATTTCCCGGTTTGGCACTCTTAGTCACTATTGTAAGTATCAACCTTGTTGGTGATAGACTTAGGGACGTGCTTAACCCACGACTACAAAAATAGGCGGGTGTAGACTTGACACAAAAACCAACGTTAGACGTAAGAGATCTTCGAACCTACTTTTTTACAAAAGGTGGCGTGGCTAAAGCCGTCGATGGCATAACTTTTTCAATAGCCCCAGGCAAAGTCCTTGGATTGGTTGGGGAATCAGGGTCTGGGAAAACAGTAACGGGCTTCTCTATACTTGGCTTAGTCGATCAGCCGGGCAGAGTAGTTGGCGGCGAAATTCTTTATCGGGGTGAAGATTTAAATAAGGTATCCGCTGAAAGAATGCGGGAATTGCGCGGTGTAAACATTTCAATGATTTTCCAAGACCCTATGATGACATTAAATCCGGTACTGCGAATAGATACACAAATGATAGAAGCAATACGTGCCCACGAAAAGGTATCTAAGGAAATTGCTCGCCAGCGGGCGCGCGATGCACTGGGGCAAGTCGGTATAGCATCCCCAGACGAAAGACTTCGGGCTTATCCTCACCAATTCTCTGGTGGTATGCGCCAAAGAGTGGCTATTGCTATTGCTCTTTTAAATAAGCCAGACCTTATTGTAGCAGATGAGCCTACAACAGCATTAGATGTAACTATTCAAGGGCAAATACTCTATGAAGTGCAAAAGCTTTGTTCTCAAACTGGTACAGCCCTCATTTGGATTACACATGATCTATCTGTAGTTGCGGGTCTGGCAGATCAAATTTGTGTTATGTATGCCGGAAAAATCGTTGAGTCCGGTGAGGTAAATGCTGTTTTAGATAATCCAATGCATCCCTACACCCATGGTTTAATAACATCGGTCCCTAGTAAAAATAAGAGAGGGGCCCCGTTATCACAAATTCCTGGAATGGCACCTTCATTACTCAGTTTACCAAAGGGGTGCGCGTTTGCGCCCAGATGTAAGTGGTCGAATTCTAATTGTCAGGAGCAGCCAGATATTAGACTTGCTCCGCAGAATCGGCGACTCTTATGTCATAATCCAATTGAATACAATAACGATAATATTAGTCAGGAAACCTCGTGAGTAATTCAGAATTAGAAACGCCAATACTAAGCATTGAGAATGTTTCTAAGCGTTTTGTGAAATCGCTAGATTTGGCGGGGAAGATTGCACA